>ENA-OQAZ01001340-OQAZ01001340.1-human-gut-metagenome-genome-assembly--contig:-NODE-1340-length-11934-cov-1.751419_pt1 | contig 11934 bp, 14 predicted proteins | sample MGYA00242737_ERZ504531 | MGnify/ENA primary metagenome ERZ504531 (study PRJEB26092, sample SAMD00036244) | human gut metagenome | host: Homo sapiens | study: EMG produced TPA metagenomics assembly of...
CTGATTTTGCGTCTGCACAAGTCCGGAATTGGCCCTGAAATCGGAGTTGCGCAGACGGGCCAGGAAACCGAAAACGCAAGTTCGGACGAAACCTGTCTACCTAAGTCAAGTCAGGCCTGAAATCAGACTTGCGCAGACGGAAAAACCTGCCAAACCGGCAATACGGGAATGAAAATCAAGAACAGATACCCCCTAAAAAGGCGTTTGGCAGGGAAACTGCACAAACATCGCGAGCTGCGTCGCGAAGCCAACGATACGAAATCAACAGCACAAAGGGCGATAGCGCGAAATCAACGGCACGAAAGCCGACGGCACGAAACCGATGGCTCGAAGGGCGACGGCACGAAACCAACGGCGAGCTACACGCGCGTGGTGGCGCGGGCGATCACGTGCGACTGGTGGTGATGTAACTCGGCTCCAGCACACGCGTGCCGTCGATCCGGTCGAGAATGCGGCTGACCGCAGTCGGCGCAATCCAGTCGAGACAAGAATCCATGGTGGTCAGCGGAGGCTGGAAATATGCGGCTTCTTCAATATTGTCGAAGCCGATCACCTGCATCTGTTCAGGCACGGAAATGCCGTTCGCAGCCAAAGTGAACAGCGCACCCAACGCAAGCTGGTCATTGAACGCCACAATACCGTCGAATGGAATCCCGGAATCAATAAGCTGCTGCGTAATGCGAGCGCCGGAACCAATCGTCCAATCCTGCCCAGTGCTCATTACCAGTCGGGAATCGAATGCCGCTCCCCGCGCGGCGCACGCTTCGAGCACGCCGCGAAGTCGCAGTTGCGCATTGCCTTCCACTGCTTCACGCACGGAATCGATATGCTCCGGTTCGGTTCGCGATCCGACCACCGCGAGCCGGGTTGCGCCATGGTCGAACAGGTATTCGGCTGCGAGTCGGGCTTCCTGAATATCGTCGGGGGTAACGTGGTCGGCTTTGCCGTGTGTGGAACGCGCGCCCACGCATACGAGCGGATAGTCCACGTCCAAGTCCGCCGCTTCAAGGTTTTCGACTTCGGAGATCGACAGGATCATGCCGTCCGAGACGGTGGTGTTGAAGTTGCGCAGGAGTGATTGCGCTCCTTGTGCGGATCCTTCGGCGTAGGTGGTGACGTATACGGAGTAGCCGTAGCCGCGGGCCGCGTCGATTACGCGGTTGGCGAGCTCCGACAGGTATGGGGCGGTCAATGTTGGTACGGCGAGTGTGATGAAACCGGTTTTGCCGCGGTTGAGATTGCGCGCGGACACGTTCACGCGGTATCCGAGTCGGTCGATGACTTCCTGGACTTTTTCTCGCGTGGAGTCGGTCATACGGCCGGAATGGTTGATCACGTTGGATGCGGTTTTGAGTGAAACGCCTGCCTCTTCGGCCACGTCTCGTAGGGTGACGCGTTTTTTGTCCGGCTTCGGCTCCGGCTTTGACTCGCCCATGTTCGTCTCCGTGATTGTTGAATATGCCGGTAAAAAGTTTACCAGTTATGGCAAGCCCGCCATTCTTGAGTTTCAGAATGGCGGGCTCAGGTTGTGTGAGATTGTTGTATTACGCAATCAATTGCGCGAAATTATGCGAAATTATGCGGAATTATGCGCGCTTTACGACGAGTACGCCGTTGCGATGCACGGTGTAGCTGCCCGTCTGTTCCTCTGCTTCCGCTTGGAACAGGTAGATTGGTTCGCCTTCGATGCCCTGCAATGCGATTTCTTTCTTGCCGCGCGGCAGATAGAAATCGAAGGTTGCGTCGGCGGACTTGCGCACGGTGTGCAGTACGTCGGAATCGGTCGGATTGGCGACATTTGCGGAATCTTCCACGATATTCTCGCGCACGAATTCCGTAAGATCGGCGACGTTGAGATCGCAGCCGACGAAGTATGTTTCGCCGGAACCGTACGGATTGCGGGTGATTGCGGCGGTGCCGCCGAGTTCCCATTCGTCGGCTTCTTCACCTTCGTAGGTGGCTAATACCTGCGCGCGTTCGCCGTCGACGTTCACATCGTTCTGCCACAGGCGGGTGACCGCACCGGAGCTCAAACGAATTTCGGACGGTTCGCCTTCGGCTTCCGCGCCGAGAATGTTGAATTCCTCGCCGCGAATACCCAGCATTTCGCGCAGCAGGCCGTCTCCGGCTCCCGGGTATCCGCCGAGCCAGGTGTGGAAGTTTTCGTCGATTAGTCCGGTTGCGTAACCGATGACCACACGGCCGCCGGCAGCTGCGAAATCGGCCAAACGCTGCGTATCTTCGGCGCTGAGCATGATCACGGTCGCAGTACGACGGTCTTGTATGCGCTCCAATCGTATTTCAACGGCACAATGTCGGCACGGGTGCGGCGTGAGGAACGCACGGTACCAGTCGCGCACGTCATGCCAATGGTTGAGCTTCATGCTCGGCAGGGTTTCGGAGCGTGTGGCCCATTCGGATTCCGCGCTGAACAGGATCGCCGTATCGGACTGTTCCAGTTCGGTACCCTGCACGCCAGCGTCGCCGAGGGTTTTCAGCGCTGCGCCCAGTTCGCACACTTGGCGGAACAGTTTGGTGTCTTCGCCCGCGTGGGGCACGAGTGCGGAGTGGAAGGATTCGGCTCCGAATGCGGAGGCACGCCACTGGAAGAAGTTGATGGCGTCGGCACCCATGGCCACATGCGCAATGGAGTCACGCACGGTTTCACCCTTGCGCTTGCGTGCGTTGAGCGGCTTCCACTGCACGGCCGAAGTGGAATGTTCCATCACATACCACGGCTTGCCGAGCGCGAGGGAATCCATCAAAGCGTCGGAGCAGAACAGTTCGTCGATATGCGATTCGCCCTCATGGAAGTAATGGTCGTTCGACACGAAATCGACTTCCTCGGCCCAGTCGGCGTAGTCCATGCAGCACTGGTCGGTGGAGACCATGAAGTTCGTGGTGAACGGCTTGTCGGGGCAGATTTCGGCGATGGCGTCGCGTTCGGCCTTATAGAAGTCGAGCAGCATATCGTTGCCGAAACGCTCGAAATCAAGCTTTTGACCGGGGTTCACCATGGAGTCGGCGCCCATGAAACGCGGATGAGCACTTCGTGGAAACCGTTCATTTCCTGACCCCAGAAGGTGGTGCCCCACGCCTTGTTGAGGTTTTCGATGGTACCGTATTTGCGTTCGCACCACAGGCGGAAGGCATCGAGCGCGTTGTCGGAGTAATCGTAACGGTTGTTCCAGCCGTATTCGTTGCCCATATGCCATGCGGTGACGTACGGGTTGGTGCCGTAGCGTTCGGCCAGTTTGCGGCACAGGGTGAGCGCGTATTCCTTGAACACCGGGCTTGTCGGGCTCCAGGATTGGCGCGATCCCGCGTTGAGGGGATGGCCGAATTTGTCTTGCGGCAGCACTTCCGGGTGCTTTTCGTACAGCCACAGCGGCGCGGTGGCGGTTGCGGAGGCCAGATCGACCGCGATGCCGGCTTTGCCGAGCTTGTCGATGATGCGGTCAAGCCAGCCGAAATCCCAACGGTTTTCTTCCGGCTGAATGCGATCCCAGCTGAAAATGGCCACGGCCACGGTATTGACACCGGCCTGTTTCATGAGGCGGACGTCTTCGTCCCACACGTCTTCCGACCACTGGTCGGGATTGTAATCACCGCCGTATGCGATGCCTTTGCCGTTGTCGGTCAGCAGTTCCGGCCATTTGAACGTGCGATGCATGGATTACTCCTTTGTGTGCGTATGGCATCCGCTATAACGCCGAGGATGCCAGCTCGACAGCTTCCCTTCGAAAGCTCTCGTAAAATCTTTTTATAAAATCTAGTATATATATTTACTAAGATATTTGAGATGGTCCCGGGGATGTCCACGATGACACCCCCGAGGTCTTATTTTTGTTCTTTTCGGACGATTGCCGAAAAATCGGTATGCGCTTTACCGAAATTTCAGCATGCGACCGTTGCGATCATTCCTTGACGGCGCCTGCGGCAAGGCCGGACTGCCAGTACTTCTGCAGGCACAGGAACGCGATGACCAACGGGACGATCGTGATCAACGAACCCGTGACCACCAGGTTCTGGATCGCCTGGCCGCCCGCGGTGCTCGCCTGGTCCTTCCACTGGTTCAGACCGATCGTCAGCGGATACCAGTTCGAATCCTTCAGCATGATCAACGGCAGGAAGTAGTTGTTCCACGTCGCCACGATCGTGAACAGGGCCGTCGTCACGATCCCCGGGGCGAGCAGCGGCAGGGATACCTGGAAGAACGTGCGGAACTCGCCGGCGCCGTCCACGCGGGCGGCTTCGAGCAGCTCGGTCGGCACGGCCTGGTCGGAGAAGATCCACATCAGGTACAGGCCGAACGTCGACACCAGGCTCGGGATGATCATGGCCCACGGGGTGTTCGTCAGGTTCAGCTTGGCGAACAGCAGGAACTGCGGCACGGCCAGGGCGATGCCCGGCACCGAGATGGCGCCGATGATCACCGCGAACACGGCCTTGCGTCCCGGGAAACGGAACTTCGCCAGGCCGTACCCGCCATGATGGCGAGCAGGGTCGCGCCGCCGGCGCCCACGACCACGTACAGGATCGTGTTCAGGAACCAGCGTCCGAAGATGCCGTCCTGGTAGGTGAACACGGTCTTGATGTTGTCCCACAAAGCGAACGTGCGGCCGAAGCCCAGACCGAACGTGGACGTGAAGTCCGCCTGCGTCTTCGTGGCGTTGATCAGCAGGTACACGAACGGGAACAGGCAGTACACCGCGAACAGCGCGCACACGATGGTCAGCAGCGTGCTCCTGCGCGGGTTCGCCACGTTCGCGAAGCCGGACTTCGCAGCCCTCTTGCGCTCGGCCTTCTCGTCGCGCGCGACCCTCTTGAGGCGTTCCTTCTCGGTCTTTTTCGCGGCCTTCTCCTGGGCTTTGAGCTCCTGAGCGGTGAGCCTCTGCTCCGTGCCCGCGGCGATTGTTGCGTCACTCATTTTCGATGCTCCTTAGCGTTTCTTCCCCTATATGCGGATGGTTCGCGCCACCGGGCGTTACTTCATCTGCTCCTTCATGCTGTTGAGCTGCACCGCGTACGCGATCGCCATCGTGATCACGGCCATCGTGATCGCCAGGGCGGCGGCGTAGTTCGACTGGTTGCCCGCGAAGCTCAGGTTGTACGCGTACATGTTCGGCGTGTAGTACGTGGTGATCGCGTTGCCCGGCACCATGTTCTGCAGGATGCTCGGCTCGTTGAACAGCTGGAACGAGCGATGATCGAGAAGATCACCGTGATCGCGAGCGAGCCCTTCAGTTCCGGCAGCTTGATGGACTTGACGATCTGCCACTCGGACGCCCCGTCGATCGAGGCGGCCTCGTACAGCGAATGCGGGATCGTGGACAGCGAGCTGTAGAAGATCAGCATGTTGTAGCCGGTGAACTCCCAGGTCACGATGTTGCCGATCGAAGCGAGCAGCACGTTCGGGCTCAGCACGTCGAGGTTCGTGCCCAGCCAGTCGTTCAGCGAGCCGACCAGACCGTACTTCGCGCCGTACATGAAGCCCCACACCAAAGTCGACACCACGGCCGGCACCGCGTACGGCAGGAACGTGGAGATGCGGAAGAACTTCGCGCCGTGCAGCTTCATGGAATCCAACGCCAGGGCCATCGCCGCCGACAGGAACAGCATGATCGGCACCTGCACGCAGGTGAACAGCGCGACCCTGCCGACCGAGCTCCAGAACTGCTGGTCGCGGAACAGACGAATGTAATTGCTGATTCCCACGAACTTCGTGCCGCCGATCATCTGCTTCTGGAAGAAGCTGATGTAGATCGCGTACAGAATCGGGATCACGAACACGAACACGAACACCAACGCGAACGGCCACATGAACTTCCAACCACGCCAATCCGCACGGTGACGGTTGACGCGAACCTGGTCCGCAGGCGTATGCAGCGCATCCGCCGCGACTGCTGCTTGCTGAGACATGCTTTCTTCTTTCTGTATGCTTTTTGCTCTATTGATCGCACAACCATGTGCAATTGTTAATCCGCAAAATCTTTTATTGTTTGAATTACAGGATTGCTATTTTTTTGAAATCTTTTTCTATTGTAAGATTTCGTTTTTAAAATTATTTTTACGAAGTGAGGCAGGCGGGTCACGTCAGACGATTCCCACCTGCCGTCGATCTTCATGGTTGCGATGGTGCGTTGCGTATGTCGGATCGCATTATCGCGTTTTTCGTTGTGCCGCACGGCAGCGGCTGGGCGCCGTCAGTCCTTGCTGGTGACGGTGTAGCCCTGCTGGTTGCCGTGATCGGTGAGCGCCTTGCTGTAGTTGACGAAGGCTTCCTCCAGAGTGATGTCCTCGCTGTAGGCCTTGGAGATCTGATCGCCGAAGGTGGACTGCGCGTACGGGTTGTACGGCAGGTACTGGAAGGCGGAGACTTGCGCTGGGCGGCTTCGGAGAGAATCTCGTTCACGTTCTGGCCGCCGAAGTAGTCGTTGACCTTCTTGTTGGCTTCAGTGTTCGGATCGGTGAAGGAGTCGGAGGAGAGGATCTTCTTCAGGCTCGGGAAGGTGCCGGTGTCGGCTATGGTCTGGGCGCCGTCGCCGTGGGTCAAGTATTCGACGAACTTGTAGGCCGCGGCCTGCTGCTTGGACTGGGAGACGACCGCGAGTGCGGAGCCGCCGTCTTCAGCGGAGACCTCGTCACCTTCGTTCCACTGCGGGAGCTGGGCCACGCGCCAGTTGCCGGCCTGGTCAGGAGCGCCGTTCATGAGGTTAACCGGCATCCATGCGCCGATGGTGAGAGTGGCGATGTCGCCTTCGTTGAGCGCACGGTTCCAGTCGTCGGACCAGTTGGCGATCTTGGTGTCGACGAGGTCTTCGTCGATGAGCTTCTGCTGGAATTCGATGTACTTCTTCATGCCGGAATCCTTGGTCATGTCAATGGTGATGTTCTCGCCATCAACCTTCCACGGCTGCGCACCGGCCTGCCATGCCTGGGCGGTGAAGGCTGGTATTCCATGGAGGAGCCGGAATTGTTGGTCATGTAGGCGCCGATGGCCTTGACCTTCTTGGCTGCCTCGTAATAATCGTCCCAAGTCTTGATCTGGGAGCCGTCGACGCCGGCCTTCTTGAGCACGGCATCGTTGTAGAAGAAGACTTCCGGGCCGGAATCAATCGGCAGCGCATACGGCTTGCCATCATACTGTAGCTTGCTCCACGGGCCTGCGGAGAAGTCGTCTTCGAGCTTGTCGGCACCGTAGGCGGTGAGGTCAACGAGGTCGCCGGTAACCGCGAACTGGGTGACGGTCGGTCTTCAGCATGACCACGTCGGGGGCACCCTTGCCTGCCGCGACGGCGTTGCTCAGTGCGGTCTGGGTGTCGGATGCGGTGCCGGTGTTGTTGAATTTGACGGTGATTCCGGGATTGGCCTTTTCGAAGTCGGCGATCAGGGCCTTCATGGTGTTGCCGGTGTCCCAGCCCCAGAAAACGAGATCCGCCTTGTCTGCGTCTCCGGCGTTGGCCTTGGCGTCGTTGCCGCCGTCGCTGCCACCGCAGGCCGCGAGGCTGGCGAGGGTTGCCACTGCTGCTACCGCTGCGAGAGCCTTCTTCATGTTGCGCATGTTCTTTTCCCTTTCTGCCATCCGCTTCGCATGCTGATTGCATGTCGGTCGCATATGTTTCGGAACATCCGCCGCGGAATGCACATGCCGTGCTTTCCACTTGGTGATGTTTGTATGTTCGCGACCTGCCAAACAATACCCCCGTGGTGATGTTTGGACTGGTAGGATGGCTTTGTTTCCTTTCTAATACAACCGTGTACCATTAGCTCCGATGATACACGGTTGTATCAAGGTGTCAAGCAAACCGGTTCGATAGCCCCCCTGCAACTGTTGTGCGCTATTGAAGCGCCAACGAAATCATCGGCGTTTCGCACAAACAGAATGACATCGTTTGCACAATAATCTGCGATTGTCCGCGCATCTCAACCAAAAAATGGATCGCAAGAAAGCTACCTCACAAGAGAAAACATATAAAGAACGTATAAAAAGGAGGTCTGCGAATCGCAAACCTCCCAAAACAACGCATACGACGAAGAGACGGACTCCGCACCGCTCGATGAGCCTACAAACTGAGGAACAGCTCGTGAATGCGGGTATCGTCGGTCAGTTCGGGGTGGAACGCCGTAGCGAGAATCTTGCCCTGACGCAAACCGACCACATTGCCGTCGACCGACGTTTCGACCGTGGCCCGCTCGCCGACCTCGGCAACGAACGGTCCGCGAATGAACACCAGAGGGAAATCCTTGAGCACCACCGACGTATCCGAAGCCTCGGAAGCCCCCTCCTCACCAGCAGCCGCGGAAATCGCAGAAGAGACAGACTCCCCCGACGCAACCACCACAGCATCCGCATCGTCGGAAGCGCCGAAATCGGCGGACGCAGCGAACGAACCAAGCTGACGTCCATACGCATTGCGGCGCACGACCGCATCCAACGCGCCAAAATAGACGTTCTCGTCGTTATCGAGATGACGAGCGAGCAAAATCATGCCCGCGCAGGTGCCGAATACCGGCTTTCCAGCGGCGATATGCGCGGCGATCGGATCGAACAAGCCGGTCGAACGCAGCAATTTGCCCTGCGTGGTGCTTTCGCCGCCAGGCAGAATCACGCGGTCGATCGAATCGTCGAAATCCTCGGCGGCACGCAGCAGTTTCCACGGCGCACCAAGCCGATCCAGCATCGCCGCATGCTCGGCGAACGCGCTTGCACCGCAAGGATGCCGGTCACGCCATGCTGCGCGGAAGCCGCACCTTCGGCAACGTCAGTCGATTCTTCCTTCGAAATGTATTCAACGGCAACAACCATCGGATCTCCTTACCAACCATCGCAATCATGCGAAACGGGCTGCGCGCGGCGCATCGAACTGACATGCCGACAGCCGCGCACAGCGCACAGCGCACGAAATGACAGCGCAATCACTCGCCGCGAGCGGCCATGATGGTTTCGATCTCGTCTTCGTTGATGCCGACCATGGCCTCGCCGAGGTTCTCGGAAAGGCGTGCGAGCAGGTCGGCGTCCTGCCAATTGGCGGTGGCCTGCACGATGGCGGCGGCACGCTTGGCCGGGTCTCCGGACTTGAAGATGCCGGAACCGACGAACACACCTTCGGCACCCAGTTCCATCATGAGCGCGGCATCGGCCGGAGTGGCCACGCCACCGGCGGCGAAGTTGACGACCGGCAGACGACCGTTGTCGTGCACATACTTGGCGAGATCGTACGGCACGGCCAGCTGCTTGGCGGCCTCATACACCTCGTCGTCGCGCAGGGAGACGAGCTCGCGGATCTGCTTGTCCATGGTGCGCATGTGGCGCACGGCCTGGATCACGTCGCCGGTGCCCGGCTCGCCTTGGTGCGGATCATGGAAGCGCCTCGGAGATACGGCGCAGCGCCTCGCCCAGGTTCTTCGCGCCGCACACGAACGGCACGTCGAACTGGTTCTTGTCGATGTGGTACACGTCGTCGGCGGGGCTCAGCACTTCGGATTCGTCGATGTAGTCGATTTCGATGGCCTGCAGAATGCGGGCTTCGGCAACATGGCCGATACGAACCTTTGCCATGACCGGAATGGACACGGCTTCCTGAATGCCTTGATCATGCCGGATCGCTCATGCGGGAAACGCCGCCGGCAGCACGAATATCGGCCGGAATACGCTCGAGAGCCATCACCGCGCATGCGCCCGCGTCCTGTGCGATCTTCGCCTGCTCCGGGGTGGTGACGTCCATGATCACGCCACCCTTGAGCATCTGCGCCAGATTCTTGTTCAGTTCGTTCCTGTTGTTGGCCATCGCCAGCCTTTCGTCGAATCGTATTCCACCCTGCTGCAGAGCGGATATCTCTTGACACAGATACTAACGATTTTTCGTTACAAAATCATGTGAACTGAATATTTGCACGTCTTAAAAAGTTGCTTTTCTTAAATTCTGACTATCATTTTCATGATTGTTTCATTTTCTTACGATTTCGATTCTGCCGACAATTCCGCAATTTCATTCGCTTTTCTTGCCTGATATGCGCCATTCGCTTTCGATTCGCGCGCACGGCTCCTTTCGACCGCACTTTCGATGCACGCTATAAGGAATACGAATGACGCATGATTTTCATACGACCACATTGCGGACGGGGGTGCAGATGGATTCGCGTATTGCGCACTACATACGCAGTATGCGATCAGCGATGCGCATGGTGGAATCGCGGTGCGACACCAGCACGACGGCGCTCCCCCGCTCGGCAAGATCATTGATCGACCCGAGAATCACCGACTCGTTATAGGCGTCAAGACGGCTCGTCGGCTCGTCGAACAGCACCAAATCGGCGTCGCGAAGGAACATGCGGCCAATCCGATGCGTTGCTTCTCACCCTCCGAAAGGCGGCCACCCAGCTCGCGACCCGCGTATCCAAGCCGTTCGGCAGCGCATCGACCAGTTCGAGCGCGGACGCTTGGCGAGGGCTTCGCGCAATACGGAATCGGGAATGTCGTGCGCGAGATCCGAATCGGAGGAATCAGCGGAATCACCACCAGCATTACTGCTGGAATTACTACAGAAATTACTGCCAGAATTACTGTCAGAATCCGAAAAATCGGCGTCATTGCAGGCAATAGCGAGATTTTCGCGAATCGTTCCGTCGAACAGATACGTCTCCTGCCCCATCATCGTCTGCACGCGCCGACGCCATCCGGCGTCAACCTGCGGCAATGGAACATCCGACAGCGAAATCGTGCCGGAATCCGGATCCAGTAGCGCATCAGCAGTTTCAACATCGTTGATTTTCCACGCCCGGACGGGCCTTGAATACCGAGAATGCCCTGCCGTGAAACAATCGAGTGAAACATGGTCGAGCACCGGTTGCGAGGCGATGCCGGCACCTTGTTCGCCGGAGGATTGCGCTTCCGCGGGGCGTGCCGGACTCATGCCAGTCGCATGCTCCGACCGCCCGTTTGGCGTGCGTTCGACGGAAATACGGGCGCCGGATCCATAGCCGAATGTGACATCGCGCATTGTCATGCCTGATATTCCGGGCGTTCGCCCCCTGCTCGACCACAGCGGGAGCCTCATCCATCAACGCGAACAGGCGGCGTGCCGAAGCAAACGTTTGCGTCAGATTCGCCGGCAACGCACTCAACGCAAGCGTCGGCCCAAACGAGCTGGCGAGCAGCACGAAAGCCGCAACCAACGCTGGGGCGTTCGATCCCACGGAACCCATCCACATCAGGCCTTCCGACATATCGGCGGCAGTGGAAACCGCAGTGCACAACGTCATCGCAAGGAAAGCCGCAATCGCCGTGAACAGCATCACCAATACCGCGCCAAATCCTGCAAAATCGCCATTTTTCACGCTCAGACGCACACGTTTGACCCACAGCGAGCGCGTGCGACGCTGAATGGACGCAAGCCGGGCATCGCCTTGGCCGAAGCGGATGATTTCGCCGATGCCACGCATATCGTCAAGCATTTCGTCATCGAGGGCGGACGACTCCTTGCGCAGTTCCGGACCGATGCCGCGCACCGCGGATGCAAAAAGTTTCGGCAGTATGACGCCGATAATGAGGTGCGCGATGATGAGCGTCGCCGCGAGGGGCGGACTGAGGGTGAGTAGCGCGAGCGCGTAGACGACGGTAGTCACGATGGCGATGACGACCGGGCTGATGGTGTGTGCGAAGAAGATTTCCAGCAGTTCCACGTCGGTGGTGACCAGTGCGATCAGGTCGCCTTTGCCTTTGCCTGCAAGCTTGGCGGGGGCGAGACGGCGCAGGGCCGCGAAGGCTTTCGCACGGAATAGCGCAAGCAGACGGAACGCCACGTTATGGTTCATGAACTGTTCGGCGTAACGCATGCCGCCGCGGATCAACGCGCATACGGCCATGGCTGCGAGCGCCGCGAGAAGTCTGAGGTTCCAGACCGGCGAGCCGACTGCAGCGAAGGCCGCCGC
>ENA-OQAZ01001344-OQAZ01001344.1-human-gut-metagenome-genome-assembly--contig:-NODE-1344-length-11913-cov-1.990243_pt1 | contig 11913 bp, 15 predicted proteins | sample MGYA00242737_ERZ504531 | MGnify/ENA primary metagenome ERZ504531 (study PRJEB26092, sample SAMD00036244) | human gut metagenome | host: Homo sapiens | study: EMG produced TPA metagenomics assembly of...
GTCTTGTTCTAAGTACGTTTTTTAAACTTTTTTTCGTAAGCTCTTTCGAACTTCTTAAGTCGTACCAGACTTGTGTTGCTCTGTCTCTTTCGCAGCAACTCTGATATTTTATCAAAGTCTTTCCGGTTTGTCAAGTACTTTTTCATCTTTTTGATTCCGTCCCCGGATCGTCTGGATGATTCCCTGACTGCCTGTATCTCTCAGGCCCCGTTGTTTCTGCGTTTCCGCCGCAACAGTTGGTATGATACCACTGTTGTGCGGATCTGTCAACAGTTTTTTTTCAAAATTTTTAAACACTCCATTTATCACAATCAATGAGATAACTGCTGCCACAAAATCTGCTATAGGTGCTGAAAACATTATGCCCTCTACACCTTCTAAGCCTATTTTTATAAATATAATAGGTAATATTACTAACAACGGAAGTAAGAATATAATCTGCCTTGTAAGTGACAAAAATGTTCCCTTGTTAGGTTCTCCAATTACAGTACAGAATGTTGATGTAATTGGCTGTATTCCGTTTAAGAATGTCATAAATAAGAATATTCTAAAGAATTTTTCCGCAAACATAAAATATTCATTGGAACCTGAGCCGAATATTCCGATAATCTGTCTTGGAAATAACTGAAAAATCAGGAATGCTATAGTGGACACCACTGTATTGCATGTTACTGCTATCTTGTACGTCTTCTTTACACGGTCATAATTGCCTGCTCCTGTGTTAAAACTCGCTATAGGCTGTATCCCCTGGGCCACACCAATACATATTGAAAAATATAACTGGTTAACTTTCATAATAATACCTGCACAGGCAATTGGAATTGATGCACCATAAATTGACAATCCACCGTAATACTTTAATGACTTGTTCATTACAATCTGAACAATCATCATGGCAAGCTGATTAAGTCCCTGCGCCATTCCCAAATGTAATGTTCTAAAAACAAATTCTTTGCAAGGTATTAAATGCTTACGTTCTATCTTAGCTGTTTTGTAATGACGCATATACCACACTACCATCATAAAAGACACAATCTGTCCTATAACAGTTGCAAGAGCTGCTCCTGACATTCCCCATCCAAATCTCATTACAAATAAATAATCTAATATAACATTAATAATTGCTCCCACAAGGTTGCAATACATTGAAAATTTAGGGCTGCCATCTGCTCTTACAAGATGTGAGCCTCCATTGGCTACCATTACAAATGGGAAGCCAAAAGCAACCACTCCCACATACTCTTTTGCGTAAGGCAAAACTGAGTCAGGTGAACCGAAAAACTTAAGCAAAGGTTCCATAAAAAAAAGTGAGATTAATGCTATTACCACACCTACTCCAAACATTACCGTAAGTGCATTTTCCAATAAAATACATAGCCTTCTTCTTATTTCCTGCACCCATATTAAGGTTAAACCCTGCCGCACCACCAATTCCCAATGCAAGCATCGCGGCAAGACACATAGTTGTTAGGGGAAATGCTATATTTGTTGCTGCATTACCTAACTCACCAACAGTTCTTCCTATAAAGAATTGGTCAACAATATTATATAAAGAAGTTACAAGCATTGATATAATGCTTGGTATTGCAAACTTTCTTAAAAGCCTTCCAACCGGCTCTGTTCCCAATGGATTAACTTTATCTTTTTCCATATTGATTTCCTTTCCCAAATTGCATTTTTTGGCAAAGCGCCAGCGCTATTAATAATACCACTTTTACATATATAATTTCCAGTAAATTAATTAAATTAATAAAAAATATTTAAAATATTTGTTCTATAAGATTGTTATTTTTTTAACATTCTTTTTCTTGTATTGTATTTTCTCCTATGTTATAATTATTCTGATTGCGATTCAATCACGCTATAGATTAACAAAGGAGTAAAAGATGAGAGGAATTTATTCTAATAAAACAGAAATCCGTCACAAGGTATTTACTGAAATTGCCCGTATGGCATATGATGACAGTCCATTGTCACGAATTGAAGATTTACCATATGAAATTGTTCCCGGAGAAATCGGAAAATATTACGATAATATCTTTTTGGAACGTGCCATCGTTGGTGAACGTCTTCGTGCAACAATGGGACTTCCTATTAGAAAGATGTCAGAACATGCACCTCTTTCTGAAGGAATTGATGCCAGCGCAATTGACGAGAAATACTACGATCCCCCACTTATTAACATTATTAAGTTTGCATGCCATGCATGTCCTGAGAAACGTGTTTTTATTACAAACGCATGTCAGGGATGTTTAGAGCATCCTTGTATTGAGGTTTGTCCTAAAGATGCAATTAAGATGGTTAAAGGCCGTTCTGTAATCGACCAGGACAAATGTATAAAGTGTGGTAAATGTGCCAGTGCCTGCCCATACAATGCAGTTGTAAAGCAGGAACGTCCATGTGCCAAAGCTTGTGGCATGAACGCCATTAAGTCAGACGAATACGGTAGAGCTGATATTGATTATGATCAATGTGTATCCTGTGGTATGTGTTTAGTAAGTTGTCCTTTTAGTGCAATTGTGGACAAGAGTCAGATTTATCAGACTGTTCTTGCATTAAAAAGTGAAACACCGGTTTATGCTGCCATTGCTCCATCATTTGTACGTCAGTTTGGTGCTGATGTTACACCTGAAATGGTTCGTGCCGCATTAAAAGTATTAGGTTTTGAAGACATGGTTGAAGTTGCCATTGGTGCTGACCTTTGTTCTTTACAGGAAGCTGAGGACTTTCTTGAAAATGTTCCTGCCAATCAGAAATGGATGGGAACTTCATGTTGTCCTGCATGGTCAGTTATGGCTAAGAAGACTTTGCCTGAATATGCCCATTATATTTCAATGTCACTTACACCTATGGTTCTTACTGCAAGAATGATTAAAAAACAACATCCTGAATGTAAGGTTGTATTTATCGGACCTTGTGCCGCCAAGAAATTAGAGGCAAGCAGACATTCAGTACGAAGCGATGTTGATTTTGTATTAACTTTTGAAGAAACAATGGGATTATTTGATGCCAAAGCTGTTGACTTTAAATCTCTTGAAAGTTGAAGAACCACTTCAGACATCAAGTGCACTTTGGAAAAGGATTTGCTTCAAGTGGTGGTGCTGCCCAGGCTGTTGTTAAGGTTATTAATGAAATGCGACCTGATATGGAAGTTAAAACAGTTAAGGCTGAAGGTTTGGCCGAATGTAAAAAGATGCTTATGATGCCAAAGCCGGAAGATATGACGGATATTTATTAGAAGGAATGGCTTGTCCCGGCGGTTGTGTAGGTGGTGCCGGCGTACTTTCAGATGTACGAAAGACTGCAATGGACTTACAAAAAGATATGGCCCGTTCAGAATTAAAAGATCCTACAGAAACACAATACAAAGATTACTTAGAATTAATAACATCGGAGGATTAGAAATGAAATTAAAAACTAAACAGATTACAGTTACTGCAGTCATGATAGCTTTAAGCATTGTTGTAATACAATTTATTAAAGCTCCTCTTATGATTGCCGGACAGAGTGTTGCCATCTCGGGTGCCCTCATTAATCTTATACTCATAATTGATACACTTTACTGCGGATTAGTAAGTGGAGTTATATTATCAGTAATTATCCCTGTGTTCTCATTTATTTTAACACAGAGTCCACTTATCTCAGCAGTTCCTGTTATACTTCCATGCATCATGATTGGAAACATTGTTTTCGTTCTTTTTGCCTGGTTTGTAAGAAACAAAAAAATCGAACTTAACTTATTGCCATTAAGCCTTGTTGTTGGCTCAATTGCAAAAGCCGGAATAATGACACTACTTATTGTACAGTGGGCAATCCCACAGTTTGGTGCTTCACTTGCTCCAAAAATGGTTACAATGGCAAAAGTTACATATTCTACAACACAGTTAGTTGCTGCACTTTTTGGTTCATTCCTTGCTATTATCATTTGGCCAATCGTAAGAGTTGCAGTAAAAGGAATAAAATAAGAATATTTATGTAATAAAACAAAAATGATGTTAGTTTAATTGCTGACATCATTTTTTATGTCTTTTAACTACAGGTATCCTTTCCAAAAATATACATAATTATATTTCCACTTCAAATTCAAAACGGATTTCTCCTGTCTTTTATTTATATATCGCCGGAAAAGGGCTGCATGCAAACACGTTGCTTTTCTTATTTTGCTCCGCCGTCTATTGTAAAGTGAAAACCTAAACTCGCCTAAAGGCTCAAACAGTAGGTTTATCGCTTTACACTATACTCGCAAAATTTCGAAAATCTGCTATTGTTTGCAAAGCAGCCCTTTTCCGGCGATACTAAACCAAAATAAAACAGGAGCTACAACCAATGCAACTCCTGCGTTTTTATGCCATATGAACTATATTTAATAATAATGTCCATGCCAAACCGTAATATGTTATTACGGCCACCAAATCGTTTACTGTTGAAATAAGTGGACCTGAAGCAACTGCCGGGTCTACTTTAATCTTTGTAAAGAAGATAGGAATTATTGTTCCTACAACACTTGAGATTATCATTGCAAGCCATAACGCTCCTCCGATACATCCTGACATTGCAAAGGCATTTACTACCGTCTGTCCTTTTGCAAGCCATATAAATAGTCCTGTTATCATAAATGAAATGGAACCTATTATCATTCCGTTAAAGAATCCTACTTTTAGTTCCTTAAGAACAAAACCTAACTGTTGCCTTAATGTAAGTTCCTCATCTGTTAATACTCTGATTGTTACAGCCAGTGACTGTGTTCCAACGTTACCTGACATTCCAAGTATTACTGACTGGAAACTTACTATGATAGGAAGTGTTGCTATAACGTGTTCAAACATTCCTGTTACTGATGAAACTCCAAGTCCTAGCATTAGTAATATTACAAGCCATGGGATTCTCTTTTTTAAACTTTCAACCAAAGGTTCTTCCAAATCTTCTTCTGATGCCAAAGCAGCCAACTTAGCGTAGTCTTCACCCATCTCTTCATCTACTACTTCCAATAAGTCCTGAGATGTAATAACACCAAGTATGTGCTGGTCCCTGTCAAGTACAGGAATTGAATCTTCTGAGTAGTCCTTCAAATCTTCAATACAGTCATCTACTGTTTCATGGTCGTATACAAAAGGATATGATGTTGTAACCAATGTTTCAAGTACAACATATTCTCTTGCCACAATAAGGTCTGTTAAATCTATTGCTCCGTAAAATTTATTTTCACTGTCAAGCACATATAATGTTGATATATTGTCATTGTCTGCAGCCTGTTCAACTACACGCTTCATTGCCTGCTTAATTGTAAGGTTAAGTGTTAATGTAACATAGTTAGTTGTCATCTTGCTACCGATTTCATCGTCATCATATGACTGAATCAGGTCAATGTCTTTTTTTGCTTCCTTATCCATTAACTGGATAAGTTCCTCGCTCTTTTCATCCTCCAATTCATCAAGAATATCTACTGCATCGTCAGCTTCCATGTTTTCAAGAATGTCTGCCGCAAGTTCTGAATCCAATTCTTCGATAAATTCTTCCGGATCATCTAAATAAGCGAAAACCTCTGAAACTCTTTCAAGTCCCATAATAGAGTAAAGTTTTCTTCTTTCCTTTACATCTAACTTCTCTAAAACTGCTGCTATATCATTCTCATGATAATCATCCAGTTCTTCTTTCTTCTTATACGCAGGTTCGTCGCTTTTTATAATCTGTATAATTTCGTCTTCATAATCATCCTCTGTGGATTTATATCTTTTAATTCTTTTGTCATCGATTTTATCTTCCACTGTCATATACCTCCTCTGCCATTTTGTGCCATTCTAATGTGCCCTGTGTATATGCGGGAAAACTGATGTCAGATTCTTATTTTGAGAGAAAAAGCATAATGGATATTTTCTCTGTTTTCTTCAAAATATCTAACATTACAGCTTCGCCCCCAACTGTCAGAACTATCCATTATCTTCACCTCCAAAATTTAATAATTATTTATTAGCACAGAAAAGACTTATGGTCTTAAACCACAAGTCTTCCTACTATATTCTTCACTATTAAATTTAACACTTTTTTCATGATTATGTCAACCTAACCATGACTTTATTATGTACTTTTTTTCAAGAATTAATCGTTTTTTCTTAAAAACTCATCCCATAGTGCAAATCCGAATCCTAACACTAAAAATACAATTCCCAATACTGTACAAATAGTTACCATACTTCCCATTGTTTCATTTCCTCCTTCTATTTTTCTTTTTGATTTTTAACTGTTTTTTTCATGCTTTTTCCATATGGTTTTTTATGTTTTTTACTTTTCCACGAATTTAACACTTATGATTTTATTTAACAATATGTTTTGGCACACCTTAACGGCTTATTAATATCAGGCGATAAGTTTTTAACATATTATTAGCTTATAGGGTTTGTTCCTTAGCACTATTTTTACATTTATAATTATTTTCATTTTTCTGTTAAAAGGTTATACTATTTATTAGATTTTTAATTTGGAGAAAAGCTATGAAGTTAATTAAGAACATATCAAAAAAGGATTTTGCAAGAAACACTATTATTACTTTTTTGCTTATGACTATGGCAACAATTATTTCTTTTGTATTATTTTATACGCCTAATTTTTCGCCATCAGTTATTGCACCTATATATATTCTTGGATTAATACTTATTGGCACATACACCATAGGATATTTGCCGGGAATTATTGCTTCCGTAATTAGCGTTATATGTATTAATTTTCTTTTTACATATCCTTATTTTCAGCTTAATTTTACAATAACCGGCTATCCTCTTACTTTTATTGTGATGTTGTCAATCTCTCTTATAATAAGTACATATATGACAAGATTTAAGAAACAGGGCATAGCACTTGCCGAAAAAGAGAAGCTTATTGCAGAAGGTGAAAAGGAAAAAATGCGTGCCAACCTGCTTCGCTCTATTTCTCACGACCTGCGCACTCCCCTTACAAGCATAATTGGTGCCTCTTCTTCTCTTACTAACGATAGTCTTAACCTGTCGGAAGAGGAACGTACTCATCTTATGCGTAACATTACTGAGGATGCGGCATGGCTGCTTAATATGGTTGAAAATATTTTGTCTGTTACAAAGATTCAGGACGACAACAGAACTCTTAAGAAAAGTTCTGAGCCTTTAGAGGAAATTATGTCTGATTCAGTTCACAGAGTTAAAAGACGTATTCCTGACGCAAACATTCAGATAACATTGCCTGATGAGTTTGTTTTGGTTCCAATGGACGCTCTTCTAATTGAGCAGGTTATTATCAATCTTTTAGAAAATGCCCTAAAGCATTCTCATTCCAAGAAGCCTATTGAACTTTATGCCACTATTGAGCCAAAAACTGTTACCGTTTATGTAAAGGACTATGGCATTGGCATTAGTAATGATAAAAAAGATGAGATATTTAAGTCTTATACCCGCAGAAACAACAGCCCTGACAGGGACAAGGTATGGGCATTGGGCTTTCTATTTGCCAGACTATTATAGAAGCCCACAATGGTGAAATTCATGCAGACACCCATGATGAAGGTTCTATATTTTATTTTTCACTGCCTAAAGAGGATTAATTTTTTAATTAGTTTTACAATCAACTTTTTTCAAAAAAATTTGGAGGATTATTATGAAAGATTACACTATTCTACTTATTGAAGATGAAAAAAATATTGCAGATTTTATTGAAAAGATTCTGCGTTCTAATGATTATAAAGTTGTAACAGCTTCCACCGGTGACGAGGGGCTTTCACTTATAAAATCAAGATGTCCTGACATTATTCTTCTTGACCTTGGACTTCCTGATATGGACGGTCTTGATGTAATTTCAAGTGTGCGTTCATGGTCTTTATGTCCCATTATTGTTCTTTCTGCAAGAACTACTGATAATGATAAAGTATCTTCCTTAGACCTTGGTGCAGATGATTACATAACTAAGCCCTTTAGCACCAATGAACTACTTGCAAGAATAAGAACTTCATTAAGACATAGCAACCGTGTTGTTACTAACGATTCAGTAAGTGAAAAACCTTACGCTGCCCTTGGCCTTAAAATAGATTTTATGAAAAGAATTATTACAAGGGACGGTGAGCCTATTCATCTTACCCCTGTTGAGTACAAAATCGTTGCCTACATTGCCAAAAACTCCGGCAAAGTAATTACATACTCCTCTATTCTTAAAAACGTTTGGGGACCAAATATGGACGAAAATGATAATAAGATTCTGCGAGTTAACATGGCTAACATTCGAAGAAAGATTGAGCCAAATCCTGCGGAACCTACTTATATTCTTACTGAACTGGGTGTGGGATACAGAATGCTGGAAGATTCTTCACTATAAAAAAAATGGTTACGTTCTGCGAAAATCTGAACGTAACCATTTTTCTTATTCTACAGTCTGAACTTTCATCATATTAGTTGTTCCTGATGTTCCAAGTGGTACACCTGAAGTAATTACTACAATGTCACCCTGATTTACTAACTTGTTCTCTTTTGCAACTTCAACTGCATAATCAAAAAGTTCCAATACGTCTTCCTTTTCTTTAAGAAGTACAGGAGTCACACCCCATGAAAGGCTAAGCTGTCTGCAGGTTTTCTCATCTGTTGTACCTGCAATAACCATACAATCAGGTCTACAGCTTGAAATCATTCGTGCTGATCTTCCTGACTTAGTAACTGTAAGGATAGCCTTAGCTTCCAAGTCATAAGCTGTTGTACATGTGGCATGGCAAACAGCCTGTGTAATATTTCTTTCTGTGTGAATATTCTGGTTGAAAAATCTCTGCTTGTAATTGATATCCATCTCTGTTCTTTCAGCTATTCTAACCATAGTCTGTAATGCGTCAATTGGATACTTACCTGCCGCTGTTTCTCCCGAAAGCATAATTGCTACTTGTGCCAATCATAAATAGCATTGGCAACATCTGTTGTCTCAGCTCTTGTAGGTCTTGGGTTATTCATCATTGAGTCAAGCATCTGTGTAGCTGTTATAACCTTCTTGCCTGCCTGATATACTTTCTTAATAATCATCTTCTGAATAATTGGAACTTCTTCTTCCGGAAGCTCTACTCCCATATCACCTCTGGCAACCATAATGCCATCAGCAGCTTCAATAATTGAATCTATGTTGAGTATTCCTTCACTGTTTTCAATCTTTGCAATAATGTGAATATTTTCGCCACCGTTTTCTTTCAAAATAGCACGAATCTGTTCTACATCTTCTGCACATCTTACAAATGATGCTGCAATATAATCAACATCCTGCTCTATGCCAAAAATAATGTCATTCTTGTCCTGTTCACTTAAATATTCCATGTTAATATGAATGTCAGGAACATTGACACCTTTCTTATCTGAAATCTTTCCGTCGTTCTTTACTTTACAAACAACGTCCTGTCCAACTATTTTTTCAACTTCCATCTTAATAAGACCATCATCTATCAAAATAACTGAACCCGGCTCTACGTCCTTATACAAATCAGGATATGTTATGTTTACACGGTTTTCGTCACCAATGATTTTTTCACCTCCAACCAATGTAAATGTCTGACCTGAAAAAAACGTGAACCTTACCATTTTCAAAGTTACCTGTTCTGATTTCAGGTCCCTTTGTATCCAACAATATGGCTACCGGCTTGTTACACTTTTCTCTTAATTCCTTAACTTTGTTCATTCTTCCCAAATGCTCTTCGTGAGAACCGTGAGAGAAATTACATCTTGCTACATTTAAACCATTCTTAATTAATTCTTCTAATACATTGTCCTTATCTGTTGCAGGACCTAATGTACAAACAATTTTAGTTTTTCTCATATCTGCCTTTACCTCTTGTCTTTTTTCTTTTTATAATATAACAATGAACCTATATTTATACAAGTTAAAAATATGTAAAAAAATGCTGTGAATTTTATTAATTTTCACTTTTTCTTTTAATGTATTAAAATCCTTTATTAAAATTCACAAAATTTTAAACTTTTTTCCCTATACATTTTCTATTTATTGGAGTATTATGATTCTGTAATGTGAAAATATAGCATTAATAAACTTTAAAAAGATATATTTTATTTGGAAAGGCATATTTTAATGGATATTAATTTAAATTATAGGGATGAATTTATTGAATTAGTAACACCGATTATTGAGAATGAAAAAGTAAAACGAATGGATAAATACATACAGCATGGTACTACAAGCACATTAGAGCATTGCATTTCCGTGGCTTACGTTAGCTTTTCGATTGCAAAGAAGTTTCACATTAATTGCGATTACAATAGCTTAATACGTGGTGCTTTATTGCATGACTATTTTCTTTATGATTGGCATGTAAGTGATGAATCTCACAAATGGCACGGTTTCAGTCATGCAAGAATGGCACTTTTAAACGCCTCCCGTGATTTTGAGCTTACACCTATTGAAAAAGATATTATAGAAAAGCATATGTTTCCACTTAACATTAGATTACCTAAATACAAAGAAAGCTATCTTGTTACAATAGCCGACAAGATTTGTTCTTCATATGAGACCATTTACAAGGTTCCATGTGTTGCTATCTATAATTAAAAATTTCTGAAATATTTTTTCTATTATAATAAAAATAACTATTTTCAAAAAAGTCGGAACAATTAATTTGCTCCGACTTTTTATTTTCACATATTCTTTTATATTTCATTTAACAGTTCAAATATTTCTTTCAAATTATTAATTTCATAATCCGGTTTTATACTTGTAGTGTTTTTGATTTTTCTTGGATTGTACCAGCAAGTATGAATTCCTGCATTAATTCCACCTAGAATATCTGAACTTAAACTATCCCCAATAATAATCATTCCTTCAATATTAGGATTATTCATCTTTTCAAAACAACCATTGAAAAATTCTACTTTAGGCTTGTTATATCCAATTCTCTGAGAAATAAAAATATCTTCAAAATATTTTGAGATATCAGCACCGGCAATTCTTTTGTCCTGAACTGATGCTGTGCCGTTAGATACAATAAACAATCGATATTTGTTCTTTAGTTTTTCCAAAACATCAATTGTTCCATCAATTATGAAGTAACTGTTGCTTAAGTTGTTTTCATAAAGTTGCCATGCCTTATCTCCTGACTGGTTAACTCCTAACTCTTTAAAAAGAATCTCGAATCTGCCTGTCAAAACCTGCTCTCTTGTAATCTTTCCAAGCTCCAACAGCTTCCATTGGGCGTCATTTATTTCACTATATCTTTCAATAATTGATGACAGCGGTTCTATGCCTAGCTCTTCCAATGTTTTCTTCAAAGCAAAAGCCTCTGACTTGTGAAAATCCAATATTGTATCATCTAAATCCAAAAGTACTGTATCTATCATTTATTCTCCTTATTCTACACAAAACTAAAATACAGAATCACTAATATGCCAAGCACTATTCTGTACCATCCAAAAATCTGGAAGTCATGCTTTTTAATATATCCCATAAGGAACTTTATTACAAGAATTGAAACAAGAAATGCCACAACTGTTCCAATCACCAAAACCGTAAGCTCTGTTGCAGAAAATGCCAGTCCGAATTTTATTATCTTAAGAAAACTTAATCCAAACATTACCGGCACTGCAAGGAAAAACGTAAATTCTGCTGCTGCCACTCTTGAAACGCCAATCAATAATGCACCTATAATAGTTGAGCCTGAACGTGAAGTTCCCGGTATAATTGACAAAATCTGAAAAAGTCCGATAATAAACGCAGTCTTATATGTAATGTCATTTAAAGTTAAAACTTTAGGTGTTCTTGTTTTATTCCATCTTTCGATTACGATAAAAGCAATACCATATACAATTAATGTAATGGCAATCACAATAGGTGTGTGAAGATGTGCCTCAATAAAATCATCAAACAAAATAGTTACAACAGCTCCCGGAATGCAAGCAACAACTACCTTAAACCACATTG
>ENA-OQAZ01001345-OQAZ01001345.1-human-gut-metagenome-genome-assembly--contig:-NODE-1345-length-11902-cov-3.827771_pt1 | contig 11902 bp, 14 predicted proteins | sample MGYA00242737_ERZ504531 | MGnify/ENA primary metagenome ERZ504531 (study PRJEB26092, sample SAMD00036244) | human gut metagenome | host: Homo sapiens | study: EMG produced TPA metagenomics assembly of...
CACCATTTGGAGATACTGGCTTTTGATACACCATACTCTGCAGTGATGCTTTTGTAAGTACGTCCCTCTTCGATATGAAGGCGAACGATTTTCTTTTTTAAATTCAGGTGTGTTAACTTTGTGACATAATACTTTCCTCTTTTCTCTGTAAGATGATTATATCTTATTAGCCACTTCTGTTACAACTTTATTATAGCACTTCACGCAGCACTTCATTGACCCCGACAGCAATCAGTCCATCGCTTATCAATGCCGACAGGCTTTCAATTCCTAATTCTAGGAATCCTTTCAGCCAATCGCCAATGGTAAAGGTCAGGAAGAACACCGCCGCCATGACAACGAGGAAAATCGGGATGCTCCAAAACTTATGCGTCAATACACGGTCTGCCTTTTCCGTCAAAGCGTCTTGACGATCCTTATTGACCAGAACCTCCCTGATGATTTCCTCGATAAAATCATACTTCTCATTGATAATGTCGGATTCATAGTTCCGGTCGATCACATCCGGCATATTGACCGGATAACGTGCAGAGATTTCCTTATCCTGCTCCAGCAGCTTAATGGCGTGCCAGCGGTAATTGGACAGGTTCGGATATTTCCGCTTCAGCTCTGCCATGATAAGATCAATCTTGTCCTCAATAGCATCACTGTAAACCATTGCGTATTCTGAATGGTGGTCGTGCCGGTGTTTTGGAGTATATTTATGATGATGAATCAGACACTCCGGATCTTTACAGTCTTTATGGTGCGCGGCTGCATGAAGTAGCACATCCAGTCCTGTCCGTTTTCTGGCTGAAACTGGAATGACCGGGATGCCCAGCATTTCCGGCAGTCTGTGTGTGTCAATCTCCATGCCGCGCTTTTCCACAATGTCCATCATGTTCAGCGCCAGCACAACCGGCTTGCCCAGCTCCAAAAGCTGCAAAGTTAAGTATAGGTTTCGCTCCAGAGCGGAAGCGTCCGCAACATCAATAATCACATCGACTTCATCGCTTAGTATAAACTGTCTGGATACCTGTTCTTCCATTGTGTAGGAGGTCAGGCTGTAAGTGCCAGGAAGATCGACCAGTCGAATATTCAGATCATGGTCTTTAATGGCACCCTCTACTTTCTCAACGGTTACACCTGGCCAGTTTGCCACTTTCAGATTTGCACCGGTGTAAGCATTGAAAAGTGTTGTCTTTCCGCAGTTCGGATTTCCGATGAAGCCGATAGTCAAATTTTCTCTCATCGGAATTTACCCCACTAAAATATTCTTTGTGATATTGCGCCCAAGTGCAAAGCGTGTTCCCCTGACTTTCACAATCAGGACACCCCGACTTTTGCTGTTCAGAACAGCGATAGAGGTTCCACGGGTCATCCCAAGGGCCTCCAAACGCTTTTCTATATTGACAGGCAGATCAATATCCTCAACTTTATATTCATTTCCTATTTTTCCATCGCAAAGATACATGAACGCTCCCTCCTCACCGATTTACGGAAGAAGTCGCAGGCAGTTTGCGGAACTCATAAGCCACCATGAACGCGATAATAGCCACCAGAATCGCATCGGTCAGCGCAATCGCCAGCCACACGCCGCGAATACCCATGCCGCCGATCATTGGCAGAATCACACAAAGCGGGATAAAGAGAATAATCTGACGGAACAGCACAAGCCAGGTGGCCTTTTTCGCTTTACCCAAAGACTGAAACAGGGTCACGGCGATCATAAAGCTGCCTTGCAGGATATAGGTGCTGAACATGATACGGAAGTTTGTCGAACCTGATGCGGCGATACCCGGCGTTGTCAGGAACATGGACAAAATCTTTTCTGGGAACAGCTCGGCGGGGATATAGAACACCAGCGACAGCAGCGTTGCGGCGATAATGAAAACTCTGGTCAGCGTCTTTACCCGGTCATAGTCTTTCGCACCGTAGTTTGTACCGGCGGCAGGCTGGAATCCCTGGCTGATACCCCATAGAGGTACAAAAGAGAAATTCCAGAACCGGAGTGCCGCCGCTAAAAGGAGCTGGGAGGTTTCACCGCCATAGTTCGATGCCACACGATAAATCACTGTCTGCTGCACCAGGGTCAGAATCTGCATTAACAGAGCAGAGATGCCGACAGAAAGAACCTGGGGAAGCAGCTCACCATCAATGCGGATACGCCCGATCTTCACATGGGGGCTTTTCTTCTTGAAATACCACAGGGTAATCGCAGCCTGGACAAACTGGGAAAAAATCGTTGCATAAGCAGCCGCTTCAATGCCCATGCCGTAGGGGTTGAGGATGCTGATAAAAATGGGGTCAAGGATAATGTTCAAAATAGCGCCACTGGCAATAATGGTCATTGCCCTTTTGAGCTGGCCTTCTCCACGGATGACCATGTTGGCGCTCTGGAAGAAGTTTACGAACAGAGAACCGGCGAATACGATCCGCAGATATTTCTCAGCGTAATTCAGAATGTTATCGCTGGCTCCGGTCAGGGACAGAAGCTGGCGGGTGAAAACCATACCCACAACAGTGTAGATGACGGACAACAGAAGAACCATCGCAACCAAGTTGCCCATGATCTTCTTAATTGTGTTCTCGTCCTTCTTACCGATAGCGCGGGACAGTACCGATGCAGAACCCACGCCCAGCATTGCCGCTGAACCGGCATTGATAAGGGTTAAAGGATAGGATACCGATATGGCTCCCATCTGCACGTCACCAACCATCTGGCCGACAAAGATGGAATCCATCATGTTATAAAGCCAACGACCACCATGCCAAGAACCGCAGGGATGCTAAGTTCAATCATCAGCGGCCAGGGATTTTTTGTTAAGAGCTTTGTTCTTGTGTCAAGTGCCTGTTTCATCACTCTATTCCTCCTGGTCTATTTTAATTTCGAGGTATCCAGCAAAGCGCGCCAGTGACGCGCCTCACTGGATTAGCCACATCTAACTAACCGCTTAAAGTATATAAAATTCGGGCTTCTTTGTACGCTCCCAACCGCAGGATTTACAATCCAATCTGAAACGAATTTAGGAGCGGAAAGGACATAAGGCCCTTTCCGCTCCCGTTGTTACTGTATCATTTTTTCCAGTAGTTTCAGGGCTTCTTCCAGTTTTGGATTTACGGCGTCCGTTTGCAGGGCCTCCCGGACGCAGCTTCGTATATGGCTTGCAAAATCTGCTGATTGGCGCTTTTTAATAACGCCTGCGTAGCAAGAAGCTGATTGGAAATATCCACGCAATAGCGATTTTCCTCAACCATTTGCAGGATACCGTCTAACTGTCCTCTGGCGATTTTTAGCTTGTGAACAATATCGCCTTTCTTGGCCTTCATAAACGGCCCGTTACTGGATACTGACGAGCTGATAGCCAGCGTCCTCGATAGCAGCTTTCAGCACAGCATCCGGCACATCCTGGTCAAGCTGCACCTGGGCCGACTTACTCTCCAGGGAAACATCCACATCCTTGATGCCCTGGATGTCCCGCAGCGCCTTATCAACGTGTTTTACACACATTCCGCAAACCATTCCCTCGATGTTCAATACTTTTTCCATGTGAATTGCTCCTTTTCGTTCTTGTTTAATCGTTGTTTGTTCATACATAGGGACTGAATCCCGTTCTGTATTGGCCTGATGCTTCGCCTTGAACCACCGCAGACGCAGGGCATTGGACACCACGAATACCGAACTGAAACTCATAGCAAAAGCGCCGATCATGGGGTTCAGCTTCCATGCAAAGGGAAGATAGAATACGCCTGCCGCCACCGGAATACCGATGATGTTGTAGATAAACGCCCAGAACAGATTTTGCTTGATGTTGCGGATAACCGCCTTACTAAGCTGGATTGCCGTGGACACATCCAGCAGATCGCTTTTCATCAAAACAATGTCCGCTGACTCAATCGCCACATCCGTTCCGGCCCCGATAGCGATACCAACATCCGCTCTGGCAAGGGCCGGAGCATCGTTGATACCGTCACCGACCATCGCCACCTTCTTACCGACGCTCTGCAAACGACGGATTTCCTTCTCCTTGTCCTGAGGGAATACCTCTGCCACAACACGATCCACGCCGACCTGACGCCGAATCGCTTCTGCGGTCTTTGCATTGTCGCCGGTCAGCATGACCACCTCAATGCCCATGCCGGTCAATTCCGCTATGGCCTGCTTGCTGGTGGGCTTAACTACATCCGCCACGGCAATGACACCAATAAGCTGACCGCCACGGGCAAAGAACAGAGGTGTTTTCCCGTCAACCGCCATTTCCTCGCCCAACTGAAGGAGTGCGCCGCCATTGATGCCATTTGCCGCCATCAGTCGGCGGTTTCCGGCAAGGCACGTTTCGTTTCCGATCTGACCCACAAGGCCCTGACCGGGAATCTGCTTGAAATCATCCACCGGGAGGAAGGAAAGTTGTGCTTTTTCGGCCTCTGCCACAATCGCGTCCGCCAGCGGATGCTCGGACAGCTTTTCCAGCGAAGCAGCGATTTGCAGCATCTCCTTTTGTGGAACACCCTCTTTGCAGAGCATATTTGTCACCACGGGCGTACCCTGGGTAATCGTGCCGGTCTTATCCAGCACAACCGTATCAATGTTATGGGCCGTTTCCAGGGCCTCCGCCGATTTAATCAGGATACCGTTGCTTGCGCCCTTGCCGGTTCCGACCATAATGGCCGTAGGCGTTGCAAGGCCCAGCGCACAGGGACAGGAAATGACCAGGACAGAAATGCCGATAGATAGGGCAAATTCAAAGCCATATCCCAACAGCAGCCAGACAATGACTGCAATCAGCGCGATGCTGATAACCACCGGAACAAACACGCCGCTGACCTTATCAGCCAGTTTCGCAATAGGGGCCTTGGAGCTGGTCGCTTCATCCACCAGACGGACGATCTGTGCCAGCGTGGTATCATCGCCCACCTTGGTGGCCTGCATCTTGAAATAGCCGGACTTACTTGTGGTCGCGCCGATCACTTTGTCCCCGATATGCTTCTCCACGGGGATGCTCTCGCCGGTCAGGGCAGATTCATCAACGGAGGAAAAGCCCTCGATGACAATACCATCCACCGGCACAGACTCACCGGCCTTGACAATCAGGGTTTCGCCCAACTGCACTTCTTCCACAGGCACCTGAAGCTCTTTTCCATCCCGCTCCACGGTAGCTGTTTTGGGAGCCAGATTCATCAGCTTTGTAATTGCATCCGAAGTCTTACCCTTTGCGCGGGCCTCCAGGGTTTTGCCCAAGGTGATAAGGGTCAGAATCATGCCTGCGGATTCAAAATACAAATCCATCATAAAGCTGTGAACCGTAGCCATATCCCCATGACCGAATCCGATGCCGATTTTGTAAATGGCGTAAATGCCATAAACGATTGCGGCGCTGGAGCCTATCGCAATCAGCGAATCCATGTTAGGCGAGCCGTGGAACAGGGTCTTGAAGCCCATCCGGTAATATTTAAAGTTGATGAACACCACCGGGATCAGCAGCAGGAATTGGGTAAATGCAAAGCTGATTGCATTTTCCATCCCCAGCAAGGAGCTGGGGAGCGGCCACCCCATCATGTGACCCATAGAAATATAAAACAGTGGGATCGTAAAAAGGGCAGAAAGCAGCAGCCGCTGTTTCATCTGCTTGTATTCTACCTGCGCCGTACTGACCTCCGGTTTTGCTGCCGGTGTGGTCGTGCGGCTCTTGTTTTGTGCGGAGCTTTGGGAATCGCGCCATAACCGGCCTTTTCAACGGCCTGGACGATTCCCGCCGTATCCAAAACGGATTCATCATAAGAAGCAACCATGCTGTTTTTTAACAGGTTGACGGACACTTCTTTGATGCCAGGTAGCTTTGCCACGCTCTTTTCCACTCTGGTAGAGCAGGCCGAGCAAGTCATACCCGTAATGTCAAATTGCTCCTTTTGCAAAATCATCCCTTCTTTCTTATAAAGATTTGTGCGAGTACCCCTCCCCCGTAGGGAACTAAATACCGTTATGAAAAGGGGCGTTTGGCATCTTGGGGGAAAGATGCTAAAGCCCCGAACATAAAGTTTACGCACAAGGTCTTTGACCGTTTTTCATTATACTTATCCTGCTTCTCCTTTGTCTGCTCCAAAGTGGAGCTTTTTTTATCCAAAGAGAAATGAGGTTTTTTGCTGGAAATCCAATCGGCAGGTTCTCCAATCCAAAGGGCAGAACCGCTCCCAAATCCATTGACTTTGAGGGTTTTCGTGAATATACTGGCAGCATGAACGATTAAACAATCTTTTAATTGTTCAGCCATATCAAGCCAACCAAATACCAAAATGAAAGGGGGCTTTCTCAATGAAAAAGACCATTAAACTGCTTGACCTGGACTGCGGCCATTGTGCTGACAAAATCCAGAACGCCGTGAAGAAGATTGATGGTGTGACCAGCGTATCCGTCAACTTCCTGGGTCAGAAGATGGTTCTGGAAGCGCCGGACGATCAGTTTGACGCTGTTCTGGCCGAAGCAAAGACGCTGATTAAGCAGATCGAGCCGGACGTGACTGTTAAGGCGTAATGAAAAGCTGGACACCGGCTGCCACAAGGTAGCCGGTGTTTTTCATCAATAGACAGAAAAAGCGTGACACGCTTTATGCTGCAACGAAAGGAGAATACACTATGACACGAAAACAAAGGCACTTGCTCACACGCATTATCGTGGCGGCGGTGCTGTTTCTTGCAGGCAGCTTGCTCCATCTCCCTGAATTGGCGGAGATGGCGGTCTTTCTCGTCTGCTATGTGGTTGTCGGCTGGGATATTGTCTGGAAGGCAATCACGAACATCCTGCATGGACAGGTGTTTGACGAAAATTTCCTGATGACGATTGCCACCATCGGCGCACTCATTTTGGGCGAACATTCCGAGGGTGTCGCCGTTATGCTGTTTTACCAGGTGGGCGAATGGTTCCAGTCCTATGCGGTGTCCAAGTCCAGAAAATCTATCGCAAGCCTGATGGACATTCGCCCGGACTATGCTAACATCGAAAGGGACGGAAAACTGGTTCAGGTTGACCCGGACGAGGTTCAGATCGGAGAAACCATTGTTGTGAAACCGGGAGAGCGCATCCCGCTGGACGGTACGATTCTCAAAGGCTTCTCCACCCTGGACACTTCGGCCCTGACCGGAGAATCCATGCCCCGCGAGGTGGAGCCGGGAATGGAGGTCATCAGCGGCTGTATCAACCAGACCGGCATCCTGAACATTCAGACCACAAAAGAATTTGGGGAATCCACCGTAGCCAAAATCCTTGACCTTGTGGAAAACGCAAGCGATAAGAAGGGCCGTATTGAGAATTTCATCACACGCTTTGCCAGGTATTATACCCCGGTAGTGGTATTTGCTGCTCTGGCGCTGGCAATCCTGCCGCCGCTGATTACCCAGCAGCCATTCAGCACCTGGATTTACCGTGCCTTGACCTTCCTGGTGATTTCCTGCCCCTGTGCGCTGGTCATCTCCATTCCGCTTAGTTTCTTCGGAGGCATCGGCGGCGCGTCCAAGATCGGCGTTCTGGTAAAGGGCAGCAACTATCTGGAGGCCCTGGCAAATACCGAGGTCGTGGTCTTTGATAAGACCGGCACACTGACAAAAGGCTCCTTTGCGGTCAGCGAGATCCACCCTGTCGGCATGAAGGAAGCGCAGCTTTTGGAGCTGGCCGCATACGCTGAGGACTACTCCAACCACCCGATTTCTCTTTCTATTAAAAACGCCTATGGACAGAAAATCGACAACAGCCGAGTTTCCGATGTCCAGGAAATTGCCGGTCACGGCGTGCAGGCCGTGATTGACGGGAAAACGATTCTGGCCGGAAACACCAAGCTGATGGAGAAAGCGCATATTAAGTACACGCCATCCTCAGCTGTCGGCACCGTGGTCTATCTGGCCTGTGACGGGAAATACGCTGGATGTATCATCATTGAGGACGAGATCAAGGCCGATGCTCCAGCCGCAATCAAGCTGCTGAAATCTGCCGGTATCCGCAAAACGGTCATGCTGACCGGCGATGCAGATGCCGTTGGAAAGAAAGTCGCAGGGCAGCTTCATCTGGATCAGGTTTATACTGAACTGCTGCCCGCTGATAAGGTTGACCGCGTGGAAAGCCTGCTGAAGCAGAAAAGCGAAAAAGGTATGTTGGCCTTTGTTGGGGATGGTATCAATGACGCTCCCGTACTGGCGCGGGCCGATGTCGGTATTGCTATGGGCGGCTTGGGTTCCGATGCGGCCATTGAAGCTGCTGACGTGGTTCTTATGACGGATGAACCGTCCAAAATTGCCGCTGTTATGAAGATCGCCCGTAAGACGATCCGCATCGCAAATCAGAATATTGTGTTTGCCCTGGGCGTGAAATTCCTGGTTCTGATTTTAGGTGCGCTAGGCTATGCAAATATGTGGGCGGCGGTGTTCGCGGATGTAGGCGTTTCCATTATTGCGATTCTCAATGCCATCCGCGCCATGCGGGTCAAGCTGCCGGATATGCCAGCGGGCAGCACAAATCAGGGTTAAGCGCAATAGAAATGCGCCGCAACTTTCACACGCTGCGGCGCATTTCCTTATTGTTCAGTCGGGCATGATACTTCAAACAACGCATCTATGGCATGATGCAGGAGCTTTGCCTGCGGCGTGTCCGACAGCGAATAATAGACTTCTTTTCCGTCCCTGCGGCTTGAAATGATCCCGCTCTTTTTTAATATCCGCAGATGATGTGACACAGCAGGGGCGCTCATATCCACAGCCGCCGCGAGATTGCATACACATTCTTCACAATGGCACAGCAGCCACAGAATCCGCAGCCGGGTCGGATCGCCAAGCTGCTGAAATAAAAATGATATATCCTTAAACCCTTCCGCAGAGGGCATCTTATTTAAGACTTTTTCAATATTCTGTCCGTGGTTGTGGGGCAGATTGTAATGCGGCATAAAAATCAGCTCCTTCCTGTGACTATGATACTGACATAATTCTTGTCTGTCAAACAGCTTCATTATAGATTGGAGAAAAATACATGAACGAAACAGATAAAACAACTTTTTCCGTTCCAAGCCCCGGCGAATTGGAACAATTAACCGAGCTTCACAAAGCGATGGGCGATTACACACGGATGCGGATACTTTGGTATCTGATGCAGAAAGATTCCTGCGTCAGCGAACTGGCACAAAAGATGGAGGTCACAGAATCGGCATATCCCACCAGCTTCGTGCGCTTCGGATTGTCCGGTTAGTGCAATCACGCAAGGCCGGGAAAAACGTGATTTATTCCTTGCAGGACGAACATATCCGGTGGATTCTTGAAGAAACCTACGCTCATATTTCAGAAAGATAAAAACGCAGCCCCTGTGCTGTTTTGCAGGGGCTGCGCGGGTATTCCATTACAGCGTTTCGTAGGAAACCAACTGGCTCATCGGGATGCGCTGCTTATTGAAGCGATTGGGGTCGCCGGTTCCTTCATCGGAATAGCCGACAACCAGAATGTTGACCGGCTCCAGGTTGGCCGGGAGGTCAAATTCCTTGTGCAGAACATCGGGCTTGAAGTAGCATACCCACACCGTTCCAAGGCCCAGCTCTGTGGCCTGGAGCATCATGTGGTCGGTCAGGATGGAGGCGTCAATGTCACCGGTCTGCTTCTGATCGAAAGGCCGTACCCACGCCTTATCGTGATCGGCGCAAACAATAATAGCCAGGGGCGCACCGTAGATATTGGCCGCTTTACTGATCTTCGCAAGACCTTCCTCGCTCTGAACGGCAATCAGGCGAATCGGCTGAAGGTTGGCAGCGGTCGGGGCCACATGAGCAGCTCCAGAATCTGCTCCAGCTTCTCAGGCTCTACCTTCGTTTCCTTGTAATCGCGTACCGACATACGCTGCTTTGCAATCGTGATAAAATCCATAATATATAGTCCTTTCAGTATTTTTATTTTGAGCATATCAAATCAACCATTGACCTAATTGTAGCACTTGAACACAAAACCGCAAGAATGCACTTTTTCGGAAGATACTTCCCAAAAAGATAGCACCTTGCGGGAAAGGAGAACCATTCTATGAAATGTCAAACCAATCAGTTTAACTGCCCCGTGGAGGCAACCCTTTCTTTGATCGGCGGCAAGTATAAGCCGTTGATCCTCTGGCATCTGATTGACCATCCATTACACTATATGGAGTTACAGCGGCTGATTCCAAACGCCACGCCGAAGATGCTTTCGCAGCAGCTTCACGATCTGGAAAACAACGGCATGATTCATCGTGAAGTAATTCCAGAAAAGCCGCCTAAGACGGTATATTCTCTTACCCCATTTGGACAGAGCATCGTCCCCATTCTGGACGCGATGTGCCAATGGGGAAACAGCTATCTGGACGGCCTGGATGTGCAGCCGCCATGCTGTCAAAGCCGCAAATAAAATGCTGGGCATAGCTGACGAAAAGCGGCTATGCCCAGCGTATATTTTCTGCTCTAAATTTGTGACTGCCGGACGTAATTGCACAGCGCGGCAAAGTCCACATGGGGATTCTTACTTAAAATCTGTTGCAGACTTTCCTCGGCCTTCTGATGCAGCTTCGGATTTTTCAGATCGTCCAAGCGGAAGAAGATATTGAGCCGCCTGCCGACAGCAAACAAAAGCCTTTCATCCGGTGGCAGGGTCAGAAAGCGGTCAATCGTAGAGAGCATTTCCTGTTTCTCCGTCCTCAGATTTCCTCTGATCTCCAGAAGCAGATTGACGATGTGTTCATTCACATAGTAACTGTCCATCTCATGTAGCTGTTGTAAGAATAGCTTTTGCTCTACAACGATTTCTTCCTCCGATTGCAGAGCAAAAGAGCCATTCCTGACAAACTCGCCCAGCTTGGACTCCGGCTTAATACCCGTGGCATGGACACGGATAAAATCTGGCTGGATGATATTCAGCGCCTTTGCTGTTTGAGCAGCATTTTCTTCAGACAGCTCCTTGCCGCCGATCCCCAGCAATATGAACTCCGACAAGATCATGTCCGCTTCTTTTGCCATGCAGCCGCTTCGGACAACAATATCCGCGTCAAAACCTTTGTTGATAAGTTTCAGTATCTGATCCGAGCCGGTTTCCATTCCGCTGTAAAGATGGTTTAGGCCCGCTTGCCGGAGCGCCTTTAGCTCTGCCGGACTTTTCCGGGTGATACTATCAGCGCGGGCATAAGAAGTGATGTACTGCATATCAGGAAAGCTCTGATTGATCGCTTCCAAGATACGGAGCAGATAATCTGTTTTCAGCACCAGGGCATCCCCGTCCTGCAAGAAGCAGGAAGTAATCTTTTTCCCCCGGTTAAGCTGGGCCTGCCGCCTAATATCTTCGATGGTTTCATCGATGGGGCGCATGGAGAAGCGCATGGATTTATAAAGCCCGCAGAAATAGCACTTGTTCCAATGGCATCCCCTTGTGACCCGGATTAGCAGGCTGTTACTTTCAGAAGGTGGACGAATAGGCCCGATTTCTATATCTTTCATGGTGGTTATCCTTTCAGTGTATTCATGTTAAGGGTAGCATTTCACGGCGGGCTTAACAAGAACGCACTTTTAGGGTAGACACTTCCCGTATGGGTAGCACCTCAAACAAAACTGGCAAGCAATGCCTGTGTTAATACACACAGGCCCGCAGAGAAGAAAATCCCTCCGTGATTTTCCTCTCCGCTTGCTTGTGAGGCAGCGCCCCCAAGCCCCTTTGAACACAGAATTTCATTCTGTGGCTACGCGTCTGCGAACGCTTTTGACCAGGACCAGCTTACCGCTGGCCGTGGTCTTTTTCTTTTTCAACATCCTGTTCTACCTCCATTTTCAGGACCCGATCCACATTGGCCTTTGCCGTTAAAAGTTCTCGCATTTCCTCACGGGAATGCCGATTACTCGGCATAGGTCTTTTTCTTTTCTTCCAACAATTTCGCGTACTTCTGTCTGCA
>ENA-OQAZ01001346-OQAZ01001346.1-human-gut-metagenome-genome-assembly--contig:-NODE-1346-length-11899-cov-3.883197_pt1 | contig 11899 bp, 11 predicted proteins | sample MGYA00242737_ERZ504531 | MGnify/ENA primary metagenome ERZ504531 (study PRJEB26092, sample SAMD00036244) | human gut metagenome | host: Homo sapiens | study: EMG produced TPA metagenomics assembly of...
TTCATGTTCTGTCTGTTCCTTCGTGAAATTACATAATTTTCCTTCTTTCTCCTTTGTCAAACTATTTTTTATTAAATCACGGTACTCTTCATATTCCCAGTCTAATGGTCGGATTATTCCTCAATGATTTTATTTTTTCTTTTTCGAAACTTCTCAGATCCACATTCTCACGTTTTTCTATTTCTGAATATTCTTCCATCAGTTCCCATCTAAGTGTAGACATCATATCCCGGAGCTTCTGAATTCCATTTTTGTAATTAGCCAGTTCTTCACCATACAGGGGGGGGTGAAAATTTCACCTGACATTTTTTATTTTTTCTGTCATAACGAATTGCCATTGGAACAATCTGTCCCCCTGCTTTATGTGCAGCTTCTATAATGCCCCATCTCATCGGCAGCATCAGAAGATTCTCTGTCAGATTCCATGTTCCCTCCGGGAACCACAAAATAGATTGTCCACGATTCAAATGGCACAATAATTTTTCCTTAACTTTTTTCTTATGTTCTTTGTCTTTCCTGTCTACCCATATTGCACCAAGTAAATGAAAAAATATACGGTCAATCAAATATAGCTTTTGTTTTCCAAGCAAAATATAGCTTCTTTTGCCAATCGCCCTCGTTGCTATAGGAATGTCTGAAAACTGCGAATGATTGCACGCATAGATTACCGGTTTATCTGGTATCCGTTCGCATTCATTTACCAGGTTTACTTCATATCTGATTTTGATACCAGACAATGGTAATATCACAGGAAACAATATATCCTTTACTCTGTCATTCCATCTTTTCTTTTTCATAAAAAAATCGTCTCAAATTCTCTACTACATTTTTCCTGTCCAGATCCATTTCCTTCTGGATATATTCTCTTCTATTTAATCCTGTTTCCAGCAGTGCATTTTTCTTTAAATGCAGACCACTCAACGTTCTCACTACCGCCTCGTATTCCTGCTCTTCTTTTGTCTTCTTCGTCAAATACTCTGCGTCAAAGACATCATGCTTCCAGTTGATTTTTTGAAATGTATCTGTCACATAAAAATCAATAAAATGCTGTCCAATATCTCCATAATCAATTCTTCGGATTGTTTCAAGATGCTGTTCCATCATATGCCATACTGCAGTTGCCATCTGATCTCGTACATAACTGCTCATGGATTTTATCCGGTATTTCTCATTTTCTTCTTTGCCTGGATAATAATCTTGTATGTTCAAATTCAAACTTCTCACATTTATCGGATTTCCCACATCCAGATATGCCACCTGATTCTCATAATCTTTTACCAGTACAACAGGAACAATTTTCTTTCCAGTTTTTAACGCCAGATTCACCGGTCCATCGTAAAGCGGTTTAATCAGTTTAGTCAAATCATAATTATGTGAACCTTCCGGAAAAATCAGAATACTCTGCGTCTGTAAAACCCTCTCCATTTTTGCAGGAAGTGCACTTCTCTCATTCTGATCCAAGACGTTAAATACAATCATTCCATTTAACCATGACAGATAGACTTCAGGATTATAGTTCAGATTTTCTACGGAACCCAGTATAAGATACGCATTACGGTCGATGATATTTAGCATAGTTTCAATATCTTCCGGGCAGACATGACTTCCTACAAAAATATAACTCTCATCTTTATCCAGCTTCGGATAGCGTTCCACAACAATATTGTTGGCATTTTTCTTTGTTGATAGTGGGTAATGAGATAGTGGAATTCTGTCTGGTTTCAGATTTTCGTAATACTCTTCATCACTGGCATAATCCGGTGTATCTGCTCTTATAATCGTTGCATTTGTAAAAATATTGCATAGTTTGCGAAACGCTCCGTTTGTTTTTCTCCTCAGAAAAAGACCAGTGTCAGTGGTGAAGTGATCTACGTCTTTTGTATTTAGTTTATTGATAAATAAATTTCTGTAATGTTTCATTTAATTTCTTCACAATCTTTTAACTTTCTATAATCTATTTTTCCACTTTGCGTTACTGGTAATTTTTCAATTATCTTGATTTTTTCCGGAACTGCATATTCTGGCAATTCTTCCTTCAGCGTACTTGTAATTCGATTCACATCACATTTTTTGTCATTGTCAATTACTATATATGCTCTGGCAACATGAACCCTTTTTTCATCTTCAAATACATTCACCGCTGCCTGTTTTACACCTTTACATTTTTTCAATATATTCTCAATTCGATCTGGAAATAATTTGTAAACAATGCCTCCTTACTGATGTCCAGATGGAATGTTTTCGACAGATTGCTGTCTCGCACCTTCTTCCCATCCTGGTTCTGAAAAGTAATGTGCTTCCGTTTCTCTGTCCAGTTTACGTTCCATCCAAACTGTTTCATTTTTTCTATAAACTTTTCTTTGCTGATACAATTTTCCAGTGCCTTTAATACTTCCATTGCATAATCCGCTACAAAGCTGTCCTTTACCTGTTGACGAAACAAATTATATTTGTCCTTGCTCCATGCAATAACTTGCATATTGTAATTCCAGTCATCTGGCAAACTTAACATCAGCGATAATAGACCTTTCGCTTTCAATGTCAGATTCTTATTCTTGAAATGGTGATTACTCATTACCGTAAAATTCTTAGTTCTCTCTACACGAAAAATCTGTGCCATGCTCCCCACTTCCTTTCCAGACAGAAAAAGACGCAAGCCATATTCTTATGACTCACGCCTTTCTGCATAACTTACTTTTCTATTCTTCTGTTTCCAATTCCAATCTCTGTAAAATATCTCTTACAATACCTGCATCTTCAATCAAATTAATTCCAAAACATTTTTTACCTGCGTCCTTCAAAGACGCACCAACATGATATGCTTTCGTTTTATCAAGAATTAAAAAACGATCATGAAATGCTCTTGTGTACTTCACATCCAGTTTAGGATACTGTGCATTAAAGTTATCTACATCTGTTTGAGATAATTTTGTCCGTTGCAGTGTATAAACTGTCACCGCCACATTTTCTTTCTTCTTTGACAAAATATTTAATGTTCCTACATCCACATATCCATCTACCAGAACAATTTCCGTTTCTGCCTTCTGAATCAGTCCTATTAGTAAACTGAACGCATCATATATCTGACCATCAAAAAATATCTTTTGATTAGACTCCTCATGATCTGATATGTACTCAAAAATTTGCTCCAGCTTTTCATCTGTCTTTTTCTGATATTCAAGTTGTTTTAACTCAACGTTACTAATCCTTTCAAACAAAAGTGCATTGTTGGCTATAAACCGTCTCATTTCTACGAATGCCCGCATAATACCTATGCTTACATTGATTGCCACCTCACTATGTAATACACTGGCTAGCATTGATATTCCCTGCTCTGTAAATACATACGGTAGCGTACGTCTGCCACCTCGTCCATCCTTTTTTCCTGACTCTTGTATTTTTGAGGTGCCAGACTGGCACTTCAAAGATTCTGCTTCTTCTGTTGTAATCTGAAAACAAAAATCTTCTGGAAATCGTTTTATGTTTCAGGATCACTTCTTCCCGTTCTCTGGCTTCCTTGTCTACTTCCAGAAGGTGCTTTCCAATAGTGTCCTGCAGAAGCATCACCTGATACAGAGAATTTTTATGATTCTTCAGATAATCTCTGCGTAAGAATCCATATTTACCAAGCTGCTCCATCTGCTCACCGGATTTATAAGTGAGATTCGGAATTTTGACCACAAATTTACGACATTTACGACAAATCTGACACTGCTTTACAATACCAGACAAAATGACTGATACCCCGGAAAGCCTGTAAAGCAGGCACTTCCGAGATACACAAGACAGGACAAAAATCAACTTGCATTATCAAGAGGTGAGTGCTAATTTCCCGTTCCATTTTTGAACAAACGAGTCATCGTTCTATATATTTTGTGATGACAGATGTTAAAATCTCCATGTCAACCGCTTCGCCACATGATCATCCATTCCGGCATTCAAAGCAGCCTGCACATCCTCTGCAAATGCATTTGCCGTCATTGCAATAATAGGTATTTTCTTTCCATCCGGACGGTCCGGCAGATTTCTGATGGCTTTTGTCGTTTCATATCCATTCATTTCCGGCATCATAATATCCATCAAGATCAGATCAAAAGTCCCCGGATCTGTATTGCAAAACTGTGCCAGGGCTGTTTTCCCATCGGCAGCTCTGGTTACAATCATCCCTTGTTCTTCCAATAGAGATACTGCTATCTCGGCGTTTAAATCATTATCCTCTGCCAGAAGAGCATGCAAACCATGTAGATCCGTATCTTTCTTTAATTTTTCTTTCTCTTCAGTTTCTACATGTTCTGCTATAAGCAGTGGGATTTCTACCGTAAATGTTGAGCCAACACCCTGTCTGCTGCTGACCTCAATTTTTCCACCCATAAGATCTACATATTTCTTAGCGATCGCCATTCCCAGTCCGGTTCCCTTGTAACTGGTTCTTGCTCCATCATTTTCCTGACTGAACTCATCAAATATCCTGTCCAGGAACTCCTCACTCATACCAATTCCGGTATCCGATATACGATAGCGTACAATCACATGGTGTTCATCATTGCCCGGACAGTTTTCTGCAACAAATGAAATGGTACCTCCGTCTTTTGTAAATTTGATTGCATTACTGATGATGTTGAGCAATACTTCCCTGATTCTGAGTTCATCCGCCATCGCATAAGGAGTTTTTAGTTCTTCTCTTGAAACATACAAGTTAAGATCACGGTTTTCTATATATCCCCTTGCAATCGACAAAACAGTATTTATCATATCCCTGAGATCTACCGGTATCGGTTTATATTCCAGTTTACCACTTTCAATACGGCTGATATCCAGCACATCATTCATAAGCGTCATCAGATATTCTGAACTCTGCCTGATCTTTTTCAGACAGTTCTCCACTTCTTTGTCCGGTTTCCTCTTCATGGCAATATCTGTAAATCCAACAATTGCATTCATCGGTGTCCTGATGTCATGAGACATATGGTTCAGGAACGTTGTTTTTGCAATATTCGCCGCATTTGCATCCTGTGCTTCTTTCAGGGCTTCCATCTGTTTTTTTCTGCTTACTGAAAGGGAATAAACCAGAAGAAGCAGTACAAAAATAATCACAAATGAAACCACGATAGCTAAGCCTGCATACTCCGCAAGGACATCCTGCAAGGTCATTTTCTTTTCTGAAACAGAATTCTGTGCAAGGACCACGCCATTTAAAATATTGGAGGACTGCTCAATCGCTTTATTGATAATGGTAGCTGCTCTTCTGTTTTCTCTCGTCGTGAACATCGCTAATTCCTGCCGTTTTGCCATTTCTGCAAATGACAGACTTTTGGTCAGTGAACTTTCATTAAGAAGATTGATCTTTGAAGATGGAATAACAGTTGCTCCCACTTTTCCATTTGCTACTGCCTCCAGGCATTCTTCCTGTGTATCATACAGTTTGATTTCTGCATCTGGAAAAAGACGGGACACCATCAATTTAGAATACAGCGAGGTCTCTGTTGCTGCGATTGTAGAGAGACTGTTAGTATATTCATTTCCTTTGTAAATAACAACCGGCGTAATATCAAAGATTCATCCGTCAAAACTACCTGAAACTGTTCCTGTGTATAAAAATCCTGAATGATAGGACCTGCAATATCTATTTTGCCAGATTGCAATGCCTCATTCATCTCTACTCCCGTGGAACATGGAACTGCCTTGATCGTAATTTTATATTTTTCCTGAACCGTATCCAGAACGGTTCCAAGGATTCCTGCCAGTTTCCCATTTTCTTCACCACAAAAAGGGAGATTGTCCTTTAGGTATCCCACACGGATTGTTTTTTCATGTGCATCCAGCCATTGTTTTTCTTCCTTGTTGAGCACATAATTTATAACCGCTTTTCCTTCATAACGAGCATACAGCTTGCTGCTGTAGTCCGTTTCTGTATTGTTGATTTCTTCCAGGGCAGAATTTAATTCCTTTAACAGATCCGGTCGGGATTTTGATACACCGAAATAACAGTCACTTGCACCGATATTGGCGATTGCAATAAAATCGCTGTTGACAGACAGTGCCGGGACCACAAGTGCATCCAGTTCATCTGCATCCAGTTTTTCTATCATTTCATCATAGCCTTTACAGACAACCACCTCTGCCTGGATCTGATTGCTGTCCAGCCATTTTTCCAGAAGTTCTTTCTGATAACTTCCATCTGCTGCACCGATACGACAGCCATTCATCTGCTTTGGATCACCATTCGTAAGATTCGTATGATCTTCCCGGGTATAGATCCAATATCGTTCTGTTCCTCCTGCATAGGTCGAAAAATCGATAGATTCTGCTCTTTCCGGTGTATAACTGACACTTCCAAGTATATCTATTTCTCCATCTGCCAGCATATCCAGACACTCTTTAAATGAGCCATAGACATATTCATACTTCCAGCCGGTTATATAAGAAATCTTCTGAAGATACTCATATCCTGCTCCCTGCTTGTGTTCCCCATAGCCGCCTTCCTGAAAATTGGCATATGGAAAATAGCCAACTCTCACGGTTTTATTTTCTTCTTCCAATGCCTGAGTTGTTTTTCCATCACTTTTTATTTCCGATGCATAAGCAGAAAGCGGTACAAAAAGCAACATGATAAGTACTAAAATGCTCAAACATAATCTTTTTTTCTTGCCTTTTTTTCTTATCCGTTTTTCTATCTTTCTGTTCATTTATTTCCTCTTTATTATCCAGTAAAGCGGACATTCGCAATCCGCTTTCGCTTCTTGCTCATGAACGCAGTCTGTTTGCGCTCATGCTGTTGTTCTTCCCAGTCTATAAGCTTTCCTGTTTTTTCAATACAGAAAGAATGACCGCTCCCATTTTTTCAATATCAATGGGTTTTGCAATATGTCCATTCATGCCGGCATCAAACGTCCTTTTCCTGTCTTCTGCAAAGGCATTTGCTGTCATGGCAATGATCGGGATCTCTGCCTTCTTTTTATCATTTAAATGCCTGATACACTGTGCTGCCTGATAGCCATCCATATTTGGCATCTGGATATCCATAAGTATCAGATCATAAGTTCCTGGTGACATCTGCTCTATCCTGTTCACGCACTGAATTCCATCTTCCACACGCTCGATAACAAGCCCGGCTTCTTCCAGAATCGTCACTGCAATTTCCGCATTCAGATCATTATCCTCCGCCAGCAGAACATGCTTTCCACTCAGACTTTCTCTCATACTAGATGTTTTTACTTTTTCTATCCTCTGGCTGTAATATTTCTTGTCCGCTATTTTATGCATCAGTGTAAACGTAAATACGGTTCCTTTTCCCAGTTCACTTTCCACTTCAAGACTGCCGCCCATCAGATCGACCATTTTCTTTACGATTGGCATTCCAAGACCGGTTCCTCTGACTCTTCCAGTGGTTGTATTCCGTTCACGACTGAATGGTTCAAATAATGTTGGAAGATATTCTTTACTCATGCCAATACCGGTATCTTTTATCTCGGATTTTACCTTCATATATCCTTCTCTTTTACATGGCAGTTCTTCTACAGTGATCGTTACATTTCCACCTCTGGGAGTGTATTTTATAGCATTACTGACAAGATTTACATAGATTTCCCTGATTTTTGTACCATCACACAGGATATTTCTATGTGTGACCTTCATGCTGCCGCTTAGATGGATTCCTCTTTCTTCTGCTTCAGATGCAAATGTACTTATGATTTCGTCTACTACCTCACCAGCGCTTTCATAATTCTCATCTACTTTTATCTTTCCACTTTCAATCCGGGCCATATCAAGTACATTATTGATGATGGACAATAACAGTTTCCCTGATTGTTCGATTTTCTTCTGATAATCCAGTTGCTTCGGCTCTGTCAGTTGTGATTTCATCAGCTGATTATATCCCAGTATCACATTCATTGGCGTACGGATATCATGGGACATATTATTCAGAAATTCCGTTTTAGCTTTATTGGCATTTTCTGCGGCAGCATATGCTTTTTTCAGTTTTTCTTCCTGCATACGCTCTTTTTTTATCAGACTGTCAATATTTCTTGTTCCGACTACAGCCACCCTTGCTCCGTCTTTTTTCTTTACGTATGCCACTCTTACCTGATGATAATTGATCTCCGTTCCCGACTTAAACTCGTATGTCATGGAATAATCCTCTTTCTGTGAACGCAGAGTTTCCAGACCCAACTGCTTTTCAAATTCTCCGTTGGTGTTATCAGATACCATCGTCTCGGCATAAGAAGGAATTATTTGTGACCATCTGTTATCACATTTTCTGCAGAAATCTGAAATAATCTTTCCATTTTCTTCAGACTCGCGATAAGAAAATACTCGATCTTTATCCAGTTCTACTGCCAGAACAGAAAAATATTCTTTTCCAAGGCCTTCGATAATCTCTCTTTGAAGCTCTATCTCCTGTTCTTTTTTAATGATTTCATCTACAGAACGGAAACCGAGGATGATCTTAAAATGATCTTCCTCATTGGATAAACGTACTGCGTTTGCCAAAAAATGTCTGAAGCCACTCCCATTTGGTATCGTCTTATAATAAATCTCTATACTGTCTGTTTCCTGTAATTCGTTCATAAGATACTCCGGCAAAAGTCTTTCCAGATACTCCGGAGCAGATTCTTTAATAAGGACATTTTCGAAAAAATACCGGACTCTCTCCGAATAGCAGTTACTTTCACGAACTGACTTTTGCTTTTCTTCAGGGTCATGGTGCGTAAAGGTATCCCCTTTTACGACTTCATATGTATCCTGCCTTAAATCACACAAAAGTACCGTTGTATAATCCCTGGATAAAGCTGATAATATCCGGTTACGTTCGTTCAGAATCTGGTTGCTGTCTTCCAGTTCTTTCTCTTTTTTTTCTTTATCTTTAACAAAATCCGTAATATCTGTGATATCTCCCTGGAAGAATATCTGATTACCGGATTTCACCAATGTTGTGGCATCTGTGACCCAATGATAGCCGTCCTTTCCAAGCAGCCGGTAAATCTGATCCTGTGTAAATCCATGTCGCATGTATCAAGAATACGGGCGGTATATTTTGCAGAAAGATTCCGGTCATCCGGATGAAGCATATTATCAAACTTATTATGGAATTCTGTTTTGATCTCTTCTCTGGTCCACCCAAGAATCGCAAGGAACCTGTCACTGATATATATGAATGGATGCCCCTCCTCCAGGGAACATCTGTGATAGCCACCAGGGATATTATCGATTGTTGCCTGAGACAGTATATTTTGCTCTTCCAGTTTCTTATGCCTTTCCACGAAGGATGTCATATCTTGGCAGGCACTGATAATAGCCAGTTTCCCCTCCTCTGTCCGTATGACTTTTCCTTTATCAACCGTCCAGAACCAGGATCCGTCTTTTCGCGGCATACGATATGTGGTCTCATAGGTTAATCCCTCATAATACTTACCCCCCCCCGATATCCTTTATGACCTGTTCTCTGTCATCGGGATGAATCGTATTAATAACTTTTCCGTCAATTGCTTCAACCATTTCTTCCACTGCATCGTAACCAAGCATTCGTGCCATTTCTTCATTGGCATAGTAAACCGGAAACTCGTTCTCACAATATCCACCGATCAGTCCCCTGGTTTCCCCCATGATCATAAGGTCTGTAAGTAGCTCTTTTTGTACTTTGTCTGATACTATTAACTGTTTCATATTCCTCCCCCAGTATCCTTCAGCCTGATTTTTTGTGCAGATATAGCGATCTAATACCGCCACATAACAAAGGGTATAGCGTAACCATTACTATTACATATTATGTTCGTTATATACGAAAAAAATCTTTCTACAAAAACAGCGAAAGGCGCATATTTATACTATTATACTGCATAAAAGCAACGTAATATGATAAAAATATTATAGCAGACCACTCTGCAATTGTCAGCATTTCTTGAGCTTTATGTCTATTATTTACTGAATACTTTTTCTTACTCTTCGATTTCTTTTCCATACTCTTAGGTGCATATTTAATTTCATCCATATACATACCTTAAAATCGTTTTTATAACTTCATCAATCACAATCGGCTTTGACAAATGTGCGTTCATTCCTGCATCCAGTGATGCCTGAACATCTTCTGCAAATGAATTAGCTGTCATTGCTATAATAGGAATGTTTTTTCCATCCGGTCTGTCATTCATTGCCCTGATTGCTTTTACCGCTTCATAACCATTCATTTCAGGCATCATGATATCCATCAGGATTACATCAAATGTGCCTTCCGGATGATTTCTGAAAATCTCAACAGCATTCTTTCCATCCACAGCTCTTTCTACATTCATCCCGAACTCTTCCAACTGCACGGCAGCAATCTCTGCATTCAGTTCATTATCCTCTGCAAGAAGGACATTCACACCTGTAAGATTTACCTTTTCAGAAAAACCTGTGTCTGACTTATTACATTCCTTATCTGTAATTTCCAAAGGAATATCCACAGTAAATGTGGTTCCCTCATGCTTTTTACTCTGCACGGAAATGGTTCCACCCATCATATCTACATACTTCTTTACGATAGCCATCCCCAGTCCAACTCCATGGTACTGCGTTCTCACACCGGAATCTTCCTGTGCAAATTCCTCAAAAACTTCTTTTGTAAATTCCTCACTCATGCCAATACCAGTATCCGAAATGCGGTAACGCATATTTATATATCCATCCCCGCCCTTTTCCTGACACCGGGCTTCAAATGTAATCGTCCCTCCATCCGGAGTGAATTTCACGGCATTGCTCAGAATATTGACCAGCACATCACGCAGGCGTGCAGGATCTGCAAGTACATTTGGAATCTTTGCTTCTTCACGCTGAATCTTAAAGTTGATATCCCTGTTCGTAAGAAAGCCTTTTGTAATATCCAATGCAGAATCTGTAATGTTTTTCACATCCGCCGGTACCGGATTGTAATTCACTTTTCCACTTTCGATGCGGGTCAGATCTAATACATCATTGATCAGCGACAGTAAATGCTCTGAGCTTTCGTCAATCTTTTCCAGACAATTTTTCACTTCGTCTGACGGATTGTTTTTCATTGCAATACCGGTAAATCCTATGATTGCATTCATCGGTGTCCTCATATCATGGGACATATGTGACAGAAATGCTGTTTTTGCCTTGTTTGCAGCCTGTGCATGCTCTGCCAGTTCCGCCATTTCCTCAGCTTTCTCCTGGGCCGCCTTCTGAGCTTTTTTTCTTGCACTGAGATGCACCATTGTCACAGCCATAGCAGTCAGCAGCCATCCAAAAATAAGAAGAACTAAAACAGTAACAACAGGATGCAGACGGATCCAGTCAACAAATGTCAGCTCTGTTGCTTTGTATGTGGTATACTGTGCTGCAAGATCTTCAACAAGATTTTGGGGCATGGCATACATTGCTTTCGTCAGAATACCAGCCAGTGCATGGTTCTCAGTTGATGAAATTACCATGCGGTAGGTGAATGTAGGCTGTTCCAGCAGAGTATATGTCATGGTGCCCGTAGTGTCACTGTTCACAAACGCCTGTGCCATGTAATAGTAGACGAAGGCAGCATCTGCTTTACCCTTACGGACAGCTTCCATCATTTCCTGTCGGGTACTGCACATCAGTTTTTCTGCACCGGGTGCCATTGCATCTTCAATTGACTTTGATGCTGTCTGGTCAACAGTAGTAACAACATTAATTTTTCCATCAAAGTCACGCCGTGTCACCCTTGCCAGCTGCATCGTAATGAAAGGTGCAGTAATCCCCCATTTATTCGTCTCAGCATAGTTATCTGTTTCCAGGCGCGCATCGATGCTCATATCTGTGGTTTCCTTATTTTTCTGATAGGCAATATACTCATCTCTGGTGGCAGGTGTAAGAAACTCATAGGAAATCCCGGCATAGTCTGCAATTTTCCGGAAGTAATCCGGGA
>ENA-OQAZ01001347-OQAZ01001347.1-human-gut-metagenome-genome-assembly--contig:-NODE-1347-length-11887-cov-1.743707_pt1 | contig 11887 bp, 17 predicted proteins | sample MGYA00242737_ERZ504531 | MGnify/ENA primary metagenome ERZ504531 (study PRJEB26092, sample SAMD00036244) | human gut metagenome | host: Homo sapiens | study: EMG produced TPA metagenomics assembly of...
CGCGTGGAGGGAGACAGGCTGTATGTGCAGGCTGGCGACACTGCTTTCCAGGACAGCGAAAAAGGCACTTGGAAGCATCCCGACAGGGTTTGAATTTGGCAGCCGGGATTCCGGGGACAACCGATCGAGGCGAGCATGGTGATGAATGCCGGAGCCTACGGCGGAGAAATGAAAGATGTGACAGAAGAAGTCACGGTTCTGACAGAAAAAGGCGAAATAAAAACCTTAAAAAGAGAAGAACTGAAGATGGGATACCGGACAAGCATCATTGCAGAAAAAGGCTATCTTGTGCTGGAAGCTGTTCTGCAGCTGACAGACGGAGATCTAAAAGAAATCCGTGCCGTGATGGAAGATCTGAAGAAAAAGCGGATTTCCAAACAGCCGCTGGAATATCCGAGTGCGGAAGTACGTTCAAACGTCCGAAAGGATACTTTGCCGGAAAGCTGATCATGGATGCCGGACTTCGCGGATTTCAGGTCGGCGGTGCGCAGGTATCGGAAAAACACTGCGGTTTTGTGATCAATACAGGCGATGCAACGGCAGAAGATGTCACCGAACTGATCCGTCAGGTGGCGGAAAGAGTAAAAGCACAAAGTGGTGTGACACTGGAGCCGGAAGTGAAATTACTGGGAGAGTTTTAAATGAGATTTGTGATTGTGACCGGTATGTCAGGAGCCGGAAAAAGTACAGCATTAAACAGACTGGAAGATATGGGATATTTCTGCGTGGACAACCTGCCGATTTCGCTGATTTCCAAATTTGCGGAGATGGCGTACACACCGGGAAGGTGAGATCCAGAGGTGGCGACTTGGCGTGGATGTAAGAAGCGGCGAGGCGCTTGGAAAATTGGAAGATGTGCTGGAAGGCATGGCGGCAGCCAGTCAGAAATACGAGATCCTGTTTCTGGATGCAGCTGATGAAGTGCTGGTGAAGCGTTATAAAGAAACGAGAAGGACCCATCCGCTGGCACGCGGCGGCCGCGTGGACCGCGGGATCGCACAGGAGCGTGAGAAACTTGCGTTTCTGAAGCGTCATGCAGACTATATCATCGATACCAGCAAACTGCTCACAAGAGAGCTTAATATGGAGCTGGAAAAGATTTTTGTGGAAGGCAGAGAGTTTAAAAGCCTGGTTGTGACGGTACTCTCTTTTGGATTCAAGTACGGAATTCCGGCGGATGCCGATCTGGTATTTGATGTGCGTTTTCTGCCGAATCCGTATTATATCGATGAACTGAAAAGACAGACCGGAAATGACAAACCGGTGCAGGATTACGTAATGGGATTTGATGTTTCCCATGTATTTTTAAATAAACTGACGGATATGGTGCAGTTTCTGCTGCCGAACTATGTGCAGGAAGGAAAAAATCAGCTGATCATCGGCATCGGCTGTACAGGCGGCAAACACCGTTCTGTGACACTGGCAAATAAGCTGTTCGAAAGCCTGAGTCTCCAGAATGATTACGGCATTCGCATCGAACACAGAGATATCGGGAAATAACGGAGGATGCCATGTCATTTTCAAGTGGAGTGAAGGACGAATTATCCAGACACCAGACGTTGGCACGCCATTGCCAGATTGCCGAGATCGCGGCGATCATCAGCATGTGCGGCGGTGTTTCCATATCCGAAAAAGATCATTACAGTTTAAAAATCCAGACAGAAAACGTATATGTTGCAAGAAAGTACTTTACTTTATTGAAAAAAGCATTTAATATAGAAGTTGAAGTTTCAATCAGGCAGGTACATTTTCAAAAGGAAGCCGTACATATACGGTGGCGGTGTTGAACCATGAAGATGCGATACGTATTCTGAAGGCGGCCAGGCTGTTCAATGCGGATATGGAAATTGAGGAGCAGTTTTCTATCTCGGACAATCTGGTGATTCAAAAAACATGCTGCCGACGGGCTTTTATACGAGGTGCTTTCCTGGCGGCGGGTTCCATCAGTGATCCGCAGAAATTTTATCATTTTGAAATCGTATGTGCGACGGTTCACAAAGCAGTTCAGCTTCAGGAGATCATGAATGATTTTGGCGTGGACGCGAAGATCGTACAGCGAAAAAAGCATTTTGTAGTGTATCTCAAAGAAGGATCCCAGATCGTAGATATGTTAAACGTGATGGGAGCTCATGTTTCTTTAATGGAGCTTGAGAATGTACGCATCTTGAAGGAGATGCGTAACTCAGTCAACCGCAAGGTCAACTGTGAGACAGCAATATTCATAAGACAGTAAGTGCGGCAGTCAGACAGATCGAAGATATCCGCTATATTCAGCAGAAGATCGGTTTTGAGCAGCTGTCCGAGGGACTTGCAGAGATTGCAAGGCTGCGTCTGGAGCAGCCGGAGGCAACGCTCAAAGAGCTGGGGATGATGCTTTCAACCCCGGTCGGAAAGTCCGGCGTAAATCACAGACTGAGAAAATTAAGCGATATTGCGGAAACGCTAAGAGATAATGAGGAGGAAAATTATTATGATTAAGAAACCGATTACCATTCAGATTCCAAGTGGGCTGGAAGCAAGACCGGTAGCACTGCTTGTTCAGGTTGCCAGCCAGTTTGAAAGTGATATCTATGTAGAGAGCGAACAGAGACGCGTCAATGCAAAGAGTATCATGGGTATGATGACATTAGGACTGACATCAGGGGAAGACATCATGGTGTCTGCCAGTGGTGAAGATGAGCAGGAAGCAATTGCAAACATCGAGAAATACTTAAGCGGCAAGGCAAATTTAAATACAAACTGCAAAAGAAAATGTGCAGCCCCGATTTTTTCGGGGCTGTTTTTATACAGGGAGGTAGCAGTGCTATGACCGATATTATGCTGGTAGATGATGAAGTACTGGCACTGGAATATCTGAAAAACATGGTGGACTGGGAAAGAAACGGCTATCATGTGGTGGGATGTGCGACGAGTGGGAAAAAGGCTCTGGAACTTTTTGACAGGACGCATCCGCAGATCGTGATCTCGGATATCCGCATGCCGGGAACGGATGGTCTGGAGCTGACAAGACAGATCAAAGAAAAAGACAAAGAAACCGTTGTGATCCTGCTTTCGGCGTACCGTGATTTTGATTATGCTCAGAAGGGAATCCGCTACGGCGTATCCAATTATCTTCTGAAACACGAGCTTTCTTCGGAACTGATTCTAAAAGAGCTGGAAGAAGTGAAAGAAAAGCTGGAGAGAGCAGGCAATAAGAAAAAAATATATCAGAAATATTTTATGAATCAGCTGATCTACCATCGGGTGACGGCAGAAGAACTGGATAAGAGCATCCTGGGCAACCGCTTCTTTCTTCTGCTTCTCCACAAACGTAATCCAGTCATTCAGGGTGAGTTTGCCGAGACAAGGTGGACCGAAGAAGAGCAGGAGGCTGTGCGGAACATTCTGGAAGAGAGCCTGGAAAATATTGTGTTTTATGCGGCAGATGTGCAGATCACGGAGAACAACTGGATTTTACTTTACCGCATTGAAAATACAGCGAGCAAATACATGGTGAACAGTCTAATCCTGCGAAAATGCCATCAGATCGCAGATCAGCTGGAGCTGTGTTTGCAGATGCATTTTAACATGGTCTACAGCTACGAAATCACACCGAAGGAGATCAGTAAGACTTTCCGCACCATATCACGCCAGATCCGTTATTCCGTGTTCTGGGAAGATGAGGCGATCTGTGCAATGGAAAAAATGCCGGAAAAAGAAAAGAAAGCAATCTGGGGCGAACAGATCCGCATACTGCGGGAAGCGATCTATGGTTCAGAAGAGGAGCTGGAAAAGCAGATCGAGGTAATTTTTTCGGGAATCCGGGAAAAGGAAGATCTGGAAGACTGCAAAATACTCCTGCCTTCGTTAAGCAATCTGCTCGGGGAACTGTGCGAGAGTGAAAACTGCAAAGAGATCGATCTGAAAGAACCGCTTTATACGATCCGTGAGATTGAACAGTATTATTGCAGGAATTTTTCGTACATACAGCAGAAATATGCAAGAAAAGCCCGGCTTGGTTATTCCAGAACGGTGCTGGATATGATCGATTATATCGAAAAAATTATCCGCAGGAGTTAAGCCTGGAGCTGCTCGGTGAGAAATTTCATATGAACGGGGATATATCTCGGACAGATCTTTAAAAAAGAAACCGGACAGACCTTTCTGAAATATCTGACCAATGTAAGAATTTCCGAGGCAAAGCGTCTGCTGCGGGAGGAGAACAGTACGGTCGCAGAAACAGCCCAGATGGTCGGCTACCGCACAAGCCAGTATTTCAGCCAGATCTTTATGCGGAACGTAGGGATGAAACCGCAGGAATATAAAAAACAGAGGAAAGAATGAAAACAGAGCGAAAGAAAAGGGACAAAAAACATTTAAAAGGACGGATCCTGCGGAGTATTTCTCTGATTTTGATATGTTCCATGATTTTGAGTACGCTGATCGGCTATTTATATTTTAATCAGGTGGTGCGAAAACAGAGGCTTGAAGAAGAAAAAAACCGTCTGATGCAGGTTGGCAGCCAGATTGCATTTCAGGCGGAGGATAACCGCCGGTTTGCACAGAGTATTCTGGTGGATGAACAGCTGCAGTACCTTCTGGAAGAGAACGTCAAAGGGAATGAATTCCGCAGGCAGAACCAGTATGATAAGGTGACAAAACGGCTGGTGTTTTATAATAATCTGCGTACCTATCTGGAAGGGTCTGTTCTCCAGATGGCAGACGGAAATTTTTTCGGAAGCAGTTACAGCTCCAGGGACAGTGCCTATCTGAAGCAAAAATTAAAGCAGAAGGAACTGGAAGAATACACTGCAAAGAAGGAATGGATCTATTCCGATCCCTATTATGACAGTGACTCCGGAAATGATACAAGAAAGATCTGTTATGCAATCCCGATGTATGACAAACGCCGTTACGGTCATCTGAAAGCGACACTCTATCTGGAGATGAGCCTGGAGTACTTTCTGACGCAGGTGAAGGCTTATGCAAAGACACAGGATCTGGTTGCCCTGATCGGAAATGGTTCGGAAATTCTGTACCAAGAATGGATAAAAAGAATGTGGCTGCGGGATGCCATAAAAGAAAGAGGCTGGATCAGAAAATATTTATCATACTTCCGGCGGTTATTTGATCTGCATACCGGTAGAGGGATCCGGATGGAAGCTCTGTACGTTCCTTACCAATGCAGATCTTCTGGAAAACAGCAGTTTTTGTGCTGAAGTTTTTTGTGCTCTCCTTTTTACTTTGCGTAGGACTGGTGCTGCTCGTTGTTTCCAGGATACTGGAGAATATGGTGCGTCCGGTGACGGAACTGTCAAAGCAGATGGAACGCACGGAGTATGGCAAACAGCAGCCGATCCACATTGTCCATACCGGCGATGAGATCGAGATTTTATATCAATGTTTCCAGGATATGATGACGGAGCTGTACAAAGGAGAGCAGGAACGTATTGCCTATGAAAAGCAAAAACGTGACATGGAATATGACATTACGCTCTCACAGATCAATCCACATTATCTCTATAATGTATTAAATACAGTAGTATATTTATCGGCGGCCGGGAAAAATCAGGATGTAGTGAAGATCGTACACTCCCTAATCTATACACTGCATGAGACTTTAAAAGTCGGGGATGGAAATGTGGAAACCACCATTGAAAAAGAACTGGAACTGACGAAATGCTATCTGGATATTCAAAGATACCGCTATCCGGATGTATTTCAGGTGGAAGTAAAATGCGAAGAGGGATTAAAGGACTGCCTGGTGCCGAAAACCATGATCCAGCCGCTTGTGGAAAATGCGATCCTGCACGGGATCCTGCCGACGGAAGCATCCGGAAAGATCTGGATCATCATTCAGAAGCAGGGAGAAAAACTCTGTGTTATGGTAAAAGATGAAGGGATTGGTGTCAGCAAAGAACAGCTGAAGCGGTTTAAGCAGGGAGAGCCCATGGCAGAAAACAAGACGCGAAAACACATCGGTGTGGAGAATGTCTGTGACCGTATCCACTACCTGTACGGAGAGGGATTTGGAATGGAGATACAAAGCACACAAGGAAAAGGAACGACAGTCATTCTGACACTTCCGGTAAAAAGGGCGGAGGAAAAAGAAAAATGAAAACGAGAAAAATCGGAAGGATTCTGACGGTGATGTTTCTGAGCGGAGGTCTGATGACCGGATGTCAGAAAAAGCAAACCGTGGTTTTACCGGAAAAAGAGCAAAAAGAAGAGGCAACAAAAAACCGAGAGCAAAAACAAAGCAACACAGGAAATTTCTTTTGACGAAGAACTTCCGAAAGATTATGAAGGGACACTGACCATGTGGGGGTGGGATACCGACTATTATCAGACGGTCACACAGGCGTTTCAGAAGATCTATCCAAATGTTAGGTTTGAGTATACTTCCGTTGAAAACAAAGATATGCCAAAAAAATATGAAACAGCACTGATCGTCGGCGGAGAACTTCCGGACATTGCCTGGTCTGTCATCGACTCCAGAGGTGAAGTGTTTGAATTTGATATGTGGGAGCCACTGGAGCAGGAACCATACAATTTCCGTCTTTCGGAAGTTTATGAATATCTGCACCCGCATATGATCAACAGCAAAGGAAATGTCTGTGGGATTGAACAGTCGCTTTCACCGGCAGGGCTGGCGTATCGCAGAGATCTTGCAAAAAAATATCTTGGAACAGACGATCCGGAAGAGTTGGAAAAGATGATGCCGACCTGGGAAGCTTTATCCAGAAAGGGAAAGAAGTTTACGAAAAAAGCAACGGCGAGGTCTATATGTGGTTTTCACTTGAGGATATCCGGCAGTTTACGCAGGAACAGTCCGATATGGTCTGGGTAAATGATGGAAAGATCAATGTGGAAAATGTTTTCGGCCGTTCCCTGTCGCTGGTTACCCGTTTCCGTAATGAGCATATTTCAGATAATCTGATCACCTGGACACCGGCATGGAATGAGGCACTTCGGGAAGACCGGCACATTTTTACCGCCTGTGCAACCTGGTCCGTCAAATTCAGCATTGAATCAAGCGATCCGCAGCAGAAAAATCTCGGACGCTGGGGGCTGATGAGTGCACCGGAGGGAAATGCCAACTGGGGTGGGACAAGTATGGGGATCACAAAAACCTGCAAAGATAAACGTCTGGCGTGGGAATTTCTGAAATTTGCGACACTTTCGACCGAAGGGGCAAGGGCACTCAACTCCATGGGACTTATGACTACGGCAAAAAAGCCATACGAAGAAGATCCGTCCCTGAAAAGCTATAAAAGCCGCTGGTTCGGAAATCAGGATCTGGGTATCTATTATATGGATCATATCATACCAAGCATTAAAACACGTACACTTACTTCGCAGGATGGTGTGATCATGAATGTTTGTGGATGATTTTAAATGCCCTGAACAGAGATGGAAATCTTTCTTCGGAAGAAGCGGAAGAACTGTTAAGAGAAGAACTGCAAAAAGAGCTGAAAGATATTACCGTATATTAAAAAATGCAGAAAGCTGATCAAAATCGCGTGCCAAGTCTCACGTGCGTTCGACTTGAATTTCCATCTTATCATAAAACAAAAGCGGAATGCCTTTCCGAAGCATTCCGCAAATGTTAAAATAAGAGGGAGTTATGAAAAAGAAAAAATTGTCTAAAGTGTTTCTTGCTTTGACAGTTATTATAATAAAATGAAAATATGAAATCTATGTGTTGTGATTGTGAAGAAATCGTGAATAGATTTTGAACGTTTATGAAAGAATTGGACGAAATGCAGAAAAAATGGTGACCGAATTGGACGGATTGACTGTTTAAGAACGAAAGTGAAAGAAAAATGATGATGAGTTGAAGCATTATGCATAAAAAAGATAGAAAAAGAACGAAAAAGACGGAAAAAAGAAAGGAGAGTGATGACGGTAGAATTATAAGATATTAGTTCAATATGATGGAACACGCTACGAAGGATGGCAGAGACAGGAGCGTACCGAATCCACCATTCAGGGAAAAATCGAAGCGGTTCTGTCCAAAATGTGCGGGGAAGAAGTGCAGATCCAGGGAGCCGGACGCACGGATGCGGGGGTGCATGCAAAAGAGCAGGTGGCAAATGTACATCTGAAGGAACAGGTCGATCCACAGGAAGTGAAACAGTATCTGAACCGTTATCTGCCGGAAGATATTGCCGTATCCGAAGTGAGAGAAGTTCCGGAGCGTTTTCACAGCAGACTGAATGCCACCGGGAAGATTTATGTTTACCGAATCGCCACCGGAGAAGTCAAAAAGGTATTTGAGAGGCGTTATATCTATGATTTCGGAGAAAAGCCGGATATGGAGCTTATGTGCCGGGCGGCAGAGATCCTTACTGGGACACATGATTTTAAGAGCTTCTGTGCCAACAGGCGAATGAAAAAATCAACGGTGCGGACAATCTACAGCATTGATCTGAAAGAAAAAGAAGGGGAAATCGTGATCACATACACCGGAAATGGGTTTCTGCATCATATGATCCGGATTCTTACCGGAACACTTCTGGAAGTTGGAATGAAAAAGAGAAGTCTTTCCTCCGTGGCAGAACTGCTGGAAGTTAGAGACCGCGAAAAGGCAGGATTTACGGCACCGGCAAAGGGACTTACCCTTGAGAAGGTCTTATATCTCCTTTACAAAAAGAAAGCGAAACATTATAATAAAAAAACAGAGTTTCCGGCAGGATACCGGAAAATAAACAGTTTAGAGGAAAGGAAAACCATATGAAAAAAATATTGGATCTGATTTCAGAAGAGGTTGTCAAAGCGTTTGAAGAAGCCGGCTACAGTGCCGATTTTGCAAAAGTGACGCTTTCCAACCGTCCTGATTTATGTGAATATCAGTGTAATGGTGCACTGGCAGCAGCAAAAACCTACAAAAAAGCTCCGATCATGATCGCAAATGATGTTGTGGCAAAACTGAAGGAAAACGGTATTTTCCAGGAAGTACAGGCAGTCAGTCCGGGCTTTATCAACCTGAAGCTTTCCGGAGATTATCTGGCAGAGTATTTAAAACAGATGCAGGCAGATGAAAATCTTTCCGTAGAAAAAGCAGAGCATCCAAAGAAGATCATCCTGGACTACGGCGGACCAAACGTGGCAAAACCGCTGCATGTCGGACATCTGCGTTCTGCGATCATCGGTGAGAGCATCAAACGTCTCGGACGTTTTATGGGTCATGAGATGATCGGGGATGTACATCTTGGAGACTGGGGTCTGCAGATGGGACTGATCATCACAGAGCTGCGTGAGAGAAAACCGGATCTGGTTTATTTTGATGAGAGTTATACCGGAGAATATCCGGAAGAGCCGCCATTTACGATTAGTGAGCTGGAAGAAATCTACCCGACTGCAAGCGGAAAATCCAAAGAAGATGAAGCCTACAAAGAAGCTGCCATGCAGGCAACCTATCAGCTTCAGCACGGTCACAGAGGTTATCAGGGTATCTTAAAACACATCCTGAATGTATCCGTAACAGACTTGAAGAAGAATTACGAACGTCTGGATGTATCTTTTGATCTCTGGAAAGGCGAGTCCGATGCACAGCCGTACATCCCGGATATGGTAAAATACCTCAAAGATAACGGTTATGCCTATATCGATGACGGAGCACTTGTAGTAGATGTCAAAGAAGAGTCTGACACCAAGGAAATCCCGCCGTGCATGATCCTGAAATCTGACGGGGCTTCCCTCTATAATACGACAGACCTTGCGACGATCATCGAGCGAATGAAACTGTATCATCCGGATGAGATCCTCTACGTGGTAGATAAACGTCAGGAACTGCACTTTATCCAGTGTTTCCGCTGTGCAAAGAAGGCAAAACTGGTAGAGGATGATACCAGACTTACCTTCCTTGGCTTCGGCACGATGAACGGCAAAGACGGAAAGCCGTTCAAGACACGTGACGGCGGCGTTATGCGTCTGGAAAACCTGATCAAAGAGATCAACGAAGAAATGTATCGCAAGATCATGGAAAACCACGAGACCGATCCGGAAGAAGCAAGAAAGACTGCACAGATCGTCGGACTTTCCGCAATCAAATACGGAGACCTTTCCAACCAGGCATCCAAAGACTATGTCTTTGACGTAGACCGCTTCACTTCCTTTGAAGGAAATACCGGTCCATACATTCTGTATACGATCGTGCGTATTAAATCCATCCTGGCACGTTATCAGGCAGAAGGCGGTTCTCTGGAAGGAATCACCATCCAGACACCAAACAGTGAGAGCGAGAAGGCTCTGATGCTGGCATTGTCCAAATTCAATGCAGTTATGGAAAATGCTTTTGAAGAACTGGCACCGCATAAAATCTGTGCCTATATTTATGAGCTGGCAAATGACTTCAATCATTTCTATCATGAAGTCAAGATCTTAAGCGAAGAGAACGAAGAAAAGAAAAAAGGTTACCTGGCACTTCTGATGCTGACAAGAGATGTGCTTGAGAGCTGTATCCATGTACTTGGATTCACATCACCGGAGAGAATGTAGGAAGTGTAAAACACGGAACTCGCGGAGCCTTTATCTTAGTCGGAGATAAGATAAAAATCAGACACTGTGGCGAAAAGCGTCATGGTGTCTCTTTTTTTGCAGTTTTCTGCGTTCGAAAGATCGGCAAAAAAACAAAAAAGAAGTATGCAGTCCTTTTTGAAAACATAGGATGTAAAACAGGACAGGCATGGAAAGAAAACATGCCGGGAAAGGAAACATGCTATGATTTTGAAAAGAAAAGGATCTTGTATTCAAAACGAAGAACAAGGCGGTATCATCGAAAAGAACCGGCAGCAGATAAGAAGAAAAAAATGTATAGATTTTTGGCTCCATTGTGGGGAGTGTTATCCGCAGGCATTTTGCTTTTCGGATACGTGGCAGGAGCCAGGAGCGTCATATCACAATGAACGGGCCGGTACATATTTTACTGGAAGAAGAGGAAGAACAGACGGAGAATATCGAAGTAAAGCCGGGAGAGCAAATAGAAAAATCTGCCTGGGTCACCGTTGAAAAAAGTGAAGCGAAGGTGCAGGTGCGGGTCAAAGTACTGGCAGACGGGATCATGGCACCGCAGCAGAGAGATCTGTTAGAAAACATTCAGATGGATGAAAACTGGTTCTATTGCGAAAAAGATGGCTATTTTTACTGTGCAGAAAAACTTTGTGAAGGAAAAAAAGTACATTTTCAGGCAAAAATCACAGTCCCCCCAAAATGGAAAGAATGGACAGAAGATCTGCAGTTTCGACTGGAGCTGGCAGCTGACGGAGTATAATTTGCATACATAAAAACTTATTGTTGACATTATATCACTTTTACATTATAATAGCAACATATCAAAGAAAAATCTGTTTTTCAATGCCGTTCGGCAGGAAAATCCAATGAGAAAAGAAAATAAGGAACCTGTGCGAAGCGGCTTGAAAAAACTGCTTGGGTTTGTGTATACTGAATTCGGACAGACTGCTTCGTACAAACAAAAGAAAGGGGCAGTCTTATGCAAAAACAAAAGAATCAAAAGCAGATTGTATACGCAGATGTAGCTATTCATGATATGCCGCTCAGGAGTCTTCTGTATATTGGCAGGACATATGAGCAACTTGTACCGGTAAGAGAACGCTACAGAAAAGGAATGGTAAAACTTCCAATGCCGGAGTTTTATACTTTTTATAATGGAACAGAAAAGTTAAAACAACAAGATGCGAAAACTTTAAAAAAATGGCTCAGATTTGCAGTCATGGCAGATAATATCGGACAATTTGAGAATGCCATATCAGAGTAATATGACGGCGAAAGAACAAAATCAGGAGCAGGTGCAAGTGCAAAAAGCAAATGGAACATCTGTTGAATCACCATGGTTATTTTCTGATCCGCAGGATAGGACAGGGGAGGACAGGAGCAGTATGGCTTG
>ENA-OQAZ01001348-OQAZ01001348.1-human-gut-metagenome-genome-assembly--contig:-NODE-1348-length-11885-cov-5.862392_pt1 | contig 11885 bp, 11 predicted proteins | sample MGYA00242737_ERZ504531 | MGnify/ENA primary metagenome ERZ504531 (study PRJEB26092, sample SAMD00036244) | human gut metagenome | host: Homo sapiens | study: EMG produced TPA metagenomics assembly of...
AGGGCAGGGAGGACAGCATGTCAGGAAAGTGGAAATCGTGCCCTTGAGGTAATCGTGCGCAACTATTCCGCGGGCAGCTTTGCCAAGAAGATGGGAATGGAGGAAGGCATAAAGTTTAAATGCCCGACCCTGGAATTCAGCTACAAGAATGATGACCTGGGCGATCCCTTCATCAACAGCTACTATGCGCTGGCCCTTGGCCTTGCCGCCTGTGATGCCTCGGCGGTGGTGCCGGGCAGCAGCACCCCTACGGTCAGCACTGCCCAGCCTGCCGGAGACGGCCAGACCGCCAACTTCGAGATGCACTTCCTGGATGTGGGGCAGGCCCTGAGCGTGCTGGTGGAATGTGACGGCCAGTATATGCTCTACGACGGCGGCAATGTGGACGATGGCAGCTATGTCGTCTCTTACCTGCAGAATCTCGGCGTGGAGGAGCTGCAGTATGTGTTCTGCTCCCACGCCCACGAGGATCATGTGGGCGGCTTGTCCGCTGCGCTGGCCTATTTCCCGGCAGACCATGTGTACAGCCCCGTGACGGAAGCCTCCACCAAGTGCTTTCAGGATTTCGTCAAGTACACCCAGCAGCAGGGCCTGCAGGTGGAAGTGCCCGCTGCGGCACAGTCTGGCCGCTGGGCAGTGCCACTGTGACCATGCTGGGCCCTGTGGCGCAGTATGACAACACCAACGATACCTCCATCGTTCTGCGGGTGGATTACGGCTCCACCAGCTTTCTGCTCACCGGCGATATGGAATCGGATGCGGAGCGCGACCTTGTGAACAGCGGTGCCAACCTGAAGGCAGATGTTCTGCAGGTGGGCCACCACGGCTCCAGCACCAGCACGAGCTACATCTTCCTGAACGCCGTCCTGCCCAAGATGGGCATCATCTCCTGCGGTGTGAACAACAAGTACGGCCACCCCCACGAGGAGACCCTGAGCATCCTGCGGGATGCGGGCGTGGATGTTTACCGCACGGACCTGCTGGGGGCCATCGTGATCGGTTCCGATGGACAGAACTATACCATCCGCACCGAGAAAACGGCCACCGATGCTGAGCTCAACCCCACCGACCCGGCGGCAGCGTCCACCGCGCAGCAGGGGTATATCGGCAACGTGAACAGCAAAAAGTTCCACCTGCCCAGCTGTGCCAACCTCCCTGCGGAGAAGAACCAGATTCTCTTCTCCAGCTACGAGGAGGCCATTGCGGCAGGGTACAGCCCGTGCTCGAGCTGCATCAAGTAAAAGCATATCAAACAAGCAGCGCCCTGCCGGGGCAAACCGGCAGGGCGCTGCTGTTTTCTGGATTCATTTTTTCCGCTTTTTGAAATCGACCGGCAGCGCTGTCCACCGCTCCCGGAAGAGGTATGCCGCATCCTTGGGCTGGCGCTGGCGGGTAAAGATGCCTTTCTTGTTGCCGTCCACCCGCAGGATGCCCTCGGTGGTCTGGAAATCGGCAAAATTCCACACCAGCTCACCCTGTATGAAATCGTAGTGGTCGAACACGGCGTGGGTCATCTCCAGATATTCATTCTGGTACTCGGCACTCCACATCACGCTGGGGAGCTTGTGTGCACCGCTCAGGTTGTCGGTGCCGTACTCAGTGAAGATGAGCGGGCGGCCATGCAGGACTTTTGCCCAGCCGTCCATCTCATGGTGGAAGGCGGCTTCGGCATCCGCCAGCCCGGCCCCGCCCAGTACATACCAGCCGTAGTAGCGGTTCAGGCTGACGAAATCGGCAAAGCGCTGGCCCTTGCTGGTGTCGGGCAGGCTGGTCATCAGGACCGTATAAGTACGGGGGCGCTTCTGGGGGTCGAGGCGGCGGGCCAGCTCGAACAGGGGCTTGAAGTATTCCTCAGTGCCCGCGCTGGTGCACTGAGGCTCGTTGAGCAGGCTCCATGCGATGACCGAGGGATGGTTTTTGTCCCGGTCGATCATATCGGTCAGGGCTGCCTTGTGGTTCTTGAGCAGCGCAGGCGTGGTCTCCTTCTCAAAAAAGCCCTGCTGCCTGCCGTTGCCCTGATTGGCGGCCAGGAAGTTGGCCGTGCTCTGCATAAAGCCCACGGCGGGGACTTCGTCAATGATGAGGAAGCCCTCCTCATCGGCCATCTGGTAGATCTCCTCGGCGTAGGGGTAGTGGCTGGTGCGGAAGCAGTTTGCGCCGATCCACTTCATCAGCTCAAAATCCCGCTTGACGGTGGGCAGGTCGAGCCCACGGCCCCGGATGTCGGCATCCTCGTGCCGGCCAAAGCCCCGGAGATAGACCGGGCTGCCGTTGAGCAGGAAACGCCCGTGCCGGATCTCAAAGGTGCGGATGCCGATCCGGTCCAGATACTCGTCCACCACCGCGCTGCCCTCGTGGATGCGGATGACCAGATCGTAGAGATAGGCGGCGTGGATATTCCACAGTTTGGCGTTTTTGACCACCAGTGTGCCGGTGGTGCCGGAGCTTTCGGCCACCCGGGTGGTGCCGTCGTAAAGCTCCACAGTCACGGGGTGGGGGCCGTTGGTGGACACGGTATAGTCGATCTCGGCCCCGGTCTCGGTCAGGCGGTATCGGGTGGAATAGTCCAGCACCCGCTCCTTGGGCAGGGCCATCAGCCAGACGGGCCGGTGGATGCCGGCGTAGTTGTAAAAATCAAAGTAGGGTGCGGCGATCTTTCTGCCATCCGCAAGGGTGCGGGTGGTGCCTGCGGGCAGCATCGTTTCGCTGAGCTCGTTATTCGCCAGAACACTGAGCTTGTTGAACTGGTTGTAGCGCACGATGTTGGTCACGGTGGCATCAAAGGGCAGGAAGCCGCCCTCGTGCTGGGCTACCTCCACGCCATTGACGAAGACCCGGGCCCGGTGGGTGACCGAGCCAAACCGGAGAACGATGTCCCAGCCGCTCCATTCCGCAGGGACAAAAAAGCTGGTCTCGTACCAGAAATCACCGCAGTATTCGCGGGAGGCCTTGTCGGTGAACAGGTCGCAGAAGGAGGCGGGCACCGGCATGGAAAGAGAGGAGGGCAGGTCCAGCGCCCATCCGGCCTCCACACCCTTGCTCTCGGGGTCGAAGCTGAAACGCCACATCCCGTCCAGGCCGATGAGACGGCGGGTAGTGGTAGCGCGGGGATACAGCAGGGAGCGGTTCATCAGGATGACCTCACATTCATCAGCCCGGCGGCATTTTGCGTGCCACAGGGGCGTTTATTGTCTTTATACCCAGTATGACAGAAATTTTATAAAAGGGATAGAAAGATTTTTGAATAAATCCAGACTTTTTTCAGGAAAACAGGCGCTGCTCTGGGCAGAATACCTATTATCTCCGTCCGGGTTTAAAAACTTCCGTAAAGAGTGCCACAAAAAGTGAATGCTGGGAAAAAGAGGAAAAAAACGGAATGTGAACGAACTGTGAAAATATACAAAAACAATACCTTAAAATTGTACGAATTCACCTAAAAAATATTCTAACATTTTTTGATAAAAGTTTGTCATAATATTGGAGTACAAACTTGGATACAGCAGAAGGGACACTGTACCGTTTGAATTGACCACCGAAGGAGAATACAATGGCAAATGAAATGCAAAAGACCACCCCGTTTGGGATGCGGGACAAGGTCGGCTATATGTTCGGCGATTTCGCCAACGATTTTACTTTTATCCTGTCGTCCAGCTTCCTGATGAAGTTCTATACCGACGTGATGGGCGTGAGCGCCGGTGTTGTGGGCATGATCATGATGATCGCCCGCTTTGTGGATGCCTTTACCGATGTGACCATGGGCCAGATCGTGGACCGCTCCAAGCCCACCAAGGACGGCAAGTTCCGCCCCTGGCTCAAGCGGATGTGCGGCCCTGTGGCCATCGCATCCTTCCTCATCTTCCAGTCCGGTCTGGCCGGGATGTCCTACGGCTTCAAGGTGGCATGGCTCTTTGTGACCTATATCCTGTGGGGCTCCATCTTCTACACCTCCGTCAACATCCCTTACGGCTCCATGGCCTCCGCCATCTCTGCTGACCCCAAGGACCGCGCAGAGCTGTCCACCTGGCGTACCATCGGCAGCACCCTGGCCGGCCTTGTGATCGGCGTTGGCACCCCCATGGTGGCTTACGTCACCGTCAATGGTCAGACGGTCCTCTCCGGCAGCCGCATGACCATCATTGCAGGCGTTTTCTCTGTCTGCGCCATTCTCTGCTACCTGCTCTGCTTTAACCTGGTGCGTGAGCGTGTGGATGTGCCCGCCAACAACAGCAAGATGGACATTGGCAAGATGCTCAAGAGCGTGTTCACCAACCGTGCCCTGCTGGGCATCATTGCTGCCGCCCTCTTCCTGCTGCTGGCCATGCTGACCATGCAGGGCATGGCAGGCTATGTGTTCCCCAACTTCTACGGCAGTGCCGCCGCCCAGTCTACCGCTTCTCTGCTGAGCAGCGTACTGATCCTGCTCGTCTGCGCACCCTTTGCCTCCAAGCTGGCCAGCCGGTTCGGTAAAAAAGAGCTGGCCACCGTATCCTGCATCGTGGCCACGGTGCTGGAGGTCATCTGCTTTGTTCTCAAGCCCGCCAATGTCTGGGTCTATGTCGGCTTCTACTGTGCCGCCTTCATCTGCCTGGGCTTCTTCAACACCATCATCTGGGCAATGATCACCGATGTCATCGATGATTCCGAGGTCCGCAACGGCATCCGTGAGGACGGCACCATCTATGCGGTCTACTCCTTTGCCCGCAAGCTGGGTCAGGCATTCTCTTCCGGCCTGACCGGCGGTCTGCTGACCATGATCGGTTACAGCGCTGCCACTGCCTTTGACCCGGAGGTCACCATGGGCATCTTCAACATCTCCTGCATTGCCCCCGCCATCGGCTTCGTGGCCGTGGCCCTGAGCCTGTTCTTCATCTACCCCCTGACCAAACAGAAGGTGGAGGAGAATGTGGCCGCACTGGCACAGCGCCATAATAAGTAAGGAAACGGATCAAGCCGCCCACGGGAAATTCCTGTGGGCGGCTTGTTTCTGCTTCAAAATTGATGTATACTAATATATCAGGAATGACACAATGGCACGAGCGGAACAACAGGAAAAAGGAGCGGTGTACGATGCGGGTGGATCCTTTGCAGATCCTTACAAAGCTGGCAGCGGTGCAGAATATCCCGACCCGGCGGGTCACCCCGCCTTTGAGGGGTTGGAAGAGTTTGACTACGCCTGCGGCGATCGCTGGACCCCCAGTTCGACTGGCAGGAGTTCGGCAGCTGCTGCTGGACAGCACCCCTGAAAATACCCTGCTGCTGGTGGAGGATACCTTTGAGCTGTACTTTGCCCTGTTCCGCATCCCCGATGAAAAAAACACGGTCTTTCTCATTGGACCCTGGACGGTGGGCCCCCGCACCCCGAGCGCCCGCAAATGGGTCAGGCGTTATCTGGGGGAAGCCGGAGAGGCCGCTGTGCAGGAGTACTACAACGGCGTGAAGATCCTGGAGGCCAGTGATTTCTATGGAGCTTTGCGGGTTGTGGTGGATACGATGTTCGGCTGCACTGTCCCGGTGCAGGAGCTGAAGGAATTCCTGCCCTTCCAGTTCCACCCGGATACCCGCTATTTCCACGAGCCGGAGTTCCAGAAGGAGATCCCGGTCACCATGCTGGAGCAGCGGTACGAATCAGAGAACCGCATTCTGGACGCGGTGGCCCGGGGCGATGAGGAAGCCGCCATCGAGGCCATGCACCAGCACTCCCGCTTTACCTACGGCGGCCGGTTCGAGGGGACGCTCTACCAGCAAAAGAACAAGATGATCGTGCTGAACACCCTGCTGCGCAAGGCCATTGAGCCCAGCAAGGTGCATCCCTATTATATTGATGCCATTTCCAGCAAGTACAGCCGCATCATTGAGGAAGCCAACGAGGTGCCCAACGAGATGATGTGGCAGATGACGCGGGATTACTGTGCCTATGTCCGCCGCTACTCGCTGAAGGAGTATTCGCCCGCGGTGCAGAAGGTGATGAACTACGTCAACCTGAACGTGGCCGAGCCGCTGACGCTGAAAAGTCTGGCTGCCATGTGCTTCATCAGCATCGTACCTGTCGGCATTGTTCAAGCAGGAGACCGGCAGCACTCTGATCGATTATATCAACACCCAGCGCGTCAACCGCGCGGCCCAGCTGCTGGTGCAGAACAACCACACCATTGCCGCCGTGGCCGAGGAAGTGGGCATTCTGGACGTGAATTATTTTACAAAGATCTTCAAAAAGACGCTGGGAGTCACCCCCACACGCTACCGCCGCGAACACAAAGAAAAGTGAAAAATGAAAAAAATGCCCGGTTTTTCCCGGAAATGTACGTTTTGTGCAAAACTTCCGGGAAAAGACGGGCATTTTCTGTACGGAGAAATTTGTTGCATGAACAGAATGATGTTGTAACCATTTTGAAAGGATTTATGGATTTTTGGCATGGAATTTGGATGTATGTTGCATTTTTGACCGATTTTGTGCTTGATATCAAAAAGAATGTTGTACACAACAATATCAACTGTGAAGAATGCACAAAGAAACGGCCGGAATCTTGTGAACTTGTCCCATTGCGAACTTTTTTTCAGATGGCTATAATACAAACAGAAACCATGGAACGTACATGTAAGTATATTCCATGAGATGCTGTGATATGCGAATGAAGGAGAACAAGATTATGAAAATGATTTCCCGTCGTGACTTTATGAAGGCTTCTGCTGTTGTGGGTGCTGCCGGCGTTCTGACCGCCTGCGGCGGCTCCTCCAGCTCCACTGCTGCTTCCTCCACCGCTGCTTCTTCTGCAGCTTCCTCTGCAGCTGCTTCTGAGGCTGCAACCGGCAGCGCAAACGTCGGTGTCTGCATCTATCAGTTTGCTGATAACTTTATGACCCTGTACCGCACCGACCTGGAAGAGTACCTGAAGGATAAGGGCTACGCCGTGACCATCGTTGACGGCAAGAACGACCAGAACACCCAGACCGAGCAGATCAACACCTTCCTGCAGCAGGGCGTTGACGTTCTGATCATCAACCCTGTTCAGACCACCTCTGCACAGACCATCGTGGATACCATTTCTCCCTCCGGCACTCCCATCGTCTTCATCAACCGTGAGCCCGAAAAGGCTGTTCTGGATTCCTACGCAGGCAAGTGCTGCTACGTTGGCGCTGACGCACGTCAGTCCGGTACTTACCAGGGCGAGCTGATCCTGGAGACCGAGACCCAGGGCGATATCAACGGCGACGGCAAGATCACCTACATCATGTGCAAGGGCGACCCCGAGAACATCGATGCTCAGTACCGCACCGAGTACTCCATCAAGCTCTGACCGATGCCGACAAGGAAGTTGAGTGCCTGTACGAGTACCTGGACAACTGGGATCAGACCACCGCACAGCAGGACGTTGCAAACGCTCTGCACAGTATGGCGAGAAGATCGAAGTTGTGTTCTGCAACAACGACGCAATGGCTCTGGGCGCTCTGCAGTCCATCGAGCAGGCTGGCCGTACCGTTGGCAAGGACATCTACCTGGTCGGTGTTGACGCACTGAAAGAGGCTGTCCAGAATGTTGTTGACGGCAAGATGACCGGTACCGTTCTGAACGACGACGTGGGCCAGGCTACCAAGGCTGCCGAGCTACTCAGCTGTTTGTTGAGGGCAAGGACGTTGAGGAGTACTACTGGGTCACTACGTCAAGGTCACTACCGAGAACGCAGCACAGTACCTCTAATTCCTGTAGCACAAAACTCACGTTTGCAAGGTACGCAGTGAGTCCTATGGCTTGGTAAAAGCTTAAAAGCGCGTGCGTGCGAGATTTCTCTCGGGCGCACGCGCCTTCTTTTAGAAAGGACGCACCGCGCGGCCTGCAAATTGCAAGATAAGGAGGCTCTGCGGAATGTCAGAATACCGTCTGGTAATGAAAGGCGTGGTCAAGACCTTCCCCGGCGTAAAAGCGCTGGACCACGCGCAGTTGGAGCTCCGCCCCGGTAAAGTTATGGCCCTGATGGGCGAAAACGGTGCCGGTAAGTCCACCCTGATGAAGTGCATGTTCGGCATTTACAAGATGGACGAGGGCGAGATCGAATACGAGGGAGAAAAGGTCGTTGTTGCGAACCCGTTGGATGCACTGGACCGCGGCATTGCCATGGTGCATCAGGAGCTGCAGCCCATCCCGGCCCGTACCGTGGCTGAGAATATCTGGCTGGGCCGCTACCCCACCAAGAAGTATGGCCCGGTGACCACAGTGGACCATGCTAAAATGTACAAGGATACCGATGCACTGCTGAAGAAGCTGAAGCTGCAGATCAATTCCCACGCAAAGCTGGGCAGCCTGAGCATTGCCCAGATGCAGATGGTGGAAATTGCAAAGGCTGTTTCCGCAAACTGCAAGGTGCTGATCCTGGACGAGCCCACCTCGTCCCTGACCGCCAACGAAGTGGAATCGCTGTTCCGCATCATGCGTGAGCTGAAGGAGCAGGGCGTTGCACTGGTCTACATCAGCCACAAGATGGACGAGATCAAGGTCATTGCCGATGAAGTGACCATCATGCGTGACGGCCATTACATCGGCAAGTGGAATGTGGCCGAGATGACCAAGGAGCAGATCATCGCCAAGATGGTCGGCCGCGAACTGTCCAATCTGTTCCCGCCGCTGGAGAACCACCCCTCCGAGGAAGTGATGATGAAGGTGGAGGATTTCACCTCCATCCATCCGCGCTCCTTCCGCCATTGCAGCTTTGAGCTGAAAAAGGGCGAGATCCTGGGCGTGGCCGGTCTGGTGGGCGCACAGCGCACCGAGCTGATGGAAGGCATCTTCGGCCTGCGCGCACACACCTCCGGTAAGGTGTGGATCAAGGGTGAAGAGGTCAACATCAAGCAGCCCCGCGATGCCATCCGGAAGAGCGTGGCTCTGCTGACCGAGGACCGCCGCGCAACCGGCATCATGGGTGTGCTGAGCGTGGCCGACAACATCTCCATTGCATCGCTGGACGCTCTGCGCAAGGGCCCCATCATGCTGGATGACAAGAAGATTTTGGATCTGGTGGCGACCAATAAGGAAAAGATGGCCATCAAGGTGCCCAGCCCCAAGACCCAGATCAAGAGCCTGTCCGGCGGCAACCAGCAGAAGGTGCTGATCGCCCGCTGGCTGGCAAATAACCCCGATGTCCTGATCCTGGACGAGCCCACCCGCGGCATCGACGTTGGTGCAAAGTACGAGATCTACTGCATCATTGCCGATCTGCCAAGCAGGGCAAGAGCATCATTATGATCTCCTCTGAAATGAGCGAGATCATTGGCATGTCCAACCGCGTCATGGTCATGTGCGATGGCCGCATCACCGGCTTCATCGACGGCAAGGACGCGACCCAGGAGAACATCATGGAGCTGGCTACCCAGTTTGAGACCGCGCCCGAAACGGCAGCGGCCAATCAGTAAACAAGGAGGCTGTCTATTGTGGAAGCTACCAAGAAATTAACGGGTAAATCCGTAAAGAAATGGCTGGGCAACAACGCCATTATCGTTCTGATGCTGCTCGTCTCTCTGTTCGTCGGCATCATCCATCCGAACTTTTTTGCACCTGCAAACCTGATCAACCTGTTCAAGAACGTGTCCATCCGCTACATCATCGCGCTGGGCATCTCCGGCTGTCTGATCACCACCGGCAACGACCTGTCCGCAGGCCGTCTGGCTGGTTTTGCCGCCTGCCTGGCCTGCATCTTTGCGCAGACCGAGGCGCTGCCGGTAAGTTCTACCCCAACATGCCCACTCTGCCACCCTGTGGTGTTCATTCTGGTCATTGCCATCTGCGCCATCGTGGGTCTGTGCAACGGTCTGGTCGTTTCTTACCTGAAGGTCCAGCCCTTTATCGCTACTCTGGGTATGCAGCAGGTGGTCTACGGTATCTGCCTGGTCTACACCGGCGGTACCCCCATCGGCTCCCTGAACAAGGACTTCACCTCTCTGGCCTCCAACACCATCCTGAAGGTCCCCGTGCTGATCTGGATCGCCCTGATCGTGGCTGTGTGCTTCTGGTTCCTGTACAACAAGACCCGTCACGGCAAGTACATGTACGCCATCGGCGGCAACGAGGCTGCTGCTGAGGTGGCCGGTGTCAACGTTTACGCCACCAAGATCCGCATCTACATCCTGGCCTCCTGCATGTTCGGTCTGGCAGGCTGCCTGCTGGCTGCAAAGTCCGGCGGCGCATCCGTCAACACTGCACAGGGCTACGAGCTGGATGCCATTGCGGCTTCTACCATCGGCGGCGTTTCCACCACCGGCGGTGTCGGCACCGTGCCCGGCATCCTGGTCGGCGTTCTGGTCTTTGAGCTGATGAAGGTCGCTCTGCAGTTTATGAACGTCAACTCCTCTTACACCTATATCGTCCAGGGCCTTGTCATCATCGTGGCTGTGGCCATCGATATCCGTAAGTACCTGGCAAAGAAGTAACTCCCCATTCGCATACAGAGAAGCCCCCCGCCGGGAGAATCGGCGGGGGGCTTCTGCTGTTATTTCCCCAGCTGCCGCTGCTGCAGGCGGTACTGGCGGGGTGTCAGCCCTTCCTGCTCTCCGCGTTTTCTCGCCCACTCTCCGAAAAAAGTTGGAGAACTTTTTCTTTTTCGTTGAATTGCACAAGAACTTGCCTCCTTGTTTGGCGGTTACGTTGAATTTGTGAACGTTCTTTGAATTTTGATATTTTCCTTCGATTTATTATTACACAGCTTCCGGGGAAGTGGTATACTACAAGCCAGAAACAGTGCTGTTAAGTTCGGAAAACAAAGATCGTTGAATGAGGTGTGTCTTATGAGCGTTTACGAAAAAATTTCCGGTTTTGCGGATGAGATCAGCCAGAACTTTGACCAGCAGCTCAAAACTGTGACGGATCTGGGGATGAAGTATATCTGCATCCGCAGCGCCGAGCACAAGGGCATTGCCGATTACACCCCCGAGGAAGTGCGCACCGTTCTTCTGCCAAAGCTGCGGGCCGCAGGCGTGGGCGTTTCCAGCCTGGGTACGGCCATCGGCAAGGTGGAAGTGGACGATGAAGAGGCTTTGCCAAGCAGCTGGAGCAGCTGGAAACACTCTGCGAAACGGCCAAGCTGCTGGACTGCTCCTTCATCCGGATGTTCAGCTTCCTCATCCCCAAGGATGCCGATGCAGACAGCTATACCGATGTGGTGCTGGATAAGCTGCGTCAGTTTATCCGGATCGCGGAAAAGCATGACATTGTCCTGCTCCATGAAAATGAGAAGGGCATCTACGGAGACACCGGTGCCCGCTGCAAATTGCTGTTCGACCGGCTGGCCTGCCCCCACTTCAAGGCGGCGTTCGATTTTGCCAACTTTGTTCAGTGTGAGCAGGACACCGCGGAGTGCTGGGAATTGCTCCATGACCAGATCGCTTATATCCACATCAAGGATGCTCTGCCCGGCTGCCTGCTGAATGTGCCCGCAGGCACCGGCCTTGGCAAGATCCCTGAGCTGCTTCGCCGGGCTTTCTGCGAGGAGGGCTACCACGGCTTCCTGACGTTGGAGCCCCACCTGGCAATGTTTGATTTCTTTGCACCAGGAGCAAAAGGCGGTGAGAGCCAGAAGCTCCAGTTTGAGAATAACCCGATCGTCGAGAAGATGAAGTCCGAGATGGCCGAGCCGGGCCGCCCCAAGGACGGCGCAGAAGCTACGCCACCCAGTATCATGCACTGGTCGAGATCCTGAATCCCATTCTCAATTGATATCCACTCTCTGTTTACCCATAAACTGCCACAGCAGAAGCCCCCTGCCGGGAGAACCGGCGGGGGGGCTTCTGCTGTTTGCGGCAAAAAAGCCGGGCCAGATGCAGCCAGCAGCTTTTTATCTGGAATATGGCAATATTTTGCGGCTTGTCAGTCACTGGCAGGCCGCTTTTTTTCTTTTTCAAAG
>ENA-OQAZ01001349-OQAZ01001349.1-human-gut-metagenome-genome-assembly--contig:-NODE-1349-length-11878-cov-2.415454_pt1 | contig 11878 bp, 13 predicted proteins | sample MGYA00242737_ERZ504531 | MGnify/ENA primary metagenome ERZ504531 (study PRJEB26092, sample SAMD00036244) | human gut metagenome | host: Homo sapiens | study: EMG produced TPA metagenomics assembly of...
TTCCGAATTTCATACAAAAAATCCTCCTGTATACACGTCATTATACGCCTATACGGAAGGATTTTCCATTAAGACTTTATGAAATTTCTTTGAAACTTTAATCCCACGGAAGGTTACTGTATTCGCTGCGCCCGTCACGCATCATCAGTTCACTTACCGCATCCTTTGCGGGTTTTCCTTCAAAAAGTACCTGATTGACCTTTTCCACGATCGGCATGGATACCTCATATTTTTCAGCCAACTCTCTTGCCGCTTTTGCTGAATACACGCCCTCGACTACCATCTTGACCTCAGCCATCGCTTCTTCCATCGTCATTCCCTCACCGATCAGAACACCTGCCTTACGGTTACGACTGTGCTTACTTGCACAGGTGACGATCAGATCACCGATTCCGGTAAGTCCGGTAAAGGATTCCAGCTTTCCGCCCATCTTTACACCAAGTCTTGTGATCTCCGCAATTCCTCTGGTGATCAGTGCAGCTTTGGTGTTATCCCCGTATCCTAGTCCATCTGCAACTCCGGCTGCAAGTGCGATTACATTTTTCAGGGAACCGCCAAGCTCAATTCCTTTAATATCCGGGCTTGTGTAGACACGGAATACATCATTCATGAAAATTTTCTGCAGATAAATAGCGGTTTCTTCTGTCTCTGCTCCGACTACAACCGTTGTCGGAAGTTCGCGGCTTACTTCTTCTGCGTGACTTGGACCAGAAAGAACAGCTACATTTGCCTGCGGAATCTCTTCTTCAATCTGCTCAGAAAGTGTCTTTAAAGTACCCTCTTCAATTCCTTTTGCCACATTGACCAGAATTTGCTCTTCCTTTACATACGGGCACATTTTCTTCGCCGTAGCTCTGGTTGCCATAGACGGAACTGCAAGAACGACCACATCTTTTCCTTCCACACTTCCCTGCAGATCTGTTGTGATTTCGATCTCCTCCGGGATATGAACGCCCGGAAGCTTACTTGGATTTTCCCGCTTTTCTCTGATCTCATCTGCTTCTTCTTTTAAATAAGACCAGATGGTTACATGATGTCCGTTTTTATTCAGTACCAGGGCCAGAGCCGTTCCCCAGCTTCCTGAACCGATAACTCCGATTTCTGCCATAAATTATTACCTCTTATTTTTCTTTTTTGAAAAACTGATCTTGCTCTCTGTACCATTTCTCAGACGTCCGATATTCGCACGGTGACGGATAAATGCAGAGAGAACAAAAAGTGCTCCGATTCCATACATTTCAAACAGATACTTCTGCGCCATTCCAAACATTCCCATCTGTCCGTCAACGACGAGTCCGACAAGGAACAGTACGGAAATCACCAGCGATCCCAGTGATACATAACGTGTCACAGCAACAATTACGATAAACACGATCAAACATACTGCCGCAATCCGAATATCTGTAGATAAGATCATACCTGCCGTAACTGCAATTCCCTTTCCGCCCTTGAACTTCAGATAGAATGGAAAATTATGTCCGAGCACTGCCCCAAAACCTGTATACAGCGAAAGGAGCGGTAAAATATCTGCGTGAGACTGTCCGTAAATTCCGCGGACCACCAGAACTGCGATCACGCATTTGAAGCAGTCACCTAGCAGGGTGATCATTCCGGCTTTGATTCCCATGGTACGAAGTGCATTGGTAGAACCTGCATTTCCGCTTCCCATCTTGCGGATATCTACCCCCTGAGTTTTTCCATAGAAATAGCCGGTCTGAAACAGACCAAATATATAGCCGATCAGCAAACATACAAGACGTTCCATCTTATTTGTCCTTCTCCTTTCTCTCCCTGATAAAGAATTTAAGAGACGTTCCACGGAAGCCAAACGCTTCACGGATCTTATTCTCCAGATATCTCGTATAAGAGAAATGCATCAGTTCTTTATCATTTACAAAGATGACAAATGTCGGCGGTTTGACCGCTACCTGGGTAATATAGTAAAGTTTCAGCCGTTTTCCCTTATCTGACGGCGGCTGCTGCATTGCAACAGCTTCGGTCATGATCTCGTTAAGGACACCCGTAGCCACACGGAGTGTCTGGTTCTCAATAACGGTGTCGATCATGTCAAAGAGCTTCGGAAGTCTCTGGCCTGTCAGTGCAGACACATACATGATCTCTGCGTAAGGCAGGAAAGACAGCACCATCCTGATCTGATGCTCATATTCCCTCGTGGTCTTATCGTTCTTTTCAATGGCATCCCATTTATTTACAACGATGATGACACCTTTTCCACGCTCATGTGCGATTCCTGCGATCTTGGCATCCTGCTCGGTTACTCCTTCTGCCGCATCGATCACAACCAGGACCACATCCGCTCTTTCTACTGCCGTAACTGTACGGATAATACTGTAGCGCTCCAGTTCCTCTTTGATCTTATTCTTACGGCGAAGTCCTGCTGTATCAATGAATACATACTCTTTTCCATTGTGCACTACTTCCGTGTCAATGGCATCTCTTGTAGTTCCGGCAATATCGGATACGATCACACGGTCTTTTCCGATCAGACGTTGATGATCGAAGACTTCCCGACGTTCGGTTTCCCAACGATTGCAACTCTCGGACGGTCATCTTCCTCTTCCTGGCCTGCCCCTTCCGGAAAATATGCCAGAACCTTATCCAGCATATCTCCGATTCCAATTCGTTCCGATGCTGAGATCGGAACCGGATCTCCGATTCCCAGATTATAAAATTCATACACATCCGGCATCATCTTGTTAAAATTGTCCACTTTATTGACAACAAGGATGACTGGCTTGTGGGAGCGGCGGAGCATATCTGCCACTTTTGAATCGGAATCTACAAGTCCCTGCTTTACATCTGTCATAAACAGGATCACATCTGCAGTGTCAATGGCGATCTGTGCCTGCTCTCTCATCTGGGAGAGGATCACATCACGGCTGTCCGGCTCGATTCCACCGGTATCGATCAACGTAAATTCTTTATCGAGCCAATTCACTTCTGCATAAATTCTGTCGCGGGTAACACCCGGCGTATCTTTAACGATTGCTATCTTTTCTCCTGCCAGTGCATTAAAAAGCGTCGACTTTCCAACGTTCGGCCGCCCTACAATGGCAACAACTGGTTTACTCATATTTTCTTCCTCCTGATATTTATTCGGAATTCTGCTTCTATATCATACTAGATTTCTTCAAAAAATGCAATTTTTTAACGCCTCTTTCTTGTCATTGCTTTTAAATAATGGTATAAAAGATAAGTAAGATTAGATAAAAAGCACTTAAAACGCTTATTATAAGGAGGCACTCATGACAAATATCGAACTTATGGAAAAAGCTCTTCCGACAGCACCACTTAAAATTGCTGCCCTGGAAAGCTGCAAGGATCTGGCAGAAAAAGTGGACCAGTACATCGTATCGTTCCGCAAAAATTCTCTGCATGATTTTCTGGATCCTGCAATCTATTCATCTTATGAAGCAGATTCTTATCTTGCAAAGAACAGTTGCCCACGTTTTGGTTCGGGGGAAGCAAAGGGAATGTTTGGCGAAAGTATCCGCGGAAAAGATCTCTTTATTATGGTGGATGTCTGCAACTACAGCCTGACATACACAGTAAACGGACATATCAATCATATGTCACCGGATGATCACTATCAGGATCTGAAGCGTATCATCTCCGCTTCTACAGGAAAGGCACACCGTGTAAATGTAATTATGCCATTCCTTTACGAAAGCCGCCAGCACAAGAGAACCAAACGCGAATCTCTGGACTGTGCAATGGCTCTGGAAGAATTAACCGCAATGGGTGTATCTAACATTCTGACATTTGACGCACACGATCCGCGTGTACAGAATGCGATCCCACTCAATGGTTTCGACAGCTTCAACCCTCTGTATCAGTTCATCAAAGCTCTGTTTAAAGCAGAACCGGATCTGAAAGCAGACAAAGACCATCTGATGATCATCAGCCCGGATGAAGGTGCAATGCAAAGAGCCGTATACTTCTCCAACGTACTCGGTGTTGATATGGGTATGTTCTACAAACGCCGTGATTATTCTACCATCGTAAATGGTAAAAATCCGATCGTTGCACATGAATTTTTAGGTGACGATGTACATGGAAAGACCGTTATCATCATCGATGACATGATTTCTTCCGGTGAAAGTATGCTGGATGTTACCAGGCAGTTAAAAGACCGCGGAGCTGAGCGTGTATTTGTATGTACTACTTTTGGTCTCTTCACAGAAGGTCTTGACAAGTTCGATGAATATTATGAAAAGGGCTATCTGGACAGACTGATCACAACCAATCTGACCTATCTGCCTCCTCAGCTTCATGATAAACCGTATTTCATTGAAGCAGATATGAGTAAGTTCCTTGCACTGATCATTGATTCGATGAATCATTCTACATCTATTAGTGCGGTTATGAATCCGACGGATAAGATTCATGATTTACTTGCAAAGAGAAATATGAGATAAATTTTGTTGGCGGGAAAGTAAGGATATATTAGCGAACAAACGCCGCAAAAGAACCATAAAACAGGACAGCTTCCTTTGTGCAAACCATTCCGATGAGCCTCTGAAAGCGAAAATCGTGTTCAACAATGGCTTCCACGATTTTTGAGTCTCATCTCCATTGCACAAAAATGGAATCTGTCCTGTTTTATGGTTCTCTTGCGGCTGTTTGTTAGTATATTTTTACTTTTCTGGCAAACAAGAAGCTCTTTTTTATATCATATTATTTTGAAAATACTGCATCATTTTAACTAAAATGCCGTAAAACCAATATCTTTCATGGTTTTACGGCATTCTTATTTATCGTATTTACTTATACTGTCCTATCCCCATCAAAGAATTCCTGTCCGGTCGGGTATGTATAGGAATCTCCGATTTCATGGAGAAGGACGACTTTTAATTTATTATTCAGTGTTTTTTTATCCAGCTTGATTGCTTCGGTAAGCTGTGGGAGTGGGACATCGGCTTTTACCGGAAGTTTATAAGCTTCCAGGACTTTCCGGATGTGCTCGCTTCGCCTTTTTTGGTGAGTCCTTTCTCTTCAGCAATCTTTGTGATCTGGTACATTCCGATGGCTACGGCTTCACCGTGGCTTTCTCTTTCATAGTGGAAGTGCTGCTCAATGGTGTGGGCAAGGGTATGTCCGAAGTTCAGGAGAATCCTCTCTCCGGTATCAAACTCGTCTTCTTCCACAACGCGGCGTTTGATATCGACACAGGTTGCGATCACATCGGTTAAATGCTCTTTCAGATTCTCATAGCATCCACATTTTTCCAGAAGATCAAAAAGCTTGCGGTCTTTGATGCATCCGTATTTGATAACCTCCCCCATGCCATCCGTCACGTAACGCTCCGGCAAGGTTTCCAGCACATCCGGATCGATCAGTACCATCTTCGGCTGATAAAAAGCACCTACCAGGTTCTTACCCTGTGGAAGATCGACTGCAACTTTTCCACCAACAGAAGAATCTACCTGTGCAAGAATGGAAGTTGGAATCTGTACGAACTTGATTCCTCTAAGAAAGGTCGCTGCCACAAATCCGGCAAGGTCTCCTACCACTCCACCGCCAAGTGCAACGATCAGATCTGTTCTGGAAATCTTTGCTTCCAGAAGAGAGCTGTATACCCCCGGAAGGGTTTCGAATGCTTTTGACGGTTCTCCATGTGGAATCACGGTTTCCGCACACTCATATTTTTCAGAAAGATTTTTCTTAAGCGCTTCTCCGTAATAAGAATAAACTCTGTCATCGGAATGATCATGATCTTTGATCCCTGATATACTTCCGCTATTCTTTCTGCTGCTTCTTTCAGAATTCCTCTTTCAATATAGATCGGATAGCTGTGTTCCTTTAAATCTACCGTCATTTTCATCGTTTTGTTCCTCCCAGGCTGCTGTTTTTTACATTTCTTTACCGACTGCTTTTGCGATTCCGGTAATCTCTTTTAACAGTGTATCATATTTTTCCGGTTTCAGCGACTGTGCTCCGTCACAAAGTGCCGTTTCCGGACTGTTATGTACTTCGATGATCAGCCCGTCCGCTCCTGCCGCAACTGATGCTTTTGCCATCGGATCAACCAGCCACCATTTTCCTCCTGCGTGGCTCGGGTCTACAACTACCGGAAGATGGCTGAGTTTTCTTACTACCGGAATAGACTGAAGATCCAGTGTATTTCTGGTATAAGTCTCGAAGGTACGGATTCCTCTTTCGCAGAGGATAACATTTGGATTTCCGGATGCCATAATGTATTCTGCTGACATCATCCATTCTTCGTAAGTTGCATTAAGTCCTCTCTTCAAAAGGATCGGTCTCTTTGTCTGTCCGAGCTGTTTTAACAGGTCATAGTTCTGCATGTTACGTGCACCGATCTGGATCAGGTCTACCTTTTCATCGAAGATTCCAGATATTCCGGTGACATCAGCTCTGTCACGATTGGAAGCCCTGTCTCTTCTCTTGCTGCACATAAGATTTCCAGACCTTCAAGGCCCAGTCCCTGGAATGAATATGGGCTTGTTCTCGGCTTGAATGCACCACCACGGAGCATATTTGCACCGGATGCCTTAACAGCCTTTGCGATCCCGATCACCTGCTCTTCTGACTCCACAGAACAAGGTCCGGCGATCAGTGCCAGATGTCCGCCACCAACTTTGACACCAGATACATCTACAATGGTATCGTCCGGATGGAATGCACGGTTTACAAGTTTATAAGGTTCCTGTACATGCATAACTTTCTCAACAGAAGAGTCTACTTCGAAAAGCTTTGGATCCACACGGACCGTATCGCCGATACAGCCGATAATTGTAAGATCCTCACCTTTTACAGTATGTACTTCCAGTCCCTTTGCACGGACCATATTCTCAACTCGTTTTACGTTTTCATCACTTGTTCTTGGTTTTAATACGATAATCATAATCTTTTTCCCTTTCTCTTCTCTCTACTAATCATCGAATATGTCTTTTAGAAGTTCCTTCGGAATTTCCTATGAAACAAAAAACCCCCGTCTTCTGTAAAAACAGAGGACGAGAGTATTATATACTTCGTGGTTCCACCTCATTTTACAATTGTCTCACGACAACTGCCTCGTCAGGTACGTCGTTCATAACGGTTATACCCTTGCAGATAACGGCTGCTACCGGAAATACCTATTAACAATTCTTCAAAAGAATGCATTCAGTATCCTACTCCAAGAGGAATTCAATATAATCTTCGGTATCCTTCTTCCACCGATAAAGGACTCTCTGTGACGTCTTATTATATTTACTACTTCTTTTCATTGTATTTTGATAGTAGAATATGTAATTTTTAAAATCTATAGCTTATGTTACACGAATCAATAGGCTTTGTCAATCATTTACAGCAAATTAACGCGAGAAATATTTTTCTTTGATAATATCAACCGGCATTTCTTTTCCTGTCCAAAGTTCAAATGATGCAGCACCCTGATATAACAGCATGTTCAGACCGTTCAGTGTCTGGCATCCTGCTGCTTTTGCTTTCTTCAGGAATAACGTCTCTTCCGGATTGTAGATTACATCAAATACAAACAGATCTTTTCTGAACACACTGTCATCTGTGATGATACATCTGTCTGTCTTCGGTGCCATACCGATAGAAGTTCCGTTTACCAGAATTGCACTTTCTGCGATCTCCTTTTTGAGGACTTCCGGGTCAGAGAAGTCATAGAGGTTGATCTTGCAGTCTGTCTTCTCATGAAGTTTCTCGATTGTCTTCTCCGCACGTGTGAAGAATTCATCACGGATGTTGAATACCGAAATCTCTGCTACTTTGTCAAGTGCTGCCTGGATCAGAATCGCTGCTGCGGCTCCACCCGCTCCAAGAAGTGTCATCTTCTTGCCAATGATATCAACGCCTGTCTCACTGACTGCACGCATGAATCCAATTCCGTCTGTCGTATAACCTGTCAGGACACCGTTATCATTTACAACAGTGTTGACCGCCCCACCGATCTCAGATGCCGGTGAAAGTTTATCAACCAGTGAGCACATCAGATTCTTGTCAGGCATAGTCAGGTTAAATCCTCTGACTCCCATGACTTTCAGACCATCTACTGCTGTCTTTAAGTTATCTGTTCCAACATCAAATGCCAAATATGCGTAATCCAGCTCCAGCTGGCGAAATGCCTCGTTATGCATCATTGGGGAAATGCTGTGTGCTACCGGACTTCCCAGTAATCCGGTAAGGACTGTATGTCCTGTAATCTCGTATGCCATTATCTCTTCCTCCTACGTTACATTTTCACACTGTAAAGTGCTACTTTTGTCATTTATCATACCATATTTTTCAAAATACGCAAGCATCGTTATAAAAAAGACGATATTTTCTGCCTTTAAAAAAACATTTTGAAAAATTTTGAATACCAAATAAGAATGAATGTTCCTATGTAACAAAAAGAGTATCACATTTCTTCTTATTCACGTGATACTCTTTCTTTCATGGCTTCTGACTGTTACTGCTGATATACGTTTTACTTTTTCATTTACAATCTGTTTTATTTTACACCATGGTCCACCTGGTACATATGCGAAATCAGGCGGAAGATCTGACTGGTATATCCCCATTCATTATCATAAAACTAATCAGTTTGAAAAAATGACCGTTTACCTGGATTCCTTCCCTTGCATCAAAAGAGGATGCGTGATTATCTCCGATAAAATCGGAAGAAACAACTTCATCATCCACATAATCCAGAATCTCCTTAAGAGTTGTTTCGGAAGCTTCCTTCATTTTCTTGCAGATATCTTCATAAGTGGTTTCTGTCTTCAACGCGACATTCAGATCCACAATGGATACATCTGAAGTCGGTACACGATAAGAAATTCCATTCATGCGGTCCTTTAACGCCGGAATAACAAGTGAGATTGCTTTTGCAGCTCCTGTTGAAGATGGGATCAGATTTCCGAATACAGCACGACCTGTACGCCAGTCTTTCAGCGAACGGCAGTCAACTACCTTCTGTTTTGCTGTAGCTGAATGGATAGTAGACATCAGACCATACTCTATTCCATAATTATCCTCCAATACCTTACAGATCGGTGCAAGACAGTTTGTTGTGCAAGATGCATTTGAAACGACTTGCATAGCTGACTGATAAAGTTCATGATTCACTCCCATTACAAATGTCGGTGTGTCCTGATCTTTAGCCGGTGCAGAGATGATCACTTTCTTTGCTCCACCCCGGATATGTGCCATTGCTTTTTCTGTCGTACAGTAAGCACCTGTCGCATCTATAATGTATTCTGCTCCACACTCTCCCCACGGAATGTCAGCAGCATCATTTTCTGAATACACTCGGATCTTCTCGCCATTTACAACAATTCCATCCTCATATTTTTCCAGACTTCCCTGGAAACGTCCAAAGATCGAATCGTAACGGATCATATAAATCATATAATCCAGATCTGCGTTTCTCACATTGATCCCACAAATTTTAAATTTTTCCGGCTGATTGATGGCAATGCGGAATGCAACTCTCCCAATACGTCCAAATCCGTTTATGCCGATTGTTATTGCCATATTAAATACCTCCCTGTATATGACATATTGATACTCTTTGTATCTTTTCCCTTGCAATAACAGTTCGCCACAATCTATTGCGAGTGTAACACACTTTTTTTTGAAATGCTACCGAAATGGCAGTAATTAATCATTTAACAGGATTCTTATTTTTTTAACAGGATTCCCATTTTTTTAACAAAAAAGGATGCGCTTTTTCAAACGCACCCTCTGTCACTTTTTATGCAATTACTCTGACTTTCAGAACGCTCTCGATCATTTCCAGACCTTTTACCACGTCTTCTGTCACATTATTATCCACATCGATCATCGTATATGCATAGCTGCCACGGCTCTTATTCGTCATATCATCGATATTGACATTATCCTTTGCCAGAAGCGCAGTAAACTGACCGATCATATTCGGAATATTTCTGTGTAGAATCGTAATTCTTGTTTTATCACTTACCCCCATATCGCATGCCGGGAAATTGACAGAATTACGGATATTTCCATTTTCCAGGAAATCTTTCAGCTCTTCTACTGCCATCTTTGCACAATTATCTTCTGATTCAGCAGTTGACGCTCCCAGATGCGGAATGACAATCGCATGCTTTACTCCTGCGATCTCCGGTGTCGGGAAGTCAGTTACATAGCGTCCGACTTTTCCTCCAACAAGTGCATCCACAATGTCTTCGCTGTTCACCAGTACATCTCTTGCAAAGTTCAGGATCACAACACCCTCTTTCATCAGACTGATGGCATTCTTATTGATCATACCCTTGGTATCTTCCAGTGCCGGTACATGGATTGTGATATAATCGCACTCCTTGTAGATCTCATCTACATTCTTAGTGTGATGGATGCTTCTTGAAAGTCTCCATGCGGAATCTACAGAAACATATGGATCATAACCATACACTTCCATCCCGAGATGTGTAGCCGCATTGGCAACCAAGACACCGATTGCACCAAGGCCGATCACGCCAAGCTTCTTTCCCTGGATCTCACAGCCTGCAAATGCTTTTTTCGCTTTTTCTGCATCTTTGGCAATATTGCCATCCTCTTCGTTCTCCTGTACCCAGTTGATACCTCCAAGGATATCTCTGGATGCAAGCAGCATACCGGCGATCACCAGCTCTTTTACACCATTGGCATTTGCCCCTGGTGTATTAAATACAACGATTCCCTGCTCCGCACATTTGTCCAGTGGAATATTATTTACACCGGCTCCGGCACGGGCAATCGCTTTTAAATCTTTATCAAATTCCAGTTCATGCATTCCGGCACTTCTTACAAGTACCGCATCTGCTCCTGCCATCTCACCGGCAGGTACATAGTCATCACTGAATTTCTCCAGTCCAACAGGAGAAATCGGATTTAAGCAAAAATATTTATACATATTACAGATTCTCCTCCTCAAACTTCTTCATAAATGCAACCAGGCTTCCACGCCTTCGTATGGCATTGCGTTATAAATACTTGCACGCATACCACCAACAGTACGGTGTCCTTTCAGGTTCTCAAGACCTGCTTCTTTTGCCTCTTTTACAAATTTGGCATCCAGCTCGTCACTGCCTGTCACAAATGGTACATTCATAAGAGAACGGTCTTTCTTTTCTACCGTACCCTTGAACAGTTTGCTCTGATCCAGGTAGTCATAGAGCAGTTTGGCTTTCTTTTCGTTGCGTTCTTTCATAACTTCCAGTCCGCCCATCTTTTTCAGCCATTTAAATACCTTACCGCAGATATAAATTCCATATGCCGGCGGTGTATTGTAAAGAGAACCTGCGTCTGCATGTGTCTTGTATGTAAGCATGGTCGGTGTTCCCGGAAGTACATCCTCCGTAATCAGATCTTCGCGGATGATCGCGATAACAACACCCGCTGGTCCGACATTCTTCTGGACTCCACCATAGATGAGACCATATTTTGTCACATCTACAGGCTCGGACAGGAAACAGGATGATACATCCGCTACCAGTGTCTTGCCTTTCGTGTTCGGAAGTTCCTTGAATTTGGTTCCGTAAATTGTATTATTTTCGCAGATATATACATAATCTGCATCTTCATCAACCGGCAGATCCGAACAGTCAGGAATGTACGAAAAGGTTTTATCCTCGGACGATGCGATCTTATTCACCTTCCCATATTTGGATGCTTCAGCAGCTGCCTTTTTGGCCCACTGCCCGGTAACAATATAATCCGCTACTTTGTTCTTCATCAGATTCATTGGAATCATTGCAAACTGCTGCTTGCGCCACCCTGAAGGAACAGTACTTTGTAATTATCCGGGATTCCCATCAATCACGAAGATCCTGTTCAGCGGTTTCAATGATTTCAGCAAAAGCTTTCGAGCGATGACTCATCTCCATAACGGACATTCCAC
>ENA-OQAZ01001350-OQAZ01001350.1-human-gut-metagenome-genome-assembly--contig:-NODE-1350-length-11874-cov-1.964842_pt1 | contig 11874 bp, 16 predicted proteins | sample MGYA00242737_ERZ504531 | MGnify/ENA primary metagenome ERZ504531 (study PRJEB26092, sample SAMD00036244) | human gut metagenome | host: Homo sapiens | study: EMG produced TPA metagenomics assembly of...
TGGCTGGAAATTGATAAAAATCTGGAAAAATGCTGGAAAAATCTGCAAATAATGAGCCTGAGGATAATGTTTACAGCCGCCATGCAATGCAGGTAATGCCTGTTTTTAAAGCAATAGATGGGGAAAAAGAAACAGTGTCTTTAAGAGAAAGCAGCGGCCGCATTTGTGGAGAATTTGCCTATATTTATCCACCGGGTATTCCGCTTTTAGCACCGGGAGAGCGGATCACAGAAGAAATACTGGAAACATTACAGGATTATATAGAAAAAGATCTGCCGGTCCAGGGACTGGAAGATACGGATCTTTTCACTATACAGGTAATGGCATCGTCAGGTGACATGTCCATTTGAAAACAGAGAGAAAGATGGAAACATAATGGGAAAGATTTATTATGTAATGGGAAAAAGCGCCTCGGGAAAGGATACTATTTACAAGCGACTGGTAAAGAAAATGCCGGGACTGGGGACTGTACGCATGTATACCACCAGACCCATCCGTGATGGGGAGACTAATGGTGTGGAATACATTTTTACAGATGAGAAGCAGCTTCAGGCTATGAAGGATGCAGGTAAAGTGATCGAATGCCGCACCTACGATACTATTTACGGGCCATGGAGTTATTTCACAGCAGATGACGGTCAGATCGACCTGGTTCCTGCAGTTATCTTATGATGGGGACGCTGGAGTCTTATGAAGGGCTTTGTAAATATTATGGGGCAGAAGTTATGGTCCCTTTGTATATCCATGTGGAAGATGGTGTGCGTTTACAGCGGGCATTAAACAGGGAAAATACCCAGAAAAATCCCAAATATGCGGAAATGTGCCGAAGATTCCTGGCAGATGAAAAAGATTTTTCTAAAGAACGTCTGGATCAGTGTGGGATCATAAAACAATATAGAAAATACTGGGATTGAACCGTGTATAGAAGAAATCATAAAGGACATTTTGTGTAACGAAGGAAAGGAGAAACAGATGTTAAAGAAAATTGGATTTATTGGCGTTGGCATTATGGGAAAATCTATGGTGCGCAATCTGATGAAGGCTGGTTATGAGGTTTCTATTTATACCAGAACAAAGTCAAAGGTGGAAGATGTGATCGCAGAGGGCGCTGCATGGTGTGATACAGTTGCAGACTGCTCCAAAGGAAAAGATGTGGTCATTACCATTGTTGGTTATCCTAAGGATGTTGAAGAGGTATACTTCGGGGAAGATGGTATCCTTGAAAATGCAGATAAAGCACATATTTGATCGATATGACAACTACAAGCCCGAAGCTGGATCAGCAGATATACGAAGAGGCAAAGAAACGTGGTCTCCATGGCTTAGATGCCCCTGTAACCGGCGGTGACAGCGGCGCAAAGGCGGGAACACTGACTATTTTAGCAGGCGGCGATAAAGAGGACTTTGATACCTGTCTGCCTGTATTTGAGGCAATGGGAAAGGACATCAACTACGAAGGAAAGTCAGGAAACGGACAGCACACCAAGATGTGCAACCAGATCGCCATTGCAGGTGCTTTAGCAGGTGCATGCGAGGCTATGGTCTACGCAAAGAATGCAGGACTGGATGTAGATGTAATGCTTAAATCTATTTCCACCGGTGCAGCTGGAAGTGCCCAGATGAACAATGTAGCTTCCAAGGCAGCAAAAGATGATTATGCGCCGGGCTTTTTCTTAAAACATTTTATCAAGGATATGGGTATTGCAGATGAGGAAGCATCTGAAAGAGGAACCAGGTTAGATGTATTAGAGGATGTTCTTGGAATCTGTAAAAAACTGGAAAATGAAGGCATGGGAGATCTGGGAACCCAGGCTCTGATCAAGCATTATAAGTGGTAAAAAATCATGGTAAAAGGATATATCATCTTGCGGTGACATTATCATAAATAAATGTACTCTCGGAATCTTTTTGTACTTGATTTTGCGAGAAGATTTTTTGTCAGTTGTGCCCAAATTTTTGAGGCGTACGCGGTGCGTACGTTGATAAAATTCGGGTGCGACTGGCGGAAAATCGGCCGCAAAGGCAAGTGCATGAAAGACTCCGAGAGTACATATAAATGAAAAGAGGACTGCTGTGAATAAATGCAATAAACCGGCTGCATTTATCATGGCGGTCTTTTTTTGTCGATATATGTATAATGTGCATATATAATATTTTGAAATAATATAAAAATTATGCAAAAGTTCAGAATAACACAACAAAAGTTAGAATAACAAATGGAAAAATGCATAATAAAAATATATAATATCATCATCAGAAGTAAAAAGTTACAGTATATGAGAGATGTAACAAAAACTTCAAAGAACGTGAGAAGCAGTTTTTAAACTGCAAAATTTAATTTCCGGTGAGACCGGAAGAAATGTACCGGAAAGGTACATAGAAAAGGAGAGGTGTATATGAAGAAAAGATTTGTAGCAGCGTCACTGGCAGCCATGATGGTACTGAGTATGACAGCGTGCGGAGGCGGAAATACCGCTACTACTGCAGCACCGGCAGAGACCAAGGCAGAGGAAACAACAGCAGCAGAGGCTAAGGAAGAGTCTAAGAAAGAAGCAAAAGAGTCTGAAGCAACAGCAGAGAAAGCTCCGGAAGATTACACCGGTACAGTAGTTGTGTATTCTCCTCATGATGCAGACCCGTTAAATGCAGGTGTGAACCTGTTTATGGAGAAGTATCCCAATGTTAAGGTAGAAGTAGTAGCAGCCGGAACTGGAGAGCTTTGCAACCGTATTGCAGCTGAGTCTGCTAATCCGATTGCTGATGTACTCTGGGGCGGAGGTGCTGACTCACTGGCTGCATTTAAGGATTATTTTGCACCATATGTGTGCGCAAATGATGATGTGATCGCAGAAGAGTATAAGGATCCAGATGACAAGTGGATTGGTGAAAGCCCACTGCCAATGGTACTGTTTTACAATAAAGATCTGATCGAACAAGACGGAATGACCATTCCTGAGTCCTGGGAAGATCTGACAAAACCTGAGTGGAAGGCAAAATTGCATACTGCCTGCCATCTAAATCCGGTTCTGCATATACCAGTTATGTACTATGATCCTGGGACATGGCGGTAAGGAAGATGGATGGGATTTCATCAAGAAACTGTATGACAACCTGGATGGAAAGATCGTTGATTCTTCAGGTAAGTGCCACAAGATGGTAGCTGATGGTGAGTTCTATGTAGGGCTTACTCTTGAAAAAGCAGCTGTTCAGTATAAGGATGATCCTTCAGTTGGATTTGTATATCCAAAGGATGGAACCAGTGCAGTTCCTGATGGTGTAGCTCTTGTTAAGGGATGCCCGAATGAAGAGAACGCAAAATTGTTCATTGACTTTGTAACTTCCAAAGAGTGCCAGACAGAGCAGAGTGAAAACTGGGGCCGTCGTCCTGTAAGAAGTGATATGGATGTTGCAGAGGGGCTGGCAAAGCTCAGCGACCTGGTATTGGTTGATTATGATTTTGACTGGGCTGCAAATGAAAAAGAGTCCATTATTGAACACTTTAATGATATTATGGTGAATTGATTTTTAAGAAAATGAAAAGTAAGTAGTTGATATGTAAATAAATAATAGAAAGACTGCCTGGCCCTGGCGGGCGGGCAGTCTTTCACATATATAGGCAATGGAAAAGTGGGAGTGTCTTTCAGAAAAAGCAGTTGGGAAGTGCATAGTAGAAAGATTCCAGATCAAAAAGGAGGACCAGATATGAGCCATGCAGTGATCATTAAAAATGCCGTAAAAAAATACGGTGATTTTACAGCATTAAACGGGGTAAGCCTTGATATTAAGCAGGGAGAGTTTTTTACCCTTTTAGGGCCGTCCGGATGCGGAAAAACCACTCTTCTGCGTATGATCGCAGGATTTAATACAGTAGACGGAGGTGAGATCTGTTTTGATGACCGGGTGATCAATAATCTGGAGGCTCATAAGAGAGATATTGGTATGGTTTTCCAGAACTATGCTATCTTCCCACATCTGACAGTGGCTGAAAATGTAGCATATGGCTTGAAAGCGAAGAAGTGTCCTAAAGATCAGATTCCCGGAAAAGTGAAGAAGCTCTGGAACTGGTACAGATCGGCAAATTAAAGGACAGAAAGCCAAATGAGCTTTCAGGCGGACAGCAGCAGCGGGTAGCCTGGCAAGAGCTTTTGTTATTGAACCGGGAGTTCTGTTAATGGATGAACCGCTGTCAAATCTGGATGCAAAGCTGCGGGTACAGATGAGAACCGTTATTAAGAAACTGCAGCGCCGTCTGGGGATCACTACCATCTATGTAACCCATGACCAGGAAGAGGCACTGGCAATTTCCGACCGGATCGCTGTTATGAAGGAAGGAAATATTATGCAGGTGGGAACTCCGGAGGAAATCTATAAAAAGCCGGAAAATACTTTTGTAGCCGGATTTATCGGCGTTTCCAATTTCGTAGAGTGTGATGTTAAAGGGGATGATCCAGGTAGGGCAGTTCTGGATATTAAGGGAGAATGCTCTATTATCTGTACTTTAAAAAAGCCATTTAATGGTAAAGGCATCATTTCCGCAAGACCGGAGCAGCTGTTTTTTGATGATAAAGAGGGACTGCCGGGAACTATTACCATTTCCACATTCCTGGGAGATTTTATTGAATATGAGATCCTGTTGGATAATGGACAGACTGTACAGTTAAATGAGTATACAAAGGATGTACATGAGCTGCGCCCGGACGGTGAAAAAGTAAAGGTAAACTTTGATATCCGCGCCGTAGGCGTATACGATGCAGCGACCCGGGAGGTGATATCATGGTAAGTTCCGGAAAAAAGTTAGACTTCTGGTTCTGGGTGAAAGTGGCAGTTGTGGGATTTATGCTGGTATTTCTGATCTATCCCTTCTGTACCCTGATCACCCGAAGTTTTTTCTCAACCAAGGTAGACGGTTTTACTTTTGAAAACTACATCAGGTTTTTTACAAAGAAATATTATTATTCCGCTTTAGGAAGAAGTATTTTTGTATCCGTGGTCACAACGGTTACAACGCTGATCGTAGGCGTTCCTATTGCCTATGTAATGTCACGGTATAATGTATGGGGCAAGCAGTTCATCCATATTTTTATTATCATGAGCCTTATGAGTCCGCCATTTATCGGTGCGTATAGCTGGATCATGCTTTTTGGACGTTCTGGACTGGTAACAAATATGTTTTCCCAGTTTGGTATCCACCTTCCAAGCATTTACGGAAAACTGGGTATTATCCTGGTATTTACCTTTAAGCTGTTTCCTTATGTGTATCTGTATACATCCGGTGCTATGGGAAGTATTGACTCCACCTGGAAGAGGCAGCAGAGAACCTGGGAAGCAATAAGCTTCGCAGACTGTGGACTATTACACTGCCGGTCGTCCTTCCGTCTATTGCAGCTGGCGCGATCATGGTATTCATGACCAGCTGGCAGACTTTGGTACTCCAATGCTCATCGGTGAAGGTTATATGGTACTTCCGGTTCTTGTATACAACGAGTACATGAGTGAGATCGGCGGAAATGCCCATCTGGCAAGTGCCCTTTCTGTAGTGGTGGTATTCTGTTCTACTACAGTCCTTCTGGTGCAGAAGCATTTTGTTACAAAGAAGAATTATGTAATGACTGCCATGCGCCCGCCAAAGGAAGAAGAACTTCACGGAGTAAAGCGTTTCCTGGCAACATTCCCGGTTATGCTGGTTACATTTATAGGTATCCTTCCTCAGATCGTAGTCATTGTCAGCAGCTTTATTAAGAGTGATTTTACAGGATTTAAGAAGGGCTTCAGTCTGGGAAGCTATATTACTATTTTTAATCGTCTGTGGACCAATATCCGCAATACATTTGTATTTTCAACCATTGCTATTGTATTTATCATCATCATCGGTATGCTGATCTCCTATATCGTTGTGCGGCAGAAGGGCTTTGCAGGACAGTTAATGGATCTGCTGATCATGTTCCCGTTTGTAATTCCAGGCGCTGTTCTTGGTATCAGCCTGATCGTAGCATTTAACAAGGAACCGGTGATCCTTACAGGTACAGCAGTGATCATGATCATCGCCTTTGTTGTACGAAAACTGCCTTATACATACGCTCCGGCAGTGCTTTTTTGCAGCAGATGGATCCAAGTGTAGAAGAAGCTTCTATCAGTCTTGGGGTATCGCCTATGCAGACATTTGTTAAGGTAACAGCAAGATTAATGGCACCTGGTGTATTATCCGGCGCTATTTTAAGCTGGATCACCTGTATCAATGAGCTGTCTTCCAGCGTTATGCTTTACGGCGGCAAGACAAGTACCATTTCTGTAGCTATTTATACAGAGGTTGTAAGAAACAGCTTTGGTACAGCGGCAGCGCTGGCATCGATCCTTACTGTCAGTACAGTTATTTCCCTGCTTATCTTCCTGAAGGTAAGTAAAGGTAAGGTATCCATTGTTTAAACCAATATACTGCACAGCAGTGTGGTTATAAGCAGGCAGAAAATCGGCCACAAAGGCAGGTGCAGGAAAGACTCTGCGAGGACATTCTTCAACATAGGAGGAACAAAAAATGGTAAAATTTGGAACTGGCGGCTGGCGTGCGATCATCGGAGAAGAGTTTACCAAGGAAAATATACAGAAACTGACCTTAGCCATGTGTCTGAAAATGAAGGCAGAACATAAAGATACAAAAAGTGTGGTCATCGGTTATGACCGTCGTTTCCTTTCCAAAGAGGCTGTGATCTGGGCATGTCAGATCCTTGGAAAAGAAGGGATCCATGTACAGTTTGTAAACCGCAGCGCACCAACACCTCTGTTAATGTTTTATGTGATGAAACATGAACTGGACTATGGAATGATGGTCACAGCCAGCCATAATCCGGCAATCTACAATGGTATCAAGGTGTTTACATATGGAGGAAGGGATGCAGATGAAATCCAGACAAAGGACATTGAAAAATGGCTTTTGGAAGCAGAAAAACTGTATACACCATGTCATGAAGAAGATGGGCAGATGCCGCCGCCAGGTTACACAGAACTGGTGAAACAGGGCATTGTAGAAGAAATCAATCCAATGAATGAATATCTGGATAATATCTTATCTGTGATCAACGTAGATGCGATCAGAAAGAGAGATTTAAGGGTAGCAGTTGATCCCATGTATGGTGTCAGCCTGACGGCTTTAAGCACCATTCTGGCAGTTGCAAGATGTACGGTAGAGACCATTAATGCCCAGCATGATACGCTTTTTGGAGGTAAGATGCCGGCTCCGGCACAAGATACCCTTAAGAATCTTCAGAACTATGTGCTGGATCGTTATTGTGATATTGGTATTGCAACGGACGGTGATGCAGACAGGTTAGGCGTTATTGATGATAAGGGGCATTATCTTCATGCCAACCAGATTTTAGTTATGCTGTATTATTATCTTCTGAAATATAAAGGATGGCGGGGGGATGCTGTGCGCAATCTGGCAACTACCCATATGTTAGATAAGGTAGCAGAAAGCTTTGGACAGAAATGTTACGAAGTGCCGGTAGGTTTTAAGTATATTTCTGCAAAGATGCAGGAGACAGGTGCGATCATTGGCGGTGAATCTTCCGGTGGGCTGACTGTAAAAGGACATATCCATGGAAAAGACGGCATCTACGCTGCAAGCCTTCTTGTAGAAATGATCGCTGTTACAGGTAAGAGCCTTTCTGGAATTGTAAAGGATATTGAAGACCAGTATGGGGAAACTCATATGGAAGAGCGCAGCTATCGCTTTACAGCAGAAGAAAAGGCGCGGATCCATAGAATGCTGTTAGAAGAACAGAAACTGCCACAACTGCCGTTTGAGGTGTCCCGTGTTTCTTATCAGACGGCTGCAAGGTCTACTTTAAAAATGGCGCTGGGTAAGCGCCAGATTTTCAGGTACTGAGCCGCTGCTGCGTATCTTTTGCGAAATGGAAAAAGAGGAAGATGCAGTTCGCGCCTGTGTGGTATTTGAACGCTTTTTGAGTTTGTAAATATATGGAAATACAAAGCTTTTTCTGGTATATTATGAGCGTAGAGAAAAACAAGCGTCTGCATAGCAGACATTTGTTTTTCGCAAGCCATTAACGAATGAACCGTCCGCGACAGCGGACAGTAGAGCACGCGAGTGCGTGGTTCGTGAGTTTTATAGAGCGTAGAGAAAACAAGCGTCTGCGCAGCAGATATTTGTTGCCAGTCAAACAAGGGGCGTCATAGTATGGATACAGGAAAAGCAGACAGAAATGTAGCATATAAAAAGTATAAATTTTTCAACAGGGAATGCAAACAAGGGCGTTCCCTGTTCTTTTTATCTGTTGTATTATCTGGGGCTGCATTATCCATTAGTGCAGGTCTTACAGGCTGCAGCCAGAAGGATGCTCCGGTGCCGGAACCGGCAGAAACAGAAAACTATGATCTGTCTGTATTTACAGCACAGGAACCAGAAGAATGGAAGCCTGTGATCAAGGAATTTGAAGAGCGAACCGGCTGGAATGTAAAGGTGGAAACAGGCTCAGCAAAGGAGATGCTTTCCCGGCTGGAAAACAAAGAGGCAGAATGGGATGTGGCTTTTGGTATCAGTGCGGATGCATTAGAAGAAGGAAAGGAATACTGGCAGGCATATAAGGATGCCTGGACCGGATATTCGACCGTATCCTTTGTTATTTTATATAATACTAATGTAGTGACCTACAGAGAACTGCCAACTGACTGGGATAGTTTGCTGGAGCCACGGTGGAAAGGACGTGTGGCAGTGCCGGACCCCTTAAGTCAGATATGGCGGCTGCCGCTCTTAACAGAGGCGGCCAAAAACAGTGAAAAAGAAGAATTTCTGGATTTTTTAGCAGAAAATATGCAGTATCAGATGCCAGAAACCTTTAAAGAAGTGGAACAGGGCATTTCTGACGGCCGTTATTCCATTGGTGTTACCTCAGAAGAGGCAGCGAAAGCGCTGTTGGCTGCAGCGCAGGATGTAGATTATATTTATCCTGAAGAAAGGGGATGCCTTTTTGAAGAGGGAACTGCTATACGGAAAGGAACTCCCAATATAGATGCTGCAGAAGAATTTGTGGACTATACTATCTGCGATGATACAAATGGCTTTTACAGACCCAGCTTTTACGTCAGCCTGCAAAAGATGCTGTTACCAATAAGGATACATCTGCTGAGGATCTGAAGCAGAGGCTTTTAAGTCAGCAGGAAGTTTTAAGTACCTGGAAGACCATTATGGAAGAAAAGGGCAATGCAGTTCATGAACAGTAATGGAGAAGGCAGGAAAAAGATGAGGATATTAAATAAGCTTTCATTTCATAAAAAGATCTTCCTGGCCTGTCTGCTGACAGCGCTGGTGCCTTTATTGTGTTCCAGTGTGGTTATGATCCGGCTGTTTACAGCAGCTCTTGAACGTCAGGATTTAGATGAAGGGCGGACACAGATTATAAAGGCAGAGGCAAGACTGGAAGCAGTTTTTGAAAAATGCGAGGAAGCCTGCCAGACTATTGCAGCAGATAAAAAAACGGCCCGGACTATGATCGAAAAAAGTGAGGCAGACCATCAAAGGGAAATGTATCTTTCTTTATATCAGGCTACACAGGAAACATCCGGCTATGCTCAGTTTTCCATTTATGATGCAGGTGGTCATCTGCTCTATACAACTGACACAGAAGGAAAGGAAAAAGATCTGCCGGTATTCTGGGGGCTGTTAAGAAAGGCATCAAAGACAGATGATATTGTATATTACCGCACAGATCCTGATCTTTCTATTACAGACAAAGATATTTTGCTTCAGGGGGCAAGACCGTTATATACAGAGGGCGGTGCCAGGACTGGTTATATTGTTTTTGATTTTACCAGGGAAAATCTGGATGACCTTTTAGGAGCAGAAGTGTCATCTGGTGATATGCTGCTGCTTTTAGATGCCCATAAACGGACGGTGTACTGTTCAGGTCAGGACAAAAGCCAGGTTCACCCAGGTGACAAGATGGAAAAGATATTGGAAAACAGGAAAATGTCTGAAGCAGGACATGACAGGGAACAGTATCTGGTAAGTAACAAAGGCAAAAACGGCTTTTATTTTCTGTTATGCCGTCAGGCACCCATGAGCCAGCCAGCTGTTCAGACCATGTGGACCGTCAGCCTGTGCCTGTCGGCGCTGGGATTATTTTTATGTCTGGCTGTATCTGGTGTACTTACAGGAAGTATTGCCCGCCCGGTACAGACATTAGACGAAGCTATGGAAAAAGTAAAAAAGGGAGATCTTTCCATCCGCATCCATCCGCAGTCAAATGATGAAATGGGTCGCCTGACTAGCAGCTTTAACCAGATGACGGAAGATCTGGGGCGATATCTGGAAGATAAGGTTCAGAGGCAGAAAGACCTTAATGATACAAAATTAAAATTATACCAGACCCAGTTAAATCCTCATTTTCTCTATAATACACTGGATACTATTAAATGGGAAGCGAGGATACGCCAGATGCCACGGATCGCTGTGCTGGCGGAAAATCTGGCGGTTATATTGCGAAAAAGCATTTCCAGTAAGATGTTTATCCCTTTAAAAGAGGAATTAGAGACCATTGACAGTTATGTAGAAGTACAGGAGATCCGTTTTACCGGACGTTTCTTTGTGCGAAAAGGAGATACCGGATCAGTTAGAGGAGTGCCTGGTTCCGAAAATGATTTTACAGCCATTAGTGGAAAATGCTATCCTACATGGTCTGGAAGGCTGTGAAAATGGATATATCTGTATTTACGCAGGTCGTGAAGGGGATGTTTTAAATATTTCTATCACCGATAATGGATGTGGAATGAGTCCAGAGATACTGGCCTGGATCAACAGCCCGGAACCAGAGAAAAGGGACGGGCACCTGGGGCTTTATAATATTATGAGGATATTAAAATTGTACTATGGGAATGAATATGGTCTGAAGGCAGAGGTGACAGAAGATGGAACAACTGTCACTTTAAGTCTTCCTGTCAGGATGGAGGGGGACGATGTATAAAGTAGTAGTGGTAGAAGATGAAGAAATCGCCAGAAAAGGTATTATATTTACTATTAACTGGGAAGCGTTAAACTGCATGATCGCCGGGGAAGCCGCCAATGGGGAAGAAGGGGCAGCGGTGATCCGCCGTCTTTCGCCGGATATTATTGTTACAGATCTGAAAATGCCCCGTATGGACGGCGTGGAAATGATCCAGATGCTGCGTTGTGAGGGAAACAGGGCGAAATTCATTATCCTGACAGCTTATGGGGATTTTAAATATGCCCAGAGTGCAGTGAAGCTGGGAGTCAGTGATTACCTGTTAAAACCATTAAAAGACGGTGATCTTGAACAGGCAGTGACTCGTATTATTGCCCAGTTAGAGGAAAGAGACCAGATCCGGCAGAAGGAAGAGGAGGAAACGCCTGTTTTCCGGTTTAATGCAGGCAGAAAAGCGAAAAATAAATATGTAGAGCAGGCAATTAAACATATCTGTGAACATTATAAAGAAGATATCAATATCAGCACTGTGGCAGAGCAGCTGCAGATCAGCGAAGGCGTATTTAAGCCGCGTATTCAAAAAAGAAACGGATTATACATTTACAACCTATCTTTCCCATTACCGCATGAAGGTGGCAATGGAATTATTAAAAGAGGGAAAGTTAAAGGTATATGAGGTGGCGGATTCAGTGGGGTATTCAGATACTGCCTATTTCAGCGTCCAAGTTTAAAAAGTAGTGGGATAGCACCATCAGAGTACCAGGAACGGGTCCGGGGATACTGATACACTGTTTTGTACTCTCGGAGTCTTTTCTGCACTTGCCTTTGCGGCCGATTTTCCGCCAGTTGCACCCGAAATTTCAGAGGCGGACGCAACGCCAACGCCTCAGAAATTTGGGCACAATTGACAAAAAATCTT
>ENA-OQAZ01001351-OQAZ01001351.1-human-gut-metagenome-genome-assembly--contig:-NODE-1351-length-11873-cov-1.886259_pt1 | contig 11873 bp, 13 predicted proteins | sample MGYA00242737_ERZ504531 | MGnify/ENA primary metagenome ERZ504531 (study PRJEB26092, sample SAMD00036244) | human gut metagenome | host: Homo sapiens | study: EMG produced TPA metagenomics assembly of...
CCGGCACACGCCGCGTAGATCACCGTAAATGTAAGCATCACGAATCCCGCCTTGCGTGAGATCAGGTTGACCGCAGCTCCCGCAAGGATTACCAGTGCCGTTAAAAATACCGGCCACTGAAGGTAAAGCTGCAGAATATGGCTGACCTTTTTATCATCTTTCATTCTTATCTCCTATCCGCCGCCCGGTAAAATGGGCATAGCAAGACCATAAAAAGAATGTGCCTTGACACATTCTCGCGCCGAGCGCAGTCGCTTGTGATAGACTCTTCTTGCGCGAGTGTGCATTTGACACGTTAGTGCCTTTTTATGCATGGAGAAATTCAGGCAGAATTTCTCCATGTATCAGAACCGACTTTGGGGATAGTATACCATAGATACAGGCATTTGTCCATGATCCGCTTGGGGCGGACATGGCACTGCGGTCTATGAAATTCCTGACGTGGATAGCAGCGACGCGGCTTCTAAAACCACCAGTAGCGTAAAATAGACTTTATAGATCAAAGAATTTGTGATAGAATAATATAGGTGCCACCATAACGGTAGGCGGTTTGGCCCTCTTCGCAGAGGCATGCGTAACCCTCTGATACATAGTGAGAGGAGGGTGATGCCATATGGAAATCTTAGGTATTGTACTTGCAATCCTGAGCTTCGGAGCAACTTGCTTCAAGGCAGGATATTCACTTGGCAGAGACATCGAAAAAAACGCAAAAAAAATAACCGCCCAGTCCTCGCAAAACTAGCGGTTATTTTTTAATCCATATTTTCGAGGGCCAAGCGTCTATCGGTGGCACTTCTCTTATCTATAATATAACATCTCTTCTTTAAATATTCAAGAGGTCTTTCTGCGATTTTCCTGTAACACTTTCCATGCCATTTCCGTTAAAATCTTGGATATTTCAAAATCAGTTGATAAGAGGACGGGATTTGAGTATAATATAAATGAACCAGAAAGGTTTCCGTGTGGCGACACATGAAAGCTGTACTCCGGCTGGGGAGGTAATTACCAGCACTTTATGATACTCGGCAAGGCATCGAGCTGACAGCCAGCATAAAACACGCAATCATAAAAAAGGCGTCGGATAACTTTGGTTGTCCGGCGTTTTTGTTACCCAAATACCGTTGATAGGAAAAATCTAATGAGGAAAAAGATCGATAAGAAAGAGATTGCAAAAGAAATTTGTAAAGCCGCAAAGTTATACAAAACCTCTTTCCTGCAGGAAGTTCGCATTTGTGTTTAATGAAAAAAATAAAGTTATAAGGCAACTATCAATCAATACTTTACGAAAGGATTTTCATTTATGAAAGCAACCGTACTCAGCGACAACATCCCCGCCGAAAATCTCGGCTGTGAATGGGGATTATCCATTTTCATTGAATATCATGGGAAACATATCCTTCTAGATGCCGGGGCATCCGGGCTTTTTCTGAAGAATGCTGATGTGCTTGGACTGAACATGAAAGACGTGGATTTCGGAGTTCTCTCCCACGCGCACTACGACCATGCAGACGGAATCCCGGAATTTTTCAGGTAAATTCGTTTGCACCGTTCTATTTTAGGGAAACTACCGGAGAAAACTGCTGCAAAGGTGTCTGGAATTACAAGAAATACATCGGTATTCCAAAGGGCATGTTAAAAAAGTATCCGGACCGGATCAAGCTCGTCTCCGGGGACTTTTCCCCATGTGACGGGGTTTATCTGATTCCGCATAAGACTCCGGGACTGGAGAAAAAAGGCATCCGGGAGCACATGTACCTGAAGGAAAAACGGCGTTGGAAGCCGGATTTCTTCTCCCACGAACAGAGTCTCGTCTTCGACACACCGGACGCCTTGTGATCTTCAACAGCTGTTCCCACGGCGGCGCCGATACCATTATCCGTGAGGTCACCGCGACTTTCCCGGATAAAAAAGTAAAAGCCTGATCGGCGGCTTCCACCTCTACAATAAGACCGACGCAGAGATCCTTGCCCTCGCCGAAGGGATCCGCTCCACCGGTATTTCTGAAATCTACACCGGCCACTGCACCGGAGATCATGCCTTTGATCTCCTGAAAGAGACCTTAGGAGAATCCGTTCACAAGCTGCATGCGGGGCTTGTGATGGAGTTTTAGTATGTCCCGGTCTGCAAATGCAATGCAAGCGCTAACCTTTCAATCACGGATTGAACAAGGAAATCGAACCGAAGAACTTGTAAGTAAAAACGGTGCCGTTTTTGCTTGTCTTGTCGTTTCAATAAATTCTATTTCTGTAGCTGCTCCAATGCCAATCCGATCAGCCTATCCGCTTGATCTGCCATGAATAGTGGAATATTCAACACATCATCATCCAGTTTCAGATTGTCCAATGAGAAACGGATGCAGAGCTTTACCTTATCAGGGAACAGTTCCTTGAACTTCTTCATACTCTTGCTGGTTGTGTTAGCTTCGGATTTGACCTCCACGGGGAAGATGTCGTTCTCCCGCTGAATGAGGAAATCCACTTCGTAAGGTGGGTTGTTCTGACTCCAATAACGAGGCATGACTTCAAACTGAGTAATTAAAGTCTGCAACACAAAGTTTTCGGTTAATGCGCCTTTAAATTCAGTAAAAAGGCGGTTTCCTTCGCCAAAGGCTGTGGGAGCCAACTGCGCCAGACGGCGGAGCAGTCCACATCCACCAGATAAATCTTGAAAGCGGACAAGTCATCGTAAGCTGCAATCGGCAGGCCGGGAGCTGAACTGCGATAAATTTTATGCACCAAACGGGCATCTACCAGCCATTGCAAGGCATCCTCGTACTCACGGCTCGTGCCCCTTCCTTGACCACTTTATAGATAAACTTCTTGTTCTCTCTTGCCAGTTGAGAAGGAATGGATTTCCAGATCATTGAGATTTTCGGGAACTCGCTGAGATTAGGATGTTTGGCAAAATCACGCTCATAGGCTCCGATGATTCCGGACAATGCTTCCTGCATGGCAGAAACATCCCCGTGCCTCCGTCCACATCAATACCGGCTCCGGCATACCACCGGTGACATAGTACATTTTCAGCTTCTCATACAGCGGATTAAAAAAGGCGTCAGGGATGGGGGCAATGGTGTCCACCTGTTCCAAATACTGCTCCAGATTTTCATCACCGTTGGCAAGTAGGAATTCATTAAAGGTCATCGGGTCAATCTGCATAAAGTTAACCTTACCCACGGGAAAAGAGGAAGGTTTCGCCAGGGCAATACCCAACAGAGAACCGGCACAGGCAATGTGATATTGCGGTGCGTTCTCACAAAAATACTTCATAGAATTAATGACCTTAGGGCAGTCCTGCACCTCATCAAAGATAATCAAGGTTTTTTCAGGCACGATTTTTTTGACCGCTTGCCAGCATAAGGTTTTGCAGAATCCGGCCACATCCTTGGTTGTTTCAAAAAATTGCGTATATTCTTCATTTTCGTCGAAATTAAAGTAAGCTGTATTTTCATAACAGCGCCTGCCGAACTCTTTCAGAATCCAAGTCTTACCCACCTGACGTACGCCCTTCAAGATTAAAGGCTTGCGGTAGGGAGAATCCTTCCAAGCCAGCAACTTTTTTAAGATAAATCGTTCCATTGAATCTCTCCTCACATTTTTATTGGAGTTTTGTGCTTAATGATCACACTTTTATTATATGCAAAAGCTATGAAAATTACAATTAAAACACAAAATTATTTGATTTTGATGCGTATATATCACACTTTTATATAAAATAGCAGGAAATATATTCTGCAATAATGACAGCCTCAGCCTCAACATTAATTATATTACATCTAGTAAATAGCCGAAACCATTTACATTAATTCGATATTTTCATTAATTTTTCTGGACTTATTTACCCCAAATGATATATACTAATTATATAATTACTAATTATGCGATTAGCAAATCCGAGGTGATATAAATGTTTATTGGACGTTCCAGAGAATTAAATAAATTAAATGCACTATATAACAGCAACCAGTTTGAATTTGCAGTCTTTTATGGCAGAAGGCGTGTAGGCAAGACAATGCTGATCAATGAATTTATTGAGCGAAAAAAAGCGGTTTATTATATGGCTGTAGAAGGAACTAAGAAAGAGAATCTTACTGGCTTGTCAAAAGCTTTTCTTCAAGATTCTCTGGCGCCTTTATCTCAATTTGGTGATTACGAGGATTTATTGGCTTATATCGATCAGTTAGCTTTAACAGGAGAACGTTATATCATTGCTATTGATGAATTCCCTTATCTGGCGGCTTCCTATCCTGTAATTTCTTCTTTACTTCAAAAACACATTGATCATTGTTGGAAAAGCAGCAACTTGTTTTTGATCTTATGTGGATCTTCTATGAGTTTTATGGAAGAACAGGTTCTTGGCTATAAAAGCCTTTGTATGGCAGAAGAACTGCACAGTTTAAAATCCATCCATTTACATTTTTTGAAGCAAGGCAGATGCTGACAGCGTTTACTTCCGAGGAACAGGCTGTTTTATATGGCGTTACAGGCGGCATTCCTGAATATCTTTCCAGGATCAATCCAAGTATTTCACTGGATAAAAACCTTATAGAGCTTTTTTTTGATGAAAGCGGTCGTTTATTCGAAGAACCAGTTAATCTTCTGAAGCAGGAGCTCCGTGAACCGGCCACTTACCATTCTATTATTTCAGCCATTGCAGGTGGTGCCAGCCGCCTAAATGAGATTGCGGGAAAAACAGGTCTGGAAACCAGCGGTTGCAGTAATCAGATAGCTTCTCTTATTGCATTAGGTATTATACGAAAAGAAACACCTGTAACAGAACCTGCTACCAGCAGGAAGACGATATACCGCCTGGAAGACAGTATGTTCCTGTTCTGGTATCGTTTTGTCCGTCCTAACATCAGCGGTATTACCCGTGGCATTGGGGAAACGATTTATTATCAAATGGTCACTCCCAATATCAGTGATTTTATGGGACATATTTTTGAAGACATCTGCATCCAGTATCTCTACCACCCTCAAATTTATGCTACATTACCGTTCCTTCCTGGAAGTATTGGAAAATGGTGGGGAAATAATCCTGTTGCGAAACGTCAGGAGGAAATTGACATTATGGCTGTGCAGGATGATCAGGCATTGTTAGGCGAATGTAAGTGGAGAAATGCTGACATCAATATGGAGATCCTCAGACAATTATTAGAACGTGGAAATCTATTCCATTATGCGAAACAATATTATATGTTATTTTCAAAAACGGGATTTACAAAAGATGTTAAAGAATACGTAGAAAACACACCAAATATTAAACTGATCTCTTTTAATGATGTCTGTAATTTATGATAATACGCAAGAGGCCACGATCAATGGTCTCCTGTACACATCATTTCATCTTCTATTCTGTCTATAATTTTAATGAAATATTATTATAAAAGCAATATTCATTTTGTCTGCCAATATTTATGTTACAGAAAATCGCCAGAAATAACCGATGAGTCATTTCTGGCGATTTTATTTTAATATAAGATTATTGTTTTTTGGTGTTTATTCAGCTGTTTCTTCGCTTTCGGTTACAGCATCTCCATCCCAAACGCCGTTAGCATCTACATGGTAGCCGTCTGGTGTATTAGTGTCTTTCAGCATCCAGCCGTCTTCGTTCAAATAATACCATTTGCCATTAGAATCCTGTCTCCAGGCATTGGTTAAATAAGTACCATCTTCCTGTTTGAATTTCCAGCCAATATCAATTGGCTCCCAGCCTTTGTCTACACCAGGGCCAAGATTTTTCTTATTGTTAATGGTTGTAGCATTTCCGTCCCACACACCATTTTCGTCTACATGGTAGCCATCTGGAGTATCAGCATTTGCTACCATATAACTGCCGATGTTAAAGTAGTACCACTTGCCATCTGTATCCTCTAACCAGGTGGATGCAGCATAATAACCATTCTTCTGAACATATCTCCAGCCTCTATCTGTAGATACCCAGCCTGGTTTATAAGTTACTTTGTAACCACTTGGATTGATATAGGTTCCATCTGCAGCATAAGTATCTTTCAGCATGTAGCCGTTTTCATCCATATAATAAGTTTTTTCATCTACAGTCAGCCAGCTGTTTGTTACAAATGTGCCATCTGCCTTACGGTATTTCTTATGTCCATCTTCAGTTGTTTCCCATCCACTGGTTTCAGTGCCACTGTAAGCACCAGCATCGGAGCCATCTACATTGATCAGATATTTACGTACTTCAGCTGGTAAACTGGATGTACTTACGCCATTTGGAAGATGTACTACATGGATATAACGCTTGTCAGTGTCCAGATTTTTATAATTAGTCTTCAGTACGATCTGCAATGTAGGCTGTGAACCTTCTGGCATAGAAGACCAGTTTTCTGGAATTCCCCATTTACCATCTACATTTACCAGATCCGGAGCAGTTCCCCATGGGCGTGAATAGTTCATTGGATCGAAGGTGTAAGCATAATCATATCCACGATTCAGAATTACGTCACTTTCCTGAATGGTATTACCTCCTACAAGGATTGCAAATGCAACACCGTCACCACAGTCTACAGGGCGCCATTCAAACAAATATGCACCGCAGTTTTCAATTGCTACTTTATTGGTTGTATCTGCAAATGCAGATACAGCAGTACCAGTTGATAATGCTAATGCCAGCGCAAAAATCGCCAGTTTTTTCTTAAACATACGTTTCCTCCTTATGTGTTCAGGATTTTGTATAAAACAAAAAGAAGCGCCATGACTAACAATCAAGATTATCAGCCACAACGCTCCCCTTTAATTTTTAACTATCAAGCGATAAGCTACTAATGTATAAATTAGTCTTCTACGTAAACGGCTTCAATAACACCGCTCTTGTTAGTAACATATACATAATCATCGCCATCTTTGCTCTTGCCCTTCTTGTCAACTACAGTACCAGAAGTATTTACAAGAACATAGTCACCAGCCTTCAGACCAGTAATATTATATGCTTCCTTCAGATCTTCAGCTTTCTTTGTTACAGTATTGGTCTTACCAACAGTAACCTTATCGCTACCTGTCTTGGTGCCAATTGCATCGGTAGTATTAGACTTAACATCAGCTAAGAATGCAGGAGCGTCATCCAGCTTCTGATAAGCTACTTTACCATTGCTCAGAGTAACTTTCTTTAATACCTGATACTTCTCATCAGATCCAGCCTTCTGGAGCATACCAGCTAAGTAATACTTATCATCCTTCTCACCAGTCAGACCAGCACCCTTGTTAGAGCCGGACTTCTCAAAGTAGAAGTTAAAGCTGTCACCATCAATAGTGATATTGGTCTTGTTAGTCTTCATAGCACCATCTTCACCGCTGCCGAAGTAGTAGCAATCATAGCCCGCACCTACATAGTGTTTGATTGCGCTATCAATGAAATCATCTTCAGTATCGAAGTTCCACTCATCGTCATCATCATCTTTAACAGTTAAGCTTGGAGTAGTCTTATCAACTTTGATGAAGTGAAGTCCGCTGATCATACGACCATCGTTCTTGAATGCATACTTCTTGCCCTTAATTGTCTTGAACTCGCCTGCATACAGATTACCTGATCCATCTGCATAGTACCAGTAAGATTCATCATCATTGTACTTTGTTTCATTCAGGTATTCAGCAGGAACAACCTTAAACCAGCCTTTGCTTACACGCGCACCATCTTCAACAGAAGAGAAGTATCTCCAAGACTGGGAGTACTTAGCGCTCTCAGCTTTCTTTTCATAGCCAGCAAAGTTGCTTGTACCTACGTTAGTAGAAGCTTTCTTAATATCTAAGGACCATTCAGCTACCATTGCACCATACTGGTCAAAGGTATATTTTTTACCATTGATAGTTTTATTCTTAGTTTCATCTGTGCTGGTAGAATAAACCTTCTTACCATTGGACTTGAAGTAGAACCAACGGCTCTGATCTTCGTCCTCGTTGAATGCTGGAGCAATCTCATAATCAGAAGTTGCTTCATCATATGTAATATCCATCAGCAGCCAACCTGTGGTCATAGCACCATCATCTTCGCCACCGAAGTAGTAATCACCTTCCTTGAAAGCATCACCGTCTGTATCATCGACACGCTCTGCATTATCTGCAGCAACCCAGCCATACAGCATCTTGCCTTCATCGTCAAATGCATACTTCTTACCGTTAATGGTCTTTAAAGCAACATCAGAATTATCACCCTGCTTGTAAGCTTTACCATTAGCCTGGAAGTAATACCAGTAATGCTCTGGCTCATCATCCTGTCCAGCCTCTTCGTTATCAATAGCTACCCACTGGTTAGCTGCCATAACGCCGTTAACGTCAACATAGTAGTAGTTGTCACCATCTTCGATCAGGGTATCTACTGCCATCTCACCGTTGCTGTCTAAGTAATACCAGTTGTTACCGGACTTAGCCCACTTGTCTGTTACTTTGTCACCGTTTCTATCATAGTATACCCATGTTCCGTCTTCTTCTGCCCAGCCTGTAGCTGCGAAAGATGTCATGGATGCACCGATAGCAAGCAGTGCTGCTGTTGATAATACAGCAACTAATTTTGTCTGCTTCTTCATAATGAATGCACTCTCCTTTGATTTTTGAAATACTTTTTGAAATTCCTTATTGCATTACGAGTAGATTATACTTCCGATAAGGAAAAGTATCGTGAGGTTGGGAGAGGGGGACGATAAAGAAGGAAAAAACGTGTTATAAAGTTGCGTATAAAAGGCCAAAATGCTATACTGACTAATAGTAGCTGCAGTAATAAGTGCAGTCAGAAACAAATAAATCTATAAAAGATAAAAGAAAAGAGATCGGACATATGGCAAAAGAACAGAAAACAATGATGGAAACATTGCAGGAAGAGGTGCACGTTTCCTGGAACAAGGCAAGTTCCAGACTGGCGGCGGTGCTGGCAGTATTGATCATGGTGGGTCTTCCCCTTGTTTTTCAGGATTATTATTTTAATATCCTTCAGGTGAAATACTGGTATTACTGCGGCGTGGTGATCGCAGCGGCAGTTATTTATGTGATTATGGCTGTTATATTCTGGAACAGGGACAGAAAGTGGTGCGATGGAGCATTGCTGAAAGGCTTAAAAAGCAATTTATCTCTTAAATCTTTAACAGCAGCAGAATGGGCTATGCTGGCATTTTTACTGGCTTCAGCATCTCTACTTTGCAGTCAGAATACGTATACGAGTCTTTCTGGGGCAATGAGGGGAGATTTGTAGGCCTGTTCATGATCATGCTGTATACCATCAGCTTTTTTATCATAGCAAGGAAGCTGAAATTTAAAAAGTGGTATCTGGATGTTTTTCTGGGAACAGGAATGATCGTGTGTCTCATCGGTATTCTCCATTACTTTGAATTTGATCCCATTGGGTTCAAGAATGATCTGAATTATCTGGACTATGTGGATTTTACATCAACCATTGGAAATATTAATACGTATACCTCATATCTGGCATTGGTAGTAGGTGTCAGCACGGTTCTGTTTACCGTAGAAAAAGAGGCAAAAAGAAAAAGTTTGGTATACAGTATGTGTTGTGATCTCACTGTTTGCCTTATCACAGGTATCAGCGATAATGCATATCTGACACTTCTGGCATTATTAGGACTTCTTCCGTTTGTTTTGTTTAACAGTGTAAGAGGTGTGCGTAACTATGTGGTTATCCTTGCAATTGTGTGTACAGAGTTTATTGGAATCGGATTTACTGTGGATAAGTTCCCGGAACACGTATTAGCGATTAATGGATTGTTTAATGTTATTACGGATTTTAAAGGGCTTCCGGTGATCACAGTGGTTCTCTGGATCCTTGGGATTGGATTGTATTTTGCTGAGCGTAATGTGCTGAAAAATGCAAAAGAAAGCAATCTGGGAAGATGGATCTGGCTGGCTGTGGTGATCGTCGTATTTTCAGGACTGGGAAAAGTATTGTATGATGTGAATATTGCAGGTAATGTGGAAAAATATGGTTCTCTTCGCAAATATCTTTTATTTAATGATGACTGGGGAACCCACAGAGGCTATATCTGGCATCTGGCAATACGTATTTACCAGAAATTCCCCATCCTTCACAAATTGTTTGGATATGGGACAGATACCTTTGGTATCATAACAGTTCAGGGATATTTTGATGAAATGGTAGGACGCTATAATGAAAAATTCGACAGCGTCCACAATGAATATCTTCAGTATCTGGTAACGATCGGTATTGTGGGAATGATCGCATACATCAGCCTGCTTGTGACTGTACTTGCCCGTCTTATCCGTAAAGGTAAAGAAAATCCGGTGGTACTTTCCATTGCCATGGCAGTGATCTGCTATGGGGCCCAGGCTTTGGTAAATATCAGTGTACCTATTGTAGCACCGGTCCTGTTTACATTGATGGCAATGGGACTGGCAGCCTGCCGGATGAAAAGTAAAATTGTAGAGAACATTTTGAAAGCTCTGTATTATCCCATTTTGTCCATATCCGGACAACTGGATAATACAGGGTTTTCTTGCGTTTGGGGGGATTCAATGATATACTGTACAAAGGTTAAATACCAGATAGAAAGGTAATAGTTTTAAGTGAATAATTATGAAAAGTATAAACGCCTGATCCGGTTTCTGGCAGGTGTACTTCTGATCGGAATTCAGTCCTGGATCTTTATGCAGGTATGGATCCATTGTTATAATGAGCACATGGAAATGCCATATCAGAGGATGGGGCATTATTTTCTGGCAGCTGTGTATGCTGTGATGCTGTATGTATCCAGCTCCATGTATGGCAGCCTGCGTCTGGGATATTTCAGAAATGGGGAACTGATCTATACCCACACACTGGCGACCATCTGCGCCAATGCAGTTTCCTATATTCCCATCGTGCTCCTTGTAAAGCATTTTAAAACAGTAATGCCATTGGTCTTTATGACAGCAGGGCAGTTTGTGATCATCTGTATCTGGGGATATCTGGCAAATGGGATCTACAGGAAGCTGTATCCACCCAGAAAGGTGATCATGATATATGGAGAACGCCCGGTGGCGGCTCTTATGAATAAGCTCAACAGCCGTGAAGACTGTTTTGAGATCGGTGAAGTGGTAAAAATCCAGACTGTAACAGAAGAATTAAAAGAAAAACTGCTTCAGTATGAGGGAGTAGTGATCTGCGATATCCCTTCTAAAATGAGAAACGAGCTGCTGAAGTTCTGTTACGGAAAGTCTCTTCGTGTATACAGTACGCCGAAGATCTCGGATATTATCATCAGAAGTGCAGAGAGTATGCATTATTTTGATACGCCATTACTATTATCCAGGAATGACGGGACTTTCCATTGAGCAGGCATTTATCAAGCGCGCCATGGATATTTTTGTTTCAGCTGTTATGCTGGTGATCACGTCCCCGGTTTTTCTTGTGACGGCAGCAGCTATTAAAATGCATGACGGCGGCCCTGTATTTTTTTATCAGGAACGCTGTACAAAGGATGGGAAGGTATTTTCCATTTGTAAATTCCGCAGCATGATCGTAGATGCGGAAAAAAACGGTGCTTCCGTACCTGCTACAGAGCGGGATCCAAGGATCACACCTGTGGGAAATATTATCCGCAAGCTGCGTATTGACGAGCTTCCCCAGCTGTTAAATATCCTGAAAGGGGAAATGAGCCTGGTAGGTCCGAGACCGGAGCGAGTGGAGCATGTGCACCTGTATTCAGAGAGTATCCCGGAGTTTGCTTACCGTATGAAGGTAAAGGGTGGTCTTACGGGATATGCCCAGGTGTATGGAAAATATAATACAACAGCCTATGATAAACTGAAAATGGATCTGATGTATATCCAGAATTATTCTGTATTACTGGATATTGAGATCCTGTTTAAGACAATAAAGATCCTGTTTGAGAAAGAAAGCACAGAAGGATTTTCATG
>ENA-OQAZ01001352-OQAZ01001352.1-human-gut-metagenome-genome-assembly--contig:-NODE-1352-length-11867-cov-2.702811_pt1 | contig 11867 bp, 16 predicted proteins | sample MGYA00242737_ERZ504531 | MGnify/ENA primary metagenome ERZ504531 (study PRJEB26092, sample SAMD00036244) | human gut metagenome | host: Homo sapiens | study: EMG produced TPA metagenomics assembly of...
GCGATGGGTCAGGTGCAGCTGCTGTGCCGCCTTGTTGAAGCATGCCCTGCCGGGCCACGGCATCAAAAATCTCGTAGGAAAAAAAGCGTCATGCCCAAAGCCTCCTTCCGTTTTTACTGGTTCGGAGACGCCCGATTCTCTGTGAATCTTTTTCATCTTTCATTTGAGATAGTTCAATTATCTTCTTGATTGTACTATCCCGCGCCTTTTCTGTCAAGCATTTTTGCCCGATTTATGCGCCTTTCCGGCGTATTTTGTCAAAGATGACGCAGGAGCCTGCCAGCCTGCGCCGTATCATTAAAAAAGCACAAAAAGTAGATTTTTATCAAGTGAGGGATTCCTTATGACCGAGACTGCCAAAGCCCCTGTCCGCTGTGGACTCAGCGGCACAGCGCTCAAATACATCGCCTGCATCACCATGCTCATTGATCACATCGGCGCTTCCTGCATCGAAGCCGATATCCTGCTGCCGGCCCTCGCCGCCGGTGCTGCCAGCTGCGGTGGCATCCCGGTCAGCACCCTGCTGGCGGCAGACCGTGTGCTGCGGTATATCGGGCGGCTGGCCTTTCCCATCTTCTGCTTTCTGGCCGTGGAGGGCTTTCTGCACACCCACGATGTAAAAAAATACGTCCGGCGGCTTCTGCTGTTCGGCCTTCTGAGCGAAGTGCCTTTTGACCTTGCCTTTTTCCGCACACCGTTCGCCCCGCAGCACCAGAACGTTTACTGGACGCTGGCGCTGGGCGTGCTGGCCATGGCAGGACTCAAGCACTTTGAAAAGGAAAACGGCCTGCCCGGCTGGCAGGGGCTTGTGTGGGCGGGCGCTGCGCCGCGCTGGCGCTGGCTGCCAACACCGACTACCACGCATCGGCGTGCTCATCATCTGCACCTGTACCTGACCCGCGCAGACCGCAAGCGGCAGTGCCTTGCAGGTGCGCTGCTGTTTTTGTTCGAGCTGACTGCGCCGCTGGCCTTTGTGCTGGTCTGGTTCTACAACGGGCAGCGCGGCGCGTGCAGTCCGCTGCAAAAAAAAGCCTTTTACTGGTTCTACCGGTGCACCTGCTGGTGCTGGCAGGTATCACGAACCTTATGCTATAACAGTAGAAAGCCCGCCGTCCAAAGACAGCGGGCTTTTTTGCAGCTTCTCACATCGGGAACATAACGCCCGTCAGCAGCAGCATGGCAGGCACTGTGACCAGCATACACACGGTGGAGTGGGCCACCGCCTGACTGGCAAGGGTCGCTTCGGTGCCGGTCTGCTTGGCCAGCACAGCGGCAAGGCTGCCGGCCGGGCAGCATGCAATGATGGACAAGCCGGTGCGCAGCACATTGTCCAGCGGCAGCAGCCACAGCAGCAGCATGAACAGCAGCGGGAACACCACACCGCGCAGCAGGGTGACCCGGTACAGGAAACCGGTGTGCAGCAGCGCACGGATGTCGCTGTCTGCCAGCAGCACACCTACGATCATGAGCGCCAGCGGGGTGGTGCAGCCGCCCACCGCACTGCAGAACTGCTGCACCGGTGCGGGCAGCCGCCAGCCGGTGGCCAGCAGCACCAGCATAGCCACCGTGGCAATGTTGGTGGGGGTGATGAAGGTCTTGAGCCGGATCTTCTCGCCGGGGCGGAACAGGCACACCACATAGGTAAAAAACCATACATTATAAGAGGCCATGGCCAATGCCTGCAAACACAGTGCCGCGCGCGTGCCAGCAGGCGCTGCACAGCGGCAGGCCGATGAAGCCGCAGTTGGCATAGCCGCCGTGCCCACCAGCACGCATACTTGCCCGGCGTGTCGTGGTGCAGCCAGCTGCTCAACCGGCACAGGCCGGTGGTCACCACAAACAGTGCCAGCAGCAGCACGAACAGCACCCCTGCCTGCGTGAGCAGCTCCGGCTCACCGTCCACGGCTGCACCAGCCAGCATGGTACAGGGCAGCAGAAGCTTCATGATAAAATCCGACAAAAACTTGCTGTCACGATCCTTGATGATGCCGCTGCGTGCACCTACATAGCCCAGCAGCACTTCCAGAAAGATCACCGTGATCTGACCCGCCAAAACGCCAAACGCCATTGGTTCCTCCTCTTTGTTCCACAAGCCGCATTTTTCCTTTATAAAGGAAAAAGCCCATTGATTTCAACGAATCAACGAGCTTTTTCTTGGCGGAGTAGGAGGGATTTGAACCCTCGCGCCGTTGTTTAGACGACCTACGCCCTTAGCAGGGGCGCCTCTTCGACCTCTTGAGTACTACTCCAGAGCAAAGTGTGTTACACTTATTCAATAAAAAATGGCGGAGAGAGTGGGATTCGAACCCACGGTACGTTGCGTACGGCAGTTTTCAAGACTGCTTCCTTAAACCACTCGGACATCTCTCCTTGTGGACATCCGCCTTACGCCGTGTCGAATGCCTATTTAATTTACCAGATTTGCACGCCGGTGTCAAGCCTTTGGCGCAATTTTTTTCTTTCAGCCTTAAAAACAAAATTTACCACAACCTTTTTGGGTCTTGGCCTGTTTCAGGTCTTTACAAGTACACCTTTTTGTTGTATAATAAACACAAGAAAATTTCCTCGCGGTGTAAAGGAGAAATATACCATGTCGTTTTCAGAACTTTTGAAGCAGTGCCGCAAAAAGCAGGGCATCAGCCAGGCTGAGCTGGCTTCCAAACTGGGCGTGACACAGCAGGCTGTCGGCAAATGGGAAAGCGGCAAGTCCTCTCCCGATCCGTCTACCGTGGCCCGCATTGCCGAGCTTTTGAATACCACAGCAGATTATCTGCTGGGCCTGTACCGCCCGGTAAGCAATGTTTCCGCCCCGGAAGAGCGGTTCTTTGGCAGCTATTCTGAAAGCCTGATCCCGGTGATCGGCACGGTAAAGGCCGGTTACGGTGCCCTCGCCTTTGAGGAGGACTACGGTCAGGAGTATGCCCGTGTGAAGGACCCCTCCAACTATTTTTATCTGGTGGTGCGCGGCGACAGCATGGAGCCCCGCATTCAGGACGGCGACCTTGCCCTTGTGCACAAGCAGGACACACTGGAAAACGGCGACCTTGGCGTGCTGATCTACGGCGATGAGGGCGAGGGCACCCTGAAGCGCTATATCCAGCGCGGCAACTGCGTGGTGCTGCAGCCTTTCAACCCGGCCTACAGCGAAATGGTCATCAAGGGCGAGGACCTGAATCATTTGCACATCGCCGGCCGCGTGGTGGAAACCAAGGCGAAGTGGTAATAACTCCTTCCGTCTGCTCACGCTGTTCGCAGCCACCTCCCTCATGGAGGGAGGCCTTGGCAAAACCGGAAACTTTCCCGTACTGCCAAAGGCTCCTCCTCCGGGGGAGCTGGCACGGCGGCAGCCGTGACTGAAGGAGTTCGGCACAAATTGATGTAAAGCCATCTGCATTTTGCGCATGGCTTTATTTTTTGACCCTTTTCCCCACTTTGGAGGTGTATTCTGCATGGAACAGACCCTGATGGACAAGCTTACCATTCTGGCCGACAGCGCCAAATATGATGTTGCCTGCACCTCCAGCGGCGCATCCCGCACCGCGCGGCAGGCATTCTTGGCAGCTGCTATGCACCGGCTGCTGCCACGCCTTTACCGCTGATGGCCGCTGTGTAAGCCTTTTAAAGGTGCTCATGACCAACTGCTGTGCCTTCGACTGCAGCTATTGCGTCAACCGCAAGTCCAACGATATCCCCCGTGCCACCTTCACGCCCCGGGAATTGGCTGAGCTGACTGTGGAGTTTTACCGCCGCAACTACATTGAAGGATTGTTCCTTTCCAGCGCGGTGCTGGGCACGCCGGACTACACCACCGAACGGATGCTGGCCGCCCTGCGGCTGCTGCGGGGCGAATACCGCTTTGGGGGCTACATCCACGCCAAGGCCATCCCCGGCACCAGCCGGAACTGTTGCAGCAGCTGGGATATCTGGCCGACCGCCTGAGCGTGAATGTGGAGCTGCCCAGTGAGCAGAGCCTGAACCTGCTGGCCCCGGACAAAGGGCGGCACTCCATTTTCCGACCCATGAAGCAGATTGCAGTTTCCGGCGCGCAGAGCAAACAGGAGCTGACCGTCTACCGCCATGCGCCAAAGTTCGCACCCGCCGGGCAGAGCACCCAGATGATCGTAGGCGCTTCGCCGGAGACAGACTACCACATTTTAAAGCTCACTGAGGGCATGTACCAGAAGTACAGTCTGAAACGGGTGTTCTACTCCGCCTACATCCCGGTAGCCGAGGACACCCGCCTGCCTGCGCTGGACACCAAACCCCCGCTTTTGCGGGAGCACCGGCTGTATCAGGCTGACTGGTTGCTGCGGTTTTACCAGTTCAAGGCAGACGAAATTCTGGATGAAGCCAACCAGAGCTTCAACCCCTACCTCGACCCAAAATGCAACTGGGCCGTGCAGCACTACGGGCTTTTTCCGGTAGATGTGAACCGCGCGCCCTTTGAAATGTTGCTGCGTGTGCCGGGCATCGGCCCCAAAAGTGCCCGGCGCATCTGGCACGCGCGCAAGCTTTCCAGCCTTGGGTTGGACGAGCTGAAGCGCATGGGCGTGGTGCTCAAGCGGGCACAGTATTTCATCACCTGCAAGGGTTTTGCGGGTGCGCACCGGGCCGTGGCACCGCCGGGCGGGAGCGCATCACGCAGGCGCTCATCGACCCCAACGTGTTCGGCGGCAGCTGCGAACAGCTCAGTCTGTTCACGCCGCCTGCGGTGGACGATCTGATCACGCAGGGCGTGGCACCGCGCGCAGCCATGCGCATGGTGCGGGAGGAGGCAGTGCAATGTCTGGCGAAGGCGCTGTAAATGTTCAAGTTCAGAAAGCCCGCAGGCTCCACGATGCGGATGTGGTGTACCTCTACGACAGCAGCTTTGAAGGCTTTCTGTGCTGCGTGTTCGAGAGCTTTGCCCAGCACGAGATCCCCTTTGCGGTGTGGACACCCCAGCGGGAAACTTCCACCCTGTACCCGGTCAAGGACATTCCCACCGACCACGCCAAGGCTCAGCGGGTGTTTGCCAGCTTTGGCAGAAAGCTTGGCCCCGAGACAGAGTACCTCGTCAGCCGGGATTTCCTCTCCGGGCGGGAGGACAAGGAGCTGCTGCTCATCCGCTTTCTGCATCTGGCCTTCGCTCTCGGCCCCGGCACCGTGAAGCGCACCGGCCACCCGGACGTGGCCCCGCTGTATGAGATGAAGAAAAGCCTTGACTGGGAAGTGGACAAGTTTCAGGGCTTTGTGCGGTTTGAGGAGCACGACGGGATGCTGGGCGCCGTCATCCACCCCAAAAACTACATCCTGCCGCTGCTGCGGCCCCACTTTTGCGGGCGCTTCCCGGAAGAGAACTTTATGATCTACGATGCGGTGCATCAGGCTGTGCTGCTGCAGGAGGACCACAAGGCCCGGCTGCTGGAGCTGGCTGCACCGCTGGAGCTGCCGCCGCCCAGCGAGCGGGAGCAGCAGTTTCAGGCATTGTGGAAGCAGTTCTACCAGACGCTGGAGATCAAGGCCCGCCACAACGAAAAATGCCGCATGACCCACTGCCCCAAGCGCTTTTGGGCCGATATGGTGGAGATGAAAGATGAATTTTAACAAAAACGTTGCATCTGCGGCGTTGCAACCCCCAAAACCTATGGTATACTATAAGAGATATCCGGCAGGCCTTCTGCCGAACACTCCCGCACTGCTGCGGGGCAACACAAAAGGAGTATTGTAGCGTTATGGTTCGCATTACTATGGAAGACGGCGGCATCATCGATATCGAGCTGAACGAAGAAGCCGCTCCTATCACCTGTGAGAATTTCAAGAAGCTGGTCAGCGAGGGCTTTTACAACGGCCTGACCTTCCACCGCGTGATTCCCGGCTTTATGATTCAGGGCGGCTGCCCGCTGGGCAACGGCACCGGCGGCCCCGGCTGGAACATCAAGGGCGAGTTTGCTGCAAACGGCGTGAACAATCCGCTCAAGCACACCCGCGGCGTGATCAGCATGGCACGCGCCATGAACCCCAACAGCGCCGGCAGCCAGTTCTTCATCATGCATCAGGATGCACCTCATCTGGACGGCCAGTACGCTGCCTTTGGCAAGGTGGTTGCAGGCATGGATGTTGTGGATAAGATCGCAGCTGTCCGCACCGACTGGAACGATAAGCCCACCACCCGGTCAAGATGAAGACCGTGGAGCTCATTGAGGGCTGAATTTCAAACCCAAAAAATCCCGACACCTTGCGGTGCCGGGATTTTTTGTTTTTGTTGATGCTTGTTTTTAGCAGCCTTCCTTTTCGGCCAGCTTGCGGCCCATGAGCACGCCCATGACCGAAGCCATCATCAGCCGCGGGTCCAGCCGGAGGAGTCGCCCAGACAGTGCAGGCCCTTGATGTTGGTGTCAAGGTTCTCATCCATCTTCACCTTGTTGGAGTAGAACTTCAGCTCCGGGCTGTACAGCAGGGTCTCGTTGGCGGCAAAGCCGGGCACCACCATATCCAGCATCTTGATGAACTCAATGATGTTGGTCATGGCGCGGTAGGGCATGGCGGCGGTGATGTCGCCTGCCACGGCATCCTTCAGGGTGGGCTTCACGTTGGACTGGGCCAGCTCCTTCTGCCAGGTGCGCTTGCCGTCCAGAATGTCGCCGTAGCGCTGCACCATGATGTGGCCTGCGCCCAGCATGTTGGTCAGCTCGCCCACCTTCTGGGCGTAGGCGATGGGCTGGTTGAATGGCTCGGTAAAGTTGTGGGAGACCAGAATCGCAAGGTTGGTGTTCTCGCTCTTTTTCTCCTTGAAGCTGTGGCCGTTGACCACGGCAAGGTCGTTGTCGTAGTTTTCCTGCGCCACAAAGCCGCCGGGGTTCTGGCAGAAGGTGCGCACCTTGTTCTTCCAGGGCTTGGGGTAGCCAATGAGCTTGGACTCATACAGCACCTTGTTCACCTTTTCCATGACCTCGTTGCGGCACTCCACGCGCACACCGATGTCCACGGTGCCGGGCTTGTGGGCAATGTGGTGCTCGGCGCAGATCTTTTCCAGCCAGTCCGCACCGCGGCGACCGGTGCCAATGACCACGGTATCCGCATACACAGGCCGGACCTGATCGCCGTCCTTCAGCAGTACGCCCTTGCACTCCTCATTCTCAAGGATGATGTTCTCGCACTCAGTATTGAACAGCATCTCCACGCCGTTGTCGGCCAGATAGTTCTGGATGGCAAGGTACAGCTGCTGCGCCTTCTCTGTGCCAGATGGCGGATCGGGCAGTCCACCAGCTTCAGGCCGGCATGGATGGCGTTCTTGCGGATCTCCTTGATCTCCTCGCCGGTGTAGATGCCCTCCACATGGGGGTCTGCGCCGAACTCAAGATAGATCTTGTCGGTGTAGTCGATAAGCTCCTGTGCAAACTCCTCTCCGATCAGGGCGGGCAGGTCGCCGCCCACCTCATAGGAGAGGCTCAGCTTGCCATCCGAGAAGGCACCTGCACCGGAAAAGCCGGTGGTGATGGCGCAGGTGGGGCGGCAGTTGACGCAGTGGCCCACTTCGGCTTTGGGGCAGTGGCGCTTTTCCACGGGCTTGCCCTTTTCCACCAGCAGCATCTTCTTTTTGCTGCCGTGGCGCAGCAGCTCCACAGCGGTAAAAATGCCAGCCGGGCCGGCACCGACAATAATCAGATCATACTTTTCCATTTCTCTTTTATCCTTTGCTGTTTTGATTGCGAACTCCTTCCGTCAAACCTTCGGGTTTGCCAGCTCCCTCATTGAGGGAGCCTTTGGCATTCCGGCAAACTTCCGCGGAAACGGAAAAGTCTCCGGTTTGGCCAGAGGCCCCATCAGAGGGGGCTGTCTGCGAAGCAGACTGGAGGAGTTTCCTTATTTCTCGTTCTCCTGTTCCACAGTGGCGCTCTCATCTACTCGTCCAGTTCCACGGCAGTAGCCTCGCATCGGTGCGGGTCACATCCGGGGCGACCACGCCGTCACCGTTCAGGTCTTCACCGGTCAGGGACTCCAGCATGGACTGAGTCTCCGGGTGCAGCTTGGCAAAACGGCGCACGGCCAGCACCGTGTACAGGGCGCTGAGCAGGTTGATGGAACCCTCCACGATCAGGATGATGCCAATGGCCATGACCAGCGTCTCCATGGTGCCGAAGGGGTTCAGGATCATGATAACGCCCAGCACCACGCTGAGCACCGGCAGCAGCAGAAAGCTCTTCCAGCTGGAATAGCCGCAGCGGCGCAGGTCCAGTGCGTTCTGCACACGACTGATGCTGTCAAAGATCACGAACAGGCCGAACACGACGGGCAGGATACTCACCACGATGTCGCTGCGCAGGATCAGGAACGCACCCAATGCCAGACAGATGATGCCGGAGATCAGGGTGAGCTGGCTCTGGAACACACCGCGTTCCACCACAAAATAGCGGATGAGCTGCACCGCCGCGCAGGCCAGCACCACAGCGCCCAGCGCATAGCACACGATGTTCAGGGCCGTGGTGGGCTTCATGAGCAGAAAAACGCCCAGACCCAGATACAGCGCACTCATGAGCACCAGATTCCATTTGAGCTTTTTTACCATAGAGATCACGTTCCTTTCCTTTGCAGGGACAGTTTTTCACGCCCCTCATTCGGCAGGGGAATACATGGGGGCAATGATGTTTTTGTTGATGCGGGCGTAGAAGCCAAGGCTCAGCAGGACACTGACGATCTCAGCGATGAGGAAGGCCCACCAGACATTGTTGACATTGCCGGTCTGTGCCAGCAGCCATGCGGCCGGCAGCAGCACGAACAGCTGACGGCAGACCGAAACGATCAGGCTGAACACACCGTTGCCCAGTGCCTGAAACACCGAGCTGAGCACGATGCTGGCACCCGCCAGCAGGAAATGCAGGCAGATGATGCGCATGGCCGGGATGCCAATGGCCAGCATGGCATCACTGGCCGCAAAGATGCCCAGCACCTTATCCGGCGCGAACTGGAAGATGCAGAAACCAATGAGCATGATGCACTCGGCATAGCAGACTGCCAGCTTGATGGTTTTTTTCACGCGGTCCGGTCTGCGGGCACCGTAGTTGTAGCTGATGATGGGCACCATGCCGTTGTTCAAGCCAAAGATGGGCATGAACACGAAGCTCTGCAGCTTGAAGTACACACCGAACACCGCCACCGCCGTGGCCGAGAAGCTCATGAGGATCAGGTTCATGCCAAAGGTCATCAGGCTGCCCACGCACTGCATGGCAATGCTGGGCAGGCCCACCGTGTAGATGCGGCCAATGGCCTTGGCACTGGGGCGGAAGCCCTTGAAGCTGATCTGGATATCTGGGTTTTTGTTCAGGTTGAAGAACAGGGTCATGCCTGCGCCGCAGAACTGGCCGATGACCGTTGCCACAGCTGCGCCGGTGGTACCACTGAGGGCCTCACCGCAGTAGCCAAAGATGAAAATGGGGTCCAGAATGATGTTCACCACGGCACCCACCAGCTGACTGATCATGCTCAGGTAGGTGCGACCGGTAGCGGCCAGCAGCTTTTCGCCCATGGTCTGGGTGAAAAGGCCCAGACTGAAGATGCAGCACACCGAAAGATACTGGATGCCCTGCTGCGCAATAGCCGCATCACTGGTCTGTGCATAGAAATAGGGCTTCATGCAGGTAAGGCCAATGACGAGGAACACCACGAAGCTGCACAACGAAAGAAAGATGCCGTTTTTTGCCGTGGCATTGGCACGGCTCTGGTTCTTTTCGCCCAGACTTTTGGACAGCATGGCGTTCACGCCTACGCCGGTGCCACGCCCACAGCGATCATCACATTCTGCAGCGAGAAGGCGAGGGACACAGCGGTGAGGGCGTTTTCACTCACATGGGACACGAACACCGAGTCCACCACGTTGTAAAGCGCCTGCACCAGCATGGAGATCATCATGGGCACGCTCAGCTTGACCAGCAGAGGGTTGATCTCATGGTGCCCATAATGTTTTCCCGCGTTTGGGCGGGAGAGGTTTGGGGTTGCTTTGTTTCCACGTTTGCTCCTTTTTACATTGGGATTCAGGTGATATGGCAAGGCCGCTGCCGAATAACTCCTTCCGTCATCGCTGCGCGATGCCACCGCTCCCCTTTTTGTCACTTGCGTGACATCTTCCCCCGGCCGGGGGAAGTCTTTCTCAATGAGGGAGGCATTGGCAAAATCAGAAACTCCATCATACTGCCAAAGGCTCCCTCTCCGAGGGAGCTGGCACGGCGGGAGCCGTGACTGAAGGAGTAAAACAGTCGCCGTTGCCCGAAACGTGGGCAGGTGCAAAAGCACCCTACCCACGAATCATCGTTGTTTTATTTTGAAGTGCCCGGGCGGTCAGCCAAGGTTCTTCTCCTTGGCGGCGGCTGCGTCCAGGATCATCTTCACGCAGGTCTCGCGGCCCAGAGCAGCGTTGATGGCCAGATCATAGTTGTGGGCATCACCCCAGCGGTTCTGGGTGTAGTAGTTGTAGTAGGCAGAACGGTTGCGGTCGGTCTTTTCCACCTCGTCCTTGATGCCCTTTTCGTCCTTGGCCTTGACCAGCGGGTTGGTCTTTGCGTATTCCAGCCGCCATTCCTTGGGTGCATACACGAACACGCGCAGCACATCCTTGCGCTCACGCAGCACATAGTCGCCGCAGCGGCCCAGGATCACGCAGGGGCCTTCCTCGGCCAGCTGCTTGATGATGCGGCTCTGAAGAATGAACACCTGATCGCCCAGCGGCAGCTCATTGCCCATGGTGTACAGACTGTACAGCAGGGCTGTGGGTTATGCCGTTTTTCACTGGCGGCAACAGCTTCTTCCGAAAGACCGGAGTGCTTTGCTGCATGGTGATCAGCTCTTTGTCGTAAAGCTTGATGCCCAGCGCATTTGCCACATCTTCAGCGATGTAGCGGCCGCCCGTGCAGTATTCACGTCCCAAAGTGATGATCGTCTTTGCCATAATGTGTTCCTCCTATGTCTTGATCTATAGCCCAAAGGCTTTGGTCGGGCCGGTCATTCCGCCGGCTTTTCCTGTGCCTGGGAAACAGGTTGCTCCGGCGTGGGGCGCGGCTTTGGCAGCCGCACCTCCGCCACGCGCATGGCACCGGTCTGGTCCACTGCATACACGCTGCAGCGGCAGCCTGCGGCCATGATCTTTTCCGGGAAGCGGATGCCGCCCTCCGGCGTGCGCTCCATCCGACAGAAGCTGCCGGTGGGCGGTGGTGGCGTGGGCCACACCGTCGTGGCACGCACAGGCCACCCAGCCGGAAAAGCCTTCCGGCACGGGTCCTTCACGCCGCGCTGCTCAAAATAGTAAACGTCTGCCGTCTCGCCGGGCACCAGCTCGCAGCGCATTCGCAGCGGACGGTTGGCGGCAACATCGCGGGGTTTTGCCCGCAGGGCGATGGCGCGCCCGGTAAAGTAACGCATAAAGTCCACCAGTGCCATGGTGCAGTTCACTGCGCCGTTGGAATCTGCGGTGGGGTCGTTCAGCAGCACATAATCTGCCATTACGGCATCGTCGTGGCCAAAGCCGCGCAGGCCCATCCAGACCCGCACCGGGTCCCGCTGGCCGCGGATGCGCCGCTCCACCTGCACTGCCACACAGCAGTCATCGTGGATCTGGGCACGCAGGTCGGCAAGGTCCATCCATGCCTGCCAGCAGGGGTAGCCGCAGCAGCCGGCGGCTGCTGCCGCAAAGGCCGCATTGGCGGTGGTGCTGTGGGCCATGTCCTCCATCACATAGGCCACTTCTTCGGGCAGGACATCCTCGCCCCAGCAGTTCATCAGTGCCGCCATGACCAGCGGCAGATCCATGGTGCGGCCAAAGCTGGGATCGTGGGCGGAAAGGCAGTATTCCGGCAGATAGAGCTGCCGGTTCAGCGGGTGGCCGTTGTGCTTCTCCC
>ENA-OQAZ01001353-OQAZ01001353.1-human-gut-metagenome-genome-assembly--contig:-NODE-1353-length-11859-cov-7.522247_pt1 | contig 11859 bp, 8 predicted proteins | sample MGYA00242737_ERZ504531 | MGnify/ENA primary metagenome ERZ504531 (study PRJEB26092, sample SAMD00036244) | human gut metagenome | host: Homo sapiens | study: EMG produced TPA metagenomics assembly of...
GTGGCAGGCATTGCCGTGACGGAATACATGAATCAGGTAGCAGGCAAACAGACCATGGACATGGGTGTCTTTTCGATGACCTTTTTCGAAAACCCGACAGTAGACTTGTCCATTGCCATAGAAGCTACTTTGACATTAGTTATCGCCGGTACGCTGGCAGGACTTTTCCCTGCAAGAAAAGCGGCCAGAATCCGACCCATTGAAGCACTTAGAGCAGACTGACCATGAGACGATTTGATTTAGATACATGGGAAGAGATTCTTCTCACTATCACCCGCAACAAAACCAGAAGCTTCCTGACTGCCTTCGGTATTTTCTGGGGAATATTCATGCTGATTTCCCTGATGGAAGGTGCCAAAGGGCTACAACAAATGCTTTCGCGCCAGTTTGAAGGCTTTGCCACCAATTCCGGCTTTTTAGGCACAAACAAGACGAGCAAGGCCTACAAAGGTTTTCAGCAAGGCAGATACTGGGACTTGGAAAACAAGGATGTGGAACGTGTGAGAAAACAGGTCAGCGAACTGGAAACCGTGACTGCCACACTGGCCAAATGGGGCATCAATGCCATTTATAATGAAAATAAAATCTCAGGTACGCTGAAAGGACTTTATCCGGAATACCAGAAAATAGAAGAACCGAATATCGTGTTCGGACGGTTCATCAATGACATTGACATACGCGACCAGCGGAAAGTCTGTGTGATTGGAAAGCGTATTTACGAGACCTTGTTTCCGGGAGGGGAAGACCCTTGCGGAAAGTTCATTGAAGTCAATGGCATCTATTACCGGGTAATCGGAGTAAGCATGGCGGTAGGAAACATTTCCATACAAGGACAGTCCGAAACGTCGGTCATCATCCCGTTTTCCACCATGCAGCAGAACTACAACTTCGGACAGAACGTGCAGCTGCTCTGCTATACGGCCCGCAAAGGATACTCCATCGGTGAAGTAGAGAAAAAGGTAGAGCAAGTGGTCAAAAAAGCACACCTGATTCATCCGGACGACGGGCAGGCCGTTATTTTAGTCAACGCTGAAGCCATGTTCAGCATGGTAGACAACCTGTTTTCCGGCATCCGGATTTTGGGATGGATGGTCGGTCTCGGCACCCTGCTGGCAGGAGCCATCGGTGTAAGCAACATCATGATGGTTACGGTTAAGGAACGAACCACCGAAATCGGTATACGTCGTGCCATCGGGGCACGCCCGAACGACATTCTGTCGCAGATTCTTTCCGAGAGTATGGTACTGACCATCCTGGCAGGTATGGCCGGCATTTCCTTTGCCGTCTTCCTGTTGAACCTGACAGAAATGGGGACCTCCACCCCGACCTCTCCCACCGAATTTCAAATCAGTTTCTGGCAGGCAATCGGTGCTTGTGCTCTCCTCCTGATTTTAGGACTGTTAGCCGGACTGGCTCCTGCCTACCGGGCCATGAGCATCAAACCCATTGAGGCCATACGCGACGAATAAATAAAACCACAAGACAAACAAAAAACCAAAGTTGATATGAAAAAGTACATCAAGATTATTTCGCTGGTGCTGATTGCGCTCATCTTTATCGGCACATTTGTATTCCTTTATCAGAAGTCGCAGCCGAAAGATACGGCCTACGATATTCTCCACACCAAAACCACCGATTTGGCACAAATCACCGTGGCTACCGGAAAAATTGAGCCACGCGATGAGGTGCAAATCAAGCCGCAGATTTCCGGTATCATATCCGAAGTCTACAAGGAGGCCGGAGAAACGGTGAAAAAAGGAGAAATCATTGCCAAAGTCAAGGTAATCCCCGAATTAGGCTCGCTCAACTCTGCCGAAAGTCGTGTACGTTTGGCTGAAATCAACGGCCGTCAGGCAGAAACCGACCTGGAACGTATGGAGAAGCTTTACCAGAGCAAACTGGTGAGCAGCGAGGAGTACGAAAAGACTCTATTAGCAGCCAAACAAGCCAGAGAAGAACTCCAGGCTGCCAAAGACAACCTGGAAATCGTGAAAGAAGGTATCACCAAAAGCAGTGCCTCCTTCAGCAGCACGCTGATTCGTTCTACGATTGACGGACTGATTCTGGATGTCCCCATCAAGGTAGGTAACTCGGTCATCATGAGCAATACATTCAACGACGGTACCACCATCGCCACCGTGGCCGATATGAGCGACCTTATCTTCAGAGGTAACGTGGACGAAACAGAAGTGGGACGTATTCACGAAGGAACTCCTGTAAAAATCACATTGGGAGCCTTACAGGACATGAAATTCGATGCCGTACTGGAATACATCTCTCCTAAAAGCGTAGAAAATAACGGGGCCAACCAGTTCGAAATCAAGGCTGCCATCACGGTGCCCGACAGCATCACCATCCGCTCCGGCTACAGTGCCAATGCGGAAATCGAACTCCAGCGGGCCAACAATGCCCTGACCGTACCGGAAAGTGCCATTGAGTTCAGCGGTGACTCCACTTTCGTATATGTACTGACAGACAGCGTACCGACACAGAAGTTTACCCGCCGTCAGGTACAGACCGGTATCAGCGACGGAGTGAACATCGAGATTAAAAGCGGGCTGAAAGCCAACGAATCGATTCGCGGACTTAAAAAAGAAATGTAAGCCATGAAAATCAATACCAAATTACTGACAGCACTGAGCATCAGCATGCTGTTGGCCAATGGCACACAAGCACAGAAGGCATGGGACTTGACTCGCTGCATCGACTATGCCATTGCTCATAACCTGACCGTCAAACAACAGGAAGCCGCACGCGACAAAAGCGAAGTGGAACTGAACACCGCCAAATGGAGCCGTCTGCCCGACCTGAACGGTAGTGCCTCTCACTCTTTCAACTTCGGACGAAGCTTGCAGGCCAACAATACGTACCAGAGTATCAACACACAGAACACCGGCCTCAACCTGAGTACGAGCGTACCCTTGTTCACCGGTATGTAGATACCCAACAACATTGCGCTCTCCAAACTGAACCTGAAAGCGGCCACCGAAGATTTGAACAAGGCCAAAGAAGACATCAGCATTGAGGTAGCCTCTGCGTACTTGCAGGTGTTGTTCAACGAAGAACTGGTCAAGATAGCCCGACAGCAGGTAGAGTTAAGTCAGGAAATGCTGGCACAAAAGGAAGCCTATTTCAAGAATGGAAAGGCATCTGAAGCGGAATGGTATGAAGCCAAGTCGCGCGTGGCACAAGACCAGTTGTCACTGGTGCAGGCCGAGAATGACTACCGTCTGTCTCTGCTCGATTTAAGCCAATTGCTGGAACTGCCCTCTCCCGACAATTTCAGGATTGTCTCTCCCGACATCCAGCCTGAACAGTTGTTCGGTACACTGACTCCTCCTGCCGAAATCTACAGTCAGGCCTTGCTGACCAAGCCGTCCATCAAGGCTGCACAATACCGTCTGGAAGGAGCTGCACGCAGCATCCGCATTGCACAAAGTGCCTATTATCCACAACTAAACTTCGGAGCCGGACTTGGAACAAGCTATTATAATGTATCGGGAAGAGAAAATCCGAGCTTCCACTCTCAGCTGAAAGATAATTTCAGCCAGTATGTAGGACTCTCATTAAGCATTCCCATCTTCAACCGACTGAGCACACGTAACCGCGTACGCACGGCACGCCTTGAACAGACTACCTTAAACTGGCAATTGGAGGAAACCAAAAAGAAACTTTACAAGGAAATCCAGCAAGCCTACTACAATGCGGTCAATGCAGAAAGCAAATACCAGAGTAGTCAGGTGGCAGATGAAGCTGCAGAAGCCTCTTTCAAGCTGATGAAAGAAAAATACATGTACGGAAAAGCAAACGCTACGGAATACAACGAGGCACGGACCAACTGGATGAAAGCGGTGTCCGACTGTGTACAAGCTAAGTACGACTACCTGTTCCGTACCAAAATACTGGATTTTTATAAAGGAATTCCTCTTACATTGAAATAGAATAATATCCTACATATCAGCAAGTTGCATACTTTTAATCAAAACGCTTGAATTCCTCCTGAAAAACGCACTTGCGTTTGAAGGAAAACGTACTTACGTTTTGATTAAAATGCACTTGCGTTTCAAGTAAAACGTACTTGCGTTTGAATCGAAACGTACTTGCGTTTTAGCGTAAACGTAAAGGCGTTTTTTATCCGAATAAATCCGGAATAATTTCCGGCAAATATCCGCTTCGGATTCGCCACTCCTGCGGGTACAAGTTATTGGCCCGGTTACCGATATTCTTGGCAAATCCTAATACCTGACCTTGATAAGTAAGTGTCACATACCCTCTCGGCACTTCCGGTGAAAGCACTACTGCTTCTTTCCGCAAATAAGCAATGGCCTGTGAGTAAGTCAGTTCAGCCATCGGGAACGAATCTCTCTCAAAAACGGTACTCATAGCCAGCGCATGCGAAGGCTGCCAGTCCTTTCCTTTCAATTCTCCCAAAGAAATTCCGGCATGCAGTATGCGCAACTGGCTCTTCAGCAGGTCATACGTATCTTTATAGGCAGCAGGAAAGGCCATCGCTTCACTGTCATTTACTTCAAACACATAGTCTCCGGCTCCCTGCACCCAGGCTTTCATCTCCTTTGGTACTTGAAGTACAACCACCTTACCTCCTTTTCCTTTTTTGGAAGCCTTTCCACCGGTCTTTGTCCGCACACTCACCGCGGGTTCATCCGCTGTTTTCCGCAGCACTGCCATAAACAGACCTTCCCCCGTAGTCTTATGAGGCAAGAAACGGTAAACCGGGAACTCCGTACCGATCAGATTTCCTGTAATGTGCCAGTCCGGCTGCGTCTCCAAAGGAAGTACCTCTGCCCCTAATTCCTGGGTAATCCATGCCACATTGTCCTCATTTTCCTCCCGATTATATGTACACGTGCTATAAATCAGCAGTCCTCCGGTCTTCAGGCAAGGCCATATATCCCGTAAGATACGGCGCTGACGCTGCCAGCAGGTATCCACATTCTCTATGCTCCACTCCTGCACGGCCACTTCATCCTTGCGGAACATTCCTTCACCTGAACAGGGCACATCTGTCAGAATCACATCGAACAGCGGTCCTAACTCTGTAAAATCAGCCGGATCATTATTGGTTACAATCACCCCCGGATTTCCCCATTTCATCAGATTCTCGGCCAGCACCTGCGAACGGTTGCGCATCACCTCATTGGCCACCAGCAAGCTGCCTTCCGGAAGTACGCTACGGGCCAAGGTAGATTTTCCTCCCGGAGCCGCGCACAAATCGAGCATCGTGACGGGCTCGTGCACATACTGACGCAACGCCTGTTCAAGGAACATGGACGAAGCTTCCTGCACATAATAGCAGCCCGCATGAAACAAGGGGTCGAACGTAAACGACGGACGACCGGACAGGTAATATCCTTCGCGACACCAGGGCACAGAGGTGCTTTCCAGCGGAACAAGGTCACTTTTATCGGTATTCATACGAATACTGACAGGCGTATCTTTTTCCAATGCTTCGGTCAAAGCAGCAAACTCCGCATCTCCCAGCAACTCACGCGTACGGAGGATAAAATCAGAAAGGTAAATTCATGTTTCCAGCAATTGATTACGGCGGCAAAAATAACAAAAAATAGCTAACCTTTGCACAAACAAAAAAATCCAATCATGAAACAATATCTCGATTTGTTGCACCGCATCCGTACGGAAGGAGTACGAAAAGAAGACCGTACCGGAACGGGCACCATCAGCGTGTTCGGACATCAGATGCGCTTCAACCTGGAAGAGGGCTTCCCGCTTGTCACGACCAAGAAACTTCACTTGAAATCCATCATCCATGAACTGCTCTGGTTCTTACAAGGAGATACCAACGTGAAATATCTGCAAGAAAACGGGGTCAGAATCTGGAACGAATGGGCAGACGAAAACGGTGATTTAGGACACATCTACGGTTACCAGTGGCGTTCATGGCCAGGTTATGACGGCAAGTTCATCGACCAGATTTCGGAAGCAGTGGAAACCATCAAACATAATCCCGACTCACGACGCATCATAGTCAGTGCATGGAACGTAGGCGACCTGAACAACATGAATCTTCCGCCGTGTCATGCATTCTTTCAGTTTTACGTAGCCAACGGCCGTCTCAGCCTGCAAATGTACCAGCGCAGTGCCGATACCTTCTTAGGGGTACCTTTTAATATCGCATCGTATGCCCTGTTGCTGCAGATGATGGCACAGGTAACCGGCTTGAAAGCGGGCGACTTTATTCATACACTCGGCGACGCTCATATTTACCTGAATCACTTGGAACAGGTAGACCTGCAGCTCACCCGTACCCCGCGCCCCCTGCCTACCATGAAAATCAATCCGGACGTGAAAGATATTTTCAGCTTCCACTATGAAGATTTTCAGTTAGAGAATTATGACCCCTGGCCTCACATTGCCGGAAAAGTATCTGTATAAACATTAAAATCCTCAGACATGACACTATCCATCATTGCAGCCATCAACCAGAAAAGAGGAATAGGCTATCAGAACAAGTTGCTCTACTGGCTGCCTAACGACTTAAAACGCTTCAAGGCACTGACCACCGGACATACCATCATTATGGGACGCCACACGTTTGAATCACTTCCGAAAGGCGCTCTCCCCAACCGGAGAAACGTGGTACTCAGCCGCCAGGAACTGCACTTTGAAGGTGCGGAATGTTTTCACACACTGGCCGATGCCCTGCATACCTGCAAGGAAGACGAGGAGGTATTTATCATCGGGGGAGCCACTCTCTACACGGAAGCACTCCCATTGGCCGACCGCCTGTATCTTACGGAAGTAGACGATAAGCAGGCACCCGCCGATGCTTTCTTCCCGGAAGTAAGTCCAGAGCTATGGAAAGAAAAAAGTAGAGAATGCCATCCGACAGACGAAAAGCATCTCTACTCCTATAGTTTCGTGGATTACGAACGTACGCAAAAATAAGCGTCGCGATTTTAATCTTCATCATTCGCCAGATCCATTATCGGCATCTGGCGCTTGATAGCTTCACGGAAAGAAATAATTGTTTCCGAGCGCGACAAGCCCAACGGTTGAAGTTTATCGTGGATAATTTCCAGCAAGTGATGATTGTTCTTTGCATAAATCTTGATGAACATGTCATACTGCCCTGTCGTAAAATGACATTCCACTACCTCCGGAATAAACTTCAAAGCTTCCGTTACAGTGTCAAACTGTTCCGGATCCTTCAAATACAAACCGATGTAAGCACAGGTTTCATAACCTATCTTTTCCGGATCAATGATAAATTCTGAACCCTTCAGAATTCCCAGGTTCGTCAACTTCTGAATTCGCTGATGAATAGCGGCTCCCGATACATTACAAGCACGTGCTACTTCCAAAAAAGGAATACGTGCATTGCCTGCGATCATACGCAGAATTTGTTCGTCTAAACTGTCTAATTGATGATGTCCCATCTTCTATGTTTTTGTATTCGTGCAAAGATAATACTTTTTCTTCATATAATTTCAATATTTATTACTTTTACACGCCTTTAATCATGAACTTTACAGAATATCCGACATTTTTCATCAAATATTTACATTATCGGCCGCTTATTTCTAATTTTTGCAAATTCCAAATAGCAAAGAAGATTCAACCTCTAGCTTATTCTTCTTTGACTTCAGAATCGGCATTTGCTTCTTTTTCCTTTTCTCCTCTTCCTCCTTTCTGATAGACGGAAGGAGTCACACCAAACTGAAGTTTAAAGCACTTACTAAAATAAAACGGATCATTAATACCTACCTGATACGAAACCTCAGCCACCGTCAGATTTTCTGGAGAAGAAAGCAGTTCTGCCGCTTTTTTCATTCGCATAATACGTATGTATTCATTTGGAGAATAGCCTGTTACACCTCGCACCTTACGATAAAAGATAGAACGTCCTACCCCCATCATGGAAGCAAACTCGTCTACGGTAAACTGAGGATTTCCCAGTTGCGTTTCCATAATGCGCCCCATCTTCTCTACAAAGAATTTATCCTTATCAGAGGAACAAAGAGCCGGACGCACCTGATTGGGATCATGTGAGAATTTCTCTTTTAGTTTTTCACGCTGCTCTATCAACTTAAACGCCCGTGTCAACAACAGTTTCGGACTAAACGGTTTCGTGATGTAAGCATCAGCTCCACACTCCACTCCTTTCACATGATTATCTACCGAGGTCATGGCCGTCAGCAGAATCACCGGAATATGACTGGTATTAAAATCAGTCTTCAATTTCCGTGTCAGTTCAAAACCTGAACATCCCGGCATAACCACGTCACTGATAATCAAATCCGCATCATAATTACGCGCACGCTCCAATCCTGCATCTCCATCAGCTTCTGCTACAACCTCAAAATATACTCCCAGCTCCTCTTTCAGAAATTCACGCACATCATTATCATCCTCTACAATCAAGACCTTGTATTTATTCAGCGGATTTACTGGAAGAACTTCATCCAGCCCTTCTTCATCCTTCAATACCACATCCGCCAAATGCTTTTCAGCCATTTCCTCCTCACGCAGCAGCACATTGTTCGGCACAAGAAAATCTTTTTCTTCATATACGGACTTGTCCGTCGGCAAAGTCACAATAAAGATAGAGCCTCCTCCCGGATTCTCCTCATAAGTAATTGTTCCTTTATGCACGTTGACCAGTTCATGCGTCAGATGCAACCCCACTCCTACACTGTCACCAGAGAAATTACTTTGCATAAACCGCTTGAACAATTCGCCACGTTTTTCCTTGGGAATACCCACGCCCGTATCAGATACACTCATTTTCAGTCTTCCGGCCGCTTCGTCTACATTCACCACAAACTCAATCTTTCCTTTTGACGGAGTGTATTTAAAGGCATTAGACAAAATATTATACACTACTTTATCCACATTTCCCTTATCAATGAACATCCTGTACGATTGACAAGAAGGAATAAAACGGAATTCCATGTTCTTTGATTCTGCCGCATCCTTGAAGCTCAAATAAATTTCATACAGGAAAGCTATCACATCTGTTTCTTCCAATGACAATGCCAGCTTATTATTCTGCATTTTACGGAATTCAAGCAATTGATTAATCAGACGCAGCATACGTTCCGTACTCTTGTCCATAATCTTAAGAGAGTAAGCCATTTCTTTCGGCACTTTCAAGCGGTGAATCTTCTCCAACGCACCTTGTATCAACGTCAACGGCGTACGGAACTCATGTGAAATATTGGTAAAGAACACCAGTTTATACTCGGTAAGCTGCTCCTCTACCTTAATCTTGTTACGTAAAGTATTCATATTACGTATAATACGGAATACAATGTACAACAGTACAGCTATCACTATCACATACAAGATATAAGCCCATGGCGTTTTCCAGAAAGGAGGATTCACCACAATCTTCAATACAGATTCCTCCGCTCCCCATAATCCGGAAGCATCAGAAGCTTTAACGTGAAGATAATAGGTTCCTGGAGAAAGATTTTTATAAGCCGCAAAATTCAAGGACGAAGGAACACTCCATCCCTTATCATAGTTTTCAAGCTTATAACTGAACTTAGAACCTCCTGCTCCCGAGTAGTCGAAAGTAGAAAATTCTACCACAAAAGAACTTTGATAATACTGTAAATTCACCTCTGAAGCATAGGCTAAAGACATATCCAAAGGAGAATCCGGTTCATCTGGACTAACCGAAATGCCATTCAACCGCAAATCTGTAAACGTAACTTTCGTTTTACTTTCCGGATGTTTTACCCTACGCGGATCAATCACCGTCAATCCATAATTTGTACCAAAAGCAATACGGCCGTCATCCAAACTTAGTCCACAATTCTCGCATACACATTGCCCAGCATATTTGTAGAAAAGAAATAGTTTTCGAATGTTTTACGGGCCGCATCAAAGCAAGAAACACCGAATTCTGTGGTAATCCAGATTTTACCATTCATATCTGGAATGAAAGTTTGTACCATTCCGTTAACCAATCCATCCTCTAATCCAAAATGTTCAAACTTCAGCTGAGCATAATTTCCATTTTCAGGAAGAGAGCACACCGAAAATCCGGCTCCCGACTCTGCTATCAGGATGTGCCCTTTCCCATCAGAAGCGATGCTACGAATCTCATTACTTCTCAACATTCCGTTATCGAAGGTATAACTATAATATGCAGACGGATCTTTCAACAGTTTATCAGGCTGAAACACATAAACGCCTTCACTGGTTCCAACCCAAACCCAATGATTGTCATCTTCAAAAATAACCCGCACCTGACGCTGTCCATAAGTGGAAGTCAAGAAATGACGGAAAGTATAGCCATTCTTACCTGGAACGGCCAAATCAAGTCCTCCTTCAAAAGTTCCAACCCATATACGGTTTTTACTATCCTTCAACAGACAAAATACTTGATTCGATCCCAATGAAGATGAATCGGAAGGATTATGTGTATATACACGGTTACCCACAATCAGTCCCTTGGTACGCGAAGCATACCACTGAACTCCATCCGCATCCTCTACAACCGCATAAATATTACTTCCATAAGTTGTTTCTTCCTTTTTATTATTCAACTGTGAATCGTATTCATACATTCTTCCATCACGGGTTCCAAGAATGATATTTCCTGAAGAACAACGGTGCAGGGTACGTACCGTATTCGAACGATTAAACTTCCCTTCACCTGCCGGGAAAATACGAAGTGTACCTTCATTCAGGACTTCCAAACGGGACACTCCCGTATATTCCGAACTTACCCATATATTACCAGAGTGGTCTTCTATGACACATTGCAAAAAATCTGAGCCAATCTGACTTTGCGTATTGTCAGAGTCGGCTACAATATGTTTCATTTGCCCGTTTGAAACATCATATACAAAAAGGCCGTTACCATAAGTACCAATCCAAATAATTCCACGTGAATCATGTACCACATAATAGCGTTCCCTGTCCACATAATTACGCTTCTCTTCCGGCATCAATAAAAAAGGAGTCACTTTTCCCGATTGGGAATCAATCCATGTTAATACTCCACTGTTTCCATAAACCCACGATTCTCCCTTGTTATCTTTAATAACCTTCGCTCTTTTTATTTGCAGTGCCTCTTCAGCTAAAGTCAGTACATGCGTTTCAAAGTCAAAACTCCAGGTATTAGTAGCACTAAAAATAAGCCACTTCTTACCTAATATCAAATTATCATAGTAAGTAAAATCTCCTTCAATAGAAACTTCCTTCTTTAAAGCCCCATTCAGAAAAGTATACACATCCCCTTTATTCGTCAGGAAATAGGTTTTCTTCCCGTGAACAGCTATTCTCATAAAGTCCATACGCTCATCCACTGCATGAAGTTTCTTTCCATCCCAATAATAAAGCCCTTTTCCTGTGGCAATCCAAGCCCAACCTTCTGCACCTACCTTCAAATCACGAATAAGGTTGGACGCAAGCCCATTACGAACATCGAAGGCAATTGAAGTAAAAGTACGGTCTTTCCGGTAGCGTATTAACCGGCATCCTTCTCTTTCTCCCGTTACCCAAGCTTCATTTTTATTGACAAAATAGACATTCGAATAATGGCGTAAAAATTCACCACTACCTGTAAAATCCACAAAGCAGTCCTTCTTCAAGTCGTAACACCCGACTGACTCTCCAGTTGTCTTTATCCATAAAAAACAATTCTGGTCCTCTATAATTTCCTGTATACGATGATCCGGCAATGAGGCTTATTTCCTTTTCGAGGACGGAATGTAATAAAAGAAGTTCCATCAAAACGGCTAAGCCCGTTAAGAGTTCCCATCCAAATGAATCCCTTACTGTCTTGATACATATATCTGACCGAATTATTGCCTAACCCGATGTGGTTGTAAAGCGAGTGGAACGCACATCCACTGCAGCCTC
>ENA-OQAZ01001354-OQAZ01001354.1-human-gut-metagenome-genome-assembly--contig:-NODE-1354-length-11842-cov-2.372514_pt1 | contig 11842 bp, 14 predicted proteins | sample MGYA00242737_ERZ504531 | MGnify/ENA primary metagenome ERZ504531 (study PRJEB26092, sample SAMD00036244) | human gut metagenome | host: Homo sapiens | study: EMG produced TPA metagenomics assembly of...
CTCTTCTTTTGCCAGCTCTTTTAAGATGTCAAACTCTTCTTCCTGCACCTTTTTACGAACTTTGATCACGGCAGGTTTGCTGCCGATAAATCCCAAGAAACCGGAAGTACCCTCCTGGACAACCTGAATCTCTAAGTTATCACTGGAAGTTTCAAACTCCAGACAAGCCTTTGTGATGGCTTCATCGACGGTTTTCGCAGTAATCTCTTTGAATTCCATAGCCCTTTCTCCCCCTATTTCTTCTTTGTGTTCTTTTCATCAAACTGTTTTACCATGTTTGCCTTGGCAGCAAGGCTGCCCGGTTTTACATTGGCGTTATTATAATATTCCGTTGCTTTCTTTCTCTGTGCAGCTTTTTCTTCCTGACTCAGACCGGATGTTTTATCAGGTGCCTGAATGTTTCTTGCATTCATTCTTGCCTGCTGGTTGATCTGCTGTGCAGACACACCTCTTTTTTCCATCTTTTTCTTCATCTTTTCCTGATTCCGGCGAACCAGGTCTTCCATATCCATCTGCTCCATCTTACGGTTGATCACCAGCTGCTGGATACAACGGATCACCGCACCGATTACCCAGTAAATACCGATACCTACCGGGAATGTGAAACAGAATACGGCAGACATGATCGGCATGAACGTATTCATGCTCTTCATAGAGCTTCCATTGCACTTGGTTCGCTGTTCGCTGCCTGCTGTGGCTGTGGCATCAGTTTATAGTTCATCCACTGGGTCAGCCATGCAAGAATCGGAACCATAACAGCGGAAAAGACCAGAAGGTATCCTGCTCCTCCGCCCTGGGCCATACCGCTTTTGATAATAGCCAGAGGGGTATCTGAGATATTCAGGTTCAGGAATGTATTCATATGGCTGGTCTGCTGCGCTACTTTATCAAACAGATCTGCAAAGCCGCTGAAATCGCTGATGTTTGCAAACTTTTCCATCTGTGACGGAGACAGTTTGTACAGAAAATCAATGGTTGTTTCTTTTGTAAATTCTGTATTAGCTGTAATTCCTGTCATGGTAATCTTATTGTCTGTCAGGAAATTACTGATAATAGTTCCAAATCCATCTACAGACATGATTTTTGCTGTCAGTCCGGTAAATACATTTCTTACTCCGGAGATATATCCCGGAATGTGATAGATTACCTGGTACAAAGCCAGCAGAACCGGCATCTGAACCAACAGCTGTACGCAGCTTCCTGTTGGAGATACACCATATTTCTGATATACGGCACTGATCTCCTCGTTCTGCTTCATCATAGAATCCTGGTCTTTTTTACCATTGTATTTCTTCTGGATCTTCTGGATCTCAGGCTGCATGACAGCATTTAACTTGGAAAATTTCTGCTGTTTGATCTGCAACGGAGTCATCAGAAGATATACAACCAGTGTAAATAAAATAATGGACAAACCGATGTTTGTAATCCCGATCAGTTCAAGACCGCTGTATATCACATTGATCATCCATCCCAGAATTTCACTTACCCATCCGATAATAGGCATCGAAACCTTCGTCATTACGATATTCAATTATGTTTCCTCCTTAAATGTAATTCCCATTACATCAATCTACGGAACCGGATCCACTCCGCCTTTGGAGAACGGATTACACCGTAAGATCCTCCATAGCGCTAAAAGAGAGCCCTTAAACGCTCCGTATTTTTCAATTGCCTCCAGTCCGTACTGCGAACAGGACGGAAAATAAGGACACTTGGTACTCTTTAAAGGGGAAATATATTTCTGGTAGAATCTGATTCCTTTAATCAATATTGCTTTCATGTTCTTCCTTTTCTACAAGGTGATGTAACCTGCCAAGGTGTAGGAATGCACTCTCAATCTCACGAAACGTTCTCTCTTTTGCACTCACGCGGGCTACCACAACAATATCAAACCCTCTACGAAATACATCCTCATGCAGCCGGTAACTTTCTCTTACCAGTCTGCAGAGCCGGTGGCGCACTACACTGTTGCCCACTTTTTTACTGACGGAGATTCCGATTCTGTTTTTCCCCAGCTGATTCTCTCTTGCATACATGACTAAATATTTATTTACATAAGATGTTCCTGTTTTATATACCAGCTGAAAATCTCTGTTCTTTTTTAAGCTCTCTGCATCTTTATATTTCATAGAAATTCCTTACCTTTAAAGAAAATTTTTTTAAATCTTTTAGATAGAAGAAAAGACCACAATGTATGCGGTCTTATGTCTTATGCTGATAAGCTTTTTCTTCCTTTTAATCTTCTGGCAGCCAGTACTTTTCTGCCACCTTTTGTACTCATTCTTGCTCTGAATCCGTGAACTTTTGCTCTGGATCTCTTTTTCGGCTGAAATGTCATTTTCATATCTAAGGCACCTCCTTTAATATCCATTATTCGGTTATGATCGTCTTTTCATGTATGTCAGAAAACATCGTTTCAATTATATTCATAAATAAATGCTACGTCAAGTAAAATCGCCGTTTTTTCCTGATTTTTTTCAATTTATCGCTAAAATAAGTATCTCCTGCTCCTGCTGTTCCCACAGATAATACTGCCCTGGATAGAACACTGCTGATTCCCATATTCGGTTACACACATCTTTACACCGACTGTACACATGGTTTACGTAAGTTATCCACCCGATGTGGATAACTTGTGGATAACTACTGTATTTGATGTGTATACATTTTGGACAATTCCCATAATTCCCTGTTTTTCTGTCTTTTTCTATGTGCATAACTTCTGCTGCCTTTTTATTTATCCACGGGATAAGTATTTGTCCTTTGTTTTTTTATCGACTTATCCACATTTAGTCGTTGCTAAAATCCACATTTTATTATAAGATATGGTAGAGAAAGTAGCTCGTTCTATCAGCTGCCTTGCACTTATGGAGGAAATCATGAACATTATTTACGAAAAATGGGACGAAATATTGGAAACAGTAAAGACAGAACACGAATTATCAGATGTCTCTTTTAAAACCTGGTTAAAACCGCTGACGATTCACAGTATCGATGACCAGGTGGTTACCATACTGGTTCCTTCTCAGCAGGTTGGACTTAACTATATCAGCAAAAAGTACGCCCTCCCACTGAAAGTTGCTATTTCAGAACTGACCGGGTCCGACTACGACATTAAGTTCGTCCTGCCGGAAGATATACAAAATGTAGAAAAAGAGGTCCCTGTTTCTACTAATTATAATACCAGCATGGAAATGGCAAACCTGAATCCAAAATACACCTTCGATACCTTTGTCGTCGGAAGCAACAACAAATTTGCCCATGCTGCATCCCTGGCCGTAGCAGAATCTCCGGGAGAAATCTACAATCCTCTCTTTTTATATGGAGGTGTTGGTCTTGGAAAGACTCATCTGATGCATTCCGTTGCACACTTTATATTAGAAAGAAATCCTTCCACCAAGATTCTGTATACCACCAGTGAGGAATTCACAAATGAACTGATCGAAGCAATCCGAAACGGTAACAATACCGCAATGACAAAATTCCGTGAAAAGTACCGAAACATCGATGTTTTACTGATCGATGATATCCAGTTCATCATCGGAAAAGAATCTACACAGGAAGAATTTTTCCATACCTTTAATGCTCTGCACAGTGCTAAAAAACAGATCATTATCTCCAGTGATAAACCACCAAAAGATATGGAAATTCTCGAAGATCGTATCCGTTCTCGTTTTGAATGGGGACTGTTGGCTGATATTTCTTCTCCTGACTATGAGACCCGTGTTGCGATTCTCCGGAAAAAAGAAGAAATGGACGGTTACAACCTGGATGATTCCATTATTGAATATATTGCCAAGAACATTAAGTCCAATATTCGTGAACTGGAAGGATCTTTAAATAAAATTATCGCTTATGCAAACCTGGAAAAACGGGAAGTTACGATGGAGCTGGCCGAAACCGTACTGAAAGATATCATCTCTCCAAATGATAAGAAGATCATCACTCCGGAATATATCATCAATACTGTGGCCGAACATTATGACATCACACCGGAGGATATTATTGGTACAAAAAGAAACAGTAAAGTCGTCTATCCACGGCAAATTGCATGTATCTTTGCCGTGAGCTGGCAATATTCCGCTGAAATCCATCGGTCAGTGTATGGGAAATCGTGATCATACAACTATCATGCACGGTTGCGACAAAATCGAACAGGAATTACAGAATTCACAGACAACTCAAAAAGCAATTGAAATTCTGAAGAAAAAGCTTCAGCCGGGAAATTAAATGCCCTTCCTAGAAAGTATGAGTTATCCACATTCTGTTTGTGAATTCCCTGTGTATGTTGTGTGGACAAAGTGATCGGGCTTCGGGCATCCACAAATCATACACAGGCATCTTCTACAGGATGCACACAGTTATCCAATGGAAAATTCCTTATATTTTCGGGGCTGATACTACTTTTACACATTTTCACAGCCCCTACTACGAATACTACGAATTTCTTATTATTTTTTTTATACATGAGCTCGGGTTCAGGGAAGGAAGTTATTCACATTATGAAATTAATCTGTGCCAAAAACGAATTATTAAAGAGCGTCAACATTTCACTGAAGGCTGTTTCTTCTAAAACAACCATGCCCATTCTAGAATGTATTCTGATAGATGCTTCTGCAACGGAAATCACTTTTACCTCTAATGATATGGAACTGGGTATTGAAACAAAAGTGAAAGGTATCATTGAAGAAAAAGGTATTGTTGCTCTTGATGCAAAACTTTTTTCTGATATTATCCGTAAACTTCCGGACAGTGATGTCTGCATTCAAACAGATACTAACTTGAATACAACAATTACCTGTGAAAAAGCAAAATTCACAATTCCAGGAAAATCCGGAGATGATTTCGCTTATCTGCCAGTTATTGAACGTAGCGAAGGTATTGAAATCTCGCAATTTACGTTAAAAGAGGTGATTCGTCAGACAATATTCTCAATTGCAGCAAATGAAAATAACAAACTAATGACCGGCGAACTCTTTGAAATGAAAGAAAATATCTTGAAAGTAGTTTCACTGGACGGTCACCGGATCGCTATTCGGAAAATTGAATTGAAAGATAATTACCCTTCAAGAAAGGTTGTCGTTCCTGGAAAGACATTAAATGAAATTAGCAAGATCCTTCGGGTGAAGTAGAAGATCAGGTAAAGATTTTCTTTACAGACAATCATATTGTTTTTGAATTTGATGATACAGTAGTTGTTTCCAGACTGATCGAAGGAGAATATTTCCGGATCGATCAGATGCTCTCGAGTGATTATGAGACAAAAGTGAAGATCAACAAGCGGGAATTCCTCGAGTGTATCGACCGTGCCACACTTTTTGTAAAAGAAGGTGACAAAAAACCGATCATTATTACAATCGATGATACCGGTATGCAGCTGAACATCAATTCCCAGATGGGTTCCATGAATGAAGAGATCGATATCGATAAAGAAGGAAAAGATATTATGATCGGATTCAACCCGAAGTTTCTAATCGACGCACTGAAAGTCATCGACGATGAAGAAATTTCTATTTATCTGGTCAATCCAAAGGCTCCTTGTTTCATCAAAAACGAAGAAGAATCCTATATTTACTTGATTCTTCCGGTAAATTTTAATACCGCACGGTAAGAAAGTGAGAAAAAATGGAAATAATTAAACTGAGAGACGAGTATATCAAACTCGGTCAGGCGCTGAAAGCAGCGAACCTGGTGGAAGACGGCGTGGAAGCCAAACTGGTGATCCAGGATGGTTTAGTAAAGGTAAACAACGAGGTTGACATAAGACGGGGACGTAAATTGTACGACGGAGATGTGGTTTCTTTTGACGGACAGGAACTGCGGATTGAAAAATAAAAAGTATGTACATTGAATCGTTGGAATTGAAAAATTTTCGAAACTATGAGGATCTGTCCATCGTTCTGGATCCGGGTACAAATATTCTCTACGGAGACAATGCCCAGGGAAAGACGAACGTTCTCGAGGCCATCTATCTTTGCGGAACCACAAAATCGCACCGGGGAAGCAAGGATAAAGAGATGATCCGGTTTGATCAGGACGAGTCGCATATTCGGATGATGGTAAAAAAGGATGGCGTATCTCATAAGATCGATATGCATCTGAAAAAAAATAAAGCTAAAGGCATCGCCATCGACGGAATTCCGATCCGGAAGGCAGCAGAGCTTTTCGGTATCGTGAATCTGGTGGCATTTTCTCCGGAAGACCTGAATATCATCAAAAACGGACCTTCCGAGAGAAGAAGATTTATGGATTTGGAACTTTGTCAGTTAAATAAAGTTTACTTACAGGAGCTGACGAGTTATAATAAGGTGTTAAATCAGCGCAATAAGCTGTTAAAAGACATCGGTTTTCAGCCTGGACTGACGGAGACACTGGATGTGTGGGATATGCAGCTGGTTTCTTACGGGAAGAAGATCATTTCTCTGAGAAAGCGGTTTATGGAAGAACTCGGAGAGATCATCCGGCAGATCCACAGCAACCTGACCGGGCAGAAAGAAGAGATCCGGCTGTTGTATGAACCGGATGTGGAAGAGGAAGTATTTGAAGAAAAACTGCAGAGTGCGAGAGAAAAAGATCTTCGTTTCCGTGTGACGTCCGTAGGTCCTCACAGAGACGATTTTTGTGTACAGACCAACGGGATCGATATTCGAAAGTATGGGTCCCAGGGACAGCAGCGCACGGCAGCTCTTTCTTTGAAAATGTCGGAAATCTACCTGGTAGAAAAGGTGACGAAGGATCATCCGGTGCTGCTTCTGGATGATGTATTGTCGGAACTTGACAGTAACAGGCAAAATTATCTGTTGCAGAGCATCCACAATATCCAGACGGTGATCACATGTACCGGTCTGGATGAACTGATCGAGAATAATTTTTCGATTGACAGGGTGTTCCGGGTGACCGAAGGGAAAATTGATTTTTAAATAAAAATTTAGGAGGATAAGGATGAGTACAGAATACGGAGCAGATCAAATCCAGATATTGGAAGGTTTGGAAGCGGTCAGAAAAAGACCTGGTATGTACATCGGAAGTACATCCATCCGCGGACTTCACCATCTGGTCTACGAGATCGTAGATAATGCAGTGGATGAGGCACTTGCGGGATTTTGTGATGTAATCGATGTCAAAATTCAGGAAGATAATTCCATTACCGTCATAGATAACGGGAGGGGTATCCCTGTGGGAATCAACCACAAAGCGGGGATTCCGGCCGTGGAAGTTGTATTCACCATCCTTCATGCAGGAGGAAAGTTTGGCGGTGGAGGGTACAAGGTATCCGGAGGTCTTCACGGTGTAGGTGCATCTGTAGTAAATGCACTTTCCGAGTGGCTGGAAGTTACGATCTACCATGAAGGCAAGGTCTACCGTCAAAGATATGAACGGGGAAAAACCATTTATAAATTAAAGGTCATTGGAGACTGTGATCCGGAAAAAACAGGAACCATGGTATCGTCCTGCCGGATAAAGAGATCTTTGAAGAAACCATATTTGATTTTGATACCCTGAAACAGAGATTCCGTGAGATGGCGTTCCTGACAAAAGGTCTGAAGATCCGTCTGACGGATGAGCGCGGGGAAAAAGAACTGGTCAAAGAGTTCCATTACGAAGGTGGAATCAAAGAATTTGTCACCTACTTAAACCGCAGCAAGGAGGCGCTGTACCCGGAGATCATCTACTGTGAGGGAATGAAAGACGGCGTTGCTGTGGAAGTGGCGATGCAGCATAACGATTCTTACAACGAGACAACGTATGGATTCGTCAACAATATCACGACACCGGAAGGTGGAACCCATGTGGTCGGCTTCCGTAATGCTCTGACCAAGACCTTTAACGATTATGCGAAGAAAAATAAACTGTTAAAAGAGAATGAAAAACTGGCAGGAGAAGATATCCGTGAAGGTCTGACCGCGATCATCAGTGTAAAGATCGAGGAGCCGCAGTTTGAAGGACAGACGAAGCAGAAGCTGGGTAACAGCGAGGCAAGAGGTGCGGTCGATGCGGTGGTAAGCCGGACACTGGAGATTTTCCTGGAGCAGAATCCGTCCGTGGCAAAAACCATCGTGGAGAAATCCGTACTGGCACAGCGTGCCAGAGATGCGGCGAGAAAAGCCCGCGATCTGACCAGAAGAAAATCTGCCCTGGAAGGATTATCCCTGCCTGGAAAACTGGCAGACTGTACCGATAAGGATCCGAAAAACTGCGAGATCTACATCGTAGAGGGAGATTCCGCCGGCGGTTCCGCAAAGACCGCGAGAAGCCGTGCAACCCAGGCAATTCTGCCGCTTCGTGGAAAGATCCTGAACGTGGAGAAAGCCCGTCTGGATCGAATCTACGGCAATGCGGAGATCAAAGCTATGATCACTGCGTTTGGTACCGGTATCCATGAGGATTTTGATATTTCCAAACTGCGGTATCACAAGATCATCATCATGACTGATGCCGATGTCGACGGCGCGCATATCGCCACCCTGATGCTGACGTTCCTGTATCGTTTCATGCCGGAACTGATCAAACAGGGATATGTGTATCTGGCACAGCCGCCGCTTTATAAGATCGAGAAGAACAAGAAAATCTGGTATGCATACGACGATAAGGAACTGGACAACATCCTGACCGAGATCGGAAGAGACGGTAACAACAAGATCCAGCGATACAAAGGTCTGGGTGAGATGGATGCGGATCAGCTGTGGGAGACCACCATGGATCCGGAGCGAAGAGTCCTTCTTCGTGTGACCATGGACGATGAGACTTCATCCGAACTTGACCTTACCTTTACCACTCTGATGGGAGATAAAGTAGAACCGCGTCGTGAGTTCATAGAGGAAAATGCATTAAAAGTTAAAAATCTTGATATTTAATCCAAAAGATAACAATAGGAGAAAAAGATGGAAGACAATATTTTTGACAAGGTTCACGAGGTGGACCTGAAAAAGACAATGGAAGAATCGTATATCGATTATGCCATGAGTGTCATCGCATCCCGTGCGCTGCCGGATGTCAGAGATGGATTAAAGCCGGTACAGCGAAGAGTGCTGTTCTCTATGATCGAGCTGAACAACGGTCCGGACAAACCACACAGAAAATGTGCCCGTATCGTCGGTGATACCATGGGTAAATACCATCCGCACGGTGACGTTTCTATCTATGGTGCCCTGGTAAATATGGCGCAGGAGTGGTCCACCCGTTATCCGCTGGTTGACGGTCACGGAAACTTCGGTTCCGTGGATGGTGACGGTGCGGCTGCCATGCGATATACCGAGGCGCGGCTGAGCAAGATTTCCATGGAGATGCTTGCAGACATCAATAAAAACACCGTAGACTTTTCACCAAACTTTGATGAGACAGAAAAAGAGCCGACCGTACTTCCGGCACGTTACCCGAACCTTCTGGTAAACGGTACTTCCGGTATAGCGGTAGGTATGGCGACGAATATTCCGCCGCATAACTTAAAAGAGATCATTGCAGCAGTGGTGAAGATCATTGACAATATCGTGGAAGAGAACCGGGATACCGAGATCGAAGAAATCTTAAAGATCGTCAAGGGACCGGACTTCCCGACCGGAGCAACGATCCTTGGAACCAGAGGAATCGAGGAAGCGTACCGGACAGGCCGCGGCAAGATCCGTGTCCGTGCGGTGACGAATATCGAGACACTGCCAAACGGAAAGAGCCAGATCATTGTCACGGAACTTCCGTATCTGGTCAACAAAGCCAGACTGATCGAAAAGATCGCAGATCTGGTAAAAGAGAAGAAAATCGACGGTATCACGGCATTAAACGACCACTCGAGCAGGGAGGTATGCGTATCTGCATTGAACTGCGAAGAGATGTCAATGCAAACGTGCTGTTGAATAAACTGTATAAACATACCCAGTTACAGGATACCTTCGGCGTGATTATGCTGGCACTGGTCAACAACCAGCCGAAAGTCATGAACCTGATGGAGATCCTGAAACATTACCTGGCACATCAGGAAGATGTTGTGACCAGAAGAACCCAGTACGATCTGAACAAAGCAAGAGAACGTGCCCATATCCTGGAAGGACTCTTAAAAGCACTCGATAACATCGATGAAGTCATCCGTATCATCCGTGGTTCGGAAAACACCCAGGTGGCAAAAGCAAGATTGATGGAACGCTTTACACTTTCCGATGCACAGGCACAGGCAATCGTAGATATGCGTCTGCGTACACTGACCGGTCTGGAAAGAGAGAAGTTGGAAGCAGAATACAAAGAACTGATGGATCGTATTCGCAGACTGGAAGCCATCCTGGCAGACAGAAATCTGCTGCTTCGCGTGATCCGTGAGGAGATCCTTGCCATCAGTGAAAAATACGGCGACGAGAGAAAGACAGCATCGGATTTGACGAGTTCGATATTTCCATGGAGGATATGATCCCGAATGAAAATACCGTCATCACCATGACAAAATTAGGTTATATCAAACGAATGACCGTAGATAATTTCCGCAGCCAGAACCGTGGCGGCAAGGGCATCAAGGGTATGCAGACCATCGAGGACGATTATATCGATGAACTGCTGATGACAACGACCCACCATTATCTGATGTTCTTTACGAATATGGGTAAAGTATACCGCCTGAAGGCGTATGAGATTCCGGAAGCTGGAAGAACTGCCCGCGGTACGGCGATCATCAACCTGCTGCAGTTACAGGCAGGTGAGAAGATCACAGCGGTTCTTTCTCTGAAAGATTACAGCCAGGGTCAGTATCTGTTTATGGCAACCAAGAGCGGTATTGTTAAGAAAACACCGATTCAGGATTATGCCAATGTAAGAAAAACAGGACTTGCCGCGATTTCTCTGAAAGATGATGATGAACTGATCGAAGTAAAATTCACAGATAACAAAAAAGATATCATTCTGGTAACGAAATACGGTCAGTGTATCCGCTTCAAAGATACGGATGTACGAAGCACCGGAAGAGTATCCATGGGTGTTCGTGGTATCAACCTCAGCGACGGGGATGAAATCATCGGCATGCAGCTGTGCTCTCAGGGGGATTACCTTCTGATCGCATCGGAAAAAGGTATGGGTAAACGTACCTCCATGAGCGAATTCTCCGTACAGAACCGTGGCGGAAAAGGGGTAAAATGCTATAAGATCACCGAAAAGACCGGTAATGTCGTAGGTGTCAAAGCGGTTAATGATGACAACGAAGTGATGATGATCACAACCGAGGGAATCATCATCAGAATCGCCTGCTCCGATATCTCGATCCTGGGAAGAATCACATCCGGTGTCAAACTGATGAACCTGGATGAGAAAGTTTCTGTGGCAAGTATCGCAAAAGTACGGGAGAAAGAAGAAAAACCGGAAGAAAATACAGAGGCAAACGAACAGGAAGAGACAGAACAGGAACATACGGAGTCTGAAGAATGAAACGAATTCTGTTAATGGTGTTACGCAATCTCTGGTTTGTCCCGTATGGCTGGTTTAAACTGTGCTATACGGCAGTCCATGTAGAAAAGTACACCGAAGAAGAAAGATATCAGGTATTAAAAATGATCGACCGCCGTGCCAACATCGGCGGTCGCATCACCATCGATGCGTATGGAGTGGAGAATATTCCGAAGCAGGATGGATTTATGTTTTTCCCCAACCATCAGGGACTGTATGATGTGCTGGCGATCATTGAAGTCTGCCCGCGTCCGTTCTCTGTGGTGATGAAAAAAGAAGTAGCAAATGTACCGTTCCTAAAACAGGTATTTGCCTGTATGAAAGCCATCCCGTTAGACCGTAACGATCTGCGCCAGGGGTTGCAGGTGATCAACAGGTGGCAGAAGAAGTGAAAAGGTCGGAACTATCTGATCTTGCCGAGGAACAG
>ENA-OQAZ01001355-OQAZ01001355.1-human-gut-metagenome-genome-assembly--contig:-NODE-1355-length-11839-cov-1.797131_pt1 | contig 11839 bp, 15 predicted proteins | sample MGYA00242737_ERZ504531 | MGnify/ENA primary metagenome ERZ504531 (study PRJEB26092, sample SAMD00036244) | human gut metagenome | host: Homo sapiens | study: EMG produced TPA metagenomics assembly of...
AGCTTCGGCGAAGCAAAGCCAAGTGCCAACGCAATCGGACCCCAACCGCAACCCAAATCAAGGAACGTACCCTCCTCAGGAGGCTCCGGAGCCTGACGAAGCAGCACGGACGTTCCCAAATCCACGCGATTGCCGGAAAACACGCCATTGGAAACCTCAACATCGGCCTCATTGCCTCGCAACACAACATGCACCTCTTACGTACATCCTTCGACTGCGGATCAGCCGCGAAATACTGTTCGGCCTGTGCCATACCCACTCCTTGCAAACGCTCGCCTCCGGCATCACGCAAGCCACGCTCATCCACGTGGCGAATGCCCGATACCCATGTCTCTAGAGAATGATGATAATAAAGACACCATAGTTTAACCGTGAGAGGTGCCATTGAGCCAAGAAAACGACATCGAGCATAGCATGAGCGCCAACGACGTGTCAGGCGTGCTCGCCGACCAGTCCGAGGTGCTGCTTGATACCAACGGCGAGAACCATTTCAACGAATCCCATGACGAACAATGGCAGGAACGCGAATCCCGCAATGCGTTGAAGCATGTGTCCGGACTCGGCGAAATGCAAGACGTCACCGAAGTCGAATACCGAAAAGTCCGCCTCGAACGCGTTGTGCTCGTCGGCGTGTGGTCCAGCCGTGAAACCACACAGCACAGGCCGAAGAATCATTGAGAGAACTTGCCGCGCTTGCCGAAACCGCCGGCGCCGTGGTATGCGACGGCCTGCTGCAGCATCGTATCAACCGGACGCAGCTACATACGTTGCTCCGGTAAAGCCCGCGAACTCGCCGGAATCGTGGCGCAAGAGGAAGCCGACACCATCGTTGTGGACGACGACCTGCCGCCAAGCCAACGCCGCGCCTTGGAAGACGCCACCAAAGTGAAGGTCGTGGATCGCACTGCCGTGATCCTCGACATTTTCGCCCAACATGCGACCTCACGCGAAGGCAAAGCCCAAGTGGAACTGGCACAACTCCAGTACATGCTGCCACGACTGCGAGGCTGGGGCGGATCACTGTCGCGACAGGCAGGTGCCGCGCCGCAGGAGACGCGGGCATCGGCTCGCGAGGACCTGGCGAAACGAAAATCGAAATGGACCGCCGTGTGATCCGAAGCCGCATCGCCAAACTCCGCAAACAGATCGAACAGATGGCTCCCGCGCGTGACGTCAAACGTGGCGCTCGCCGTCGTTTCGGATTGCCGACCGTTGCTGTGGTTGGATATACGAACGCGGGCAAATCGTCGTTGACGAATCGGTTGACCGGATCAGCGGAATTGGTGGAGAACGCGCTATTCGCCACATTGGACACCGCAGTGCGCAGGGCGCGTGCCAAAGATGGACGTCAATATGCGTACGTCGATACCGTCGGTTCGTGCGTCGACTGCTACGCAGCTGATTGAAGCGTTCAAATCCACGCTGGAGGAGGTTTCCGAAGCCGATCTGATCGTGCATGTGGTGGACGGATCGCATCCGGACCCGTTCTCGCAAATCGACGCGGTCGACGATGTGCTTTCCGACATCGACGGCGTCGAAACCATTCCCACGATTATCGTGTTCAACAAGGCCGACCGTATGGATGAGCCACACGCGAGCGTATCGAGCGTTGATGCCGGAAGCGTACATCGTATCGGCGTTTTCCGGCGAAGGCGTCGACGAGCTGCGTATGCAGGTGGAATCCATGCTGCCGACGCCGAACGTGCATGTCGAGGCGTTGCTGCCATACACTGCCGGTTCGCTGGTGTCGCGCGTACGTGAATACGGCAAAGTGATCAACGTCGAATACCGTGACGACGGTATGATGCTCGAAGCGGAAGTGGACGATCATTTGGCTGCGCAAATCGTGGAACAGTCAATCGGCTGAAAACCTTGCAAAGCAGTGCAACGCAACGGACACAGCGTTTGTGAGCGCTCACATCTTTTGTGATGCATATCACTTTTCATTATTTGCAAGTCGTGTTATAACGCCTTGAAACGTCATGCTGTGTGGATAAAGTAAAGATGAAATTCTAAGAGAAAACCTGCTACCAGCGGGACATTCTTTCTTATAAGAGAGGTAAGCACATGGTGGATTCACCAATCAAGCCCACAAAGCTCGCTATCATCGGTGCCGGTGCAGTCGGCTCCACTCTCGCTTTCGCTGCCGCTCAGCGTGGCGTCGCACGTGAGATCGTGCTCGAAGACATTGCCAAGGAACGCGTCGAAGCCGAAGTACTCGACATGCAGCACGGCTCCAGCTTCTTCCCGACCGTGTCCATCGCAGGCTCCGATGATCCGGAAATCTGCCGCGACGCCGACATGATCGTCATCACCGCAGGTCCGCGTCAGAAGCCGGGTCAGTCCCGTCTCGAACTGGTCGGTGCCACCATCAACATTCTCAAGGCCATCATTCCTGGCCTCGTGAAGGTCGCTCCGAACGCCATCTACATGCTCATCACCAACCCGGTTGATATCGCAACCCATGTTGCCCAGAAGATCTCCGGCCTGCCGGCAAACCAGGTCTTCGGCTCCGGTACCAACCTTGACTCCGCACGTCTGCGCTTCCTGATCGCCCAGCAGACCGGCGTCAACGTCAAGAACGTGCACGCTACATTGCTGGCGAACACGGCGACTCCGAAGTGCCGCTGTGGGCCTCCGCCACCATCGGTGGCGTCCCGATGTGCGACTGGACCCCGCTGCCGGGTCACGCTCCGCTCGACGCCGAAGTTCGTGAGCAGATTCACCAGGACGTCAAGAACGCCGCCTACAAGATCATCAACGGCAAGGCGCAACCAACTACGCCATCGGCATGTCCGGCGTTGACATCATCGAAGCGTCATGCGCGACTCCAACCGCATCCTGCCGGTGAGCTCCATGCTCCACGACTTCCACGGCATCTCCGACGTCTGCATGTCCGTGCCGACCTCCTCAACCGTTCCGGCGTCAACACCGCCATCAACACCCCGGTGTCCGACCGCGAGCTTGCAGCCCTTACGCGTTCCGCAGAGACGCTGAAGGAAACCGCTGCCCAGTTCGGCTTCTGATAAAAAACGCGGTAACGGAGTGCTAGCTGCGTTACCGCTTTTTGGTTGCTTGGGTATTGACAGGCGATTGATCAGTCGTTAGACTGCAAAAAGAAATAAAGGAAACCCCGGCCTATGGCTGGGGTTTCTTGCGTTTTGAGAGCAATGAAAATGGTATTGAGAAACAATTTCAATAAGTTTCTTAATTGGGCTGAAAGATTAAGCATATGGCACATGACCACGCGCACGGATCGATAGCGAACACAGGAGCGGAACATCAAAAACGGCTCATGATGTCGCTCGGTCTCACCTCGACGGTATTCATAGCGGAAGTCATCAGCGCGGTCATCACAGAATCGTTGGCGCTGCTCGTTGATGCCGGACACATGCTCACCGACATGTCCGTACTCATCGCATCAACCGTCACCGCAATACTGATGCAACGCAAGCCCAGCAACAAACGCACCTGGGGCTGGGCAAGGCTCGAAGTGCTAACAGCGGCAGTCGGAGCCCTCATCCTCCTCATCGTAGGTATCTATGCGCTTGTGGAAGCCGGCATGAGACTTTTCGGCGGATCTGCCGACGAAGTAAACGACGTGCGATTGCTGCTCTTCATGGGCATACTCGGCCTCGCGGCCAATATCGGATCAATCTTTATCCTCGCATCGCAAAGCGAAGACAACATGAACATGAAAGCGGCATTCCTTGAAGTCATGAATGACGCTTTAGGGTCCGTTGCCGTAATCGTATCGGCAAGCGTGCTCATCTGCACCGGCTGGGCCGGATTCGACGCTGTGGCAGGTGGCATCATCGCACTCATGATGATCCCGCGAGCCATCAAACTGTTGCGCAACGCGGTTCGCGTGCTTCTCGAAGAAACCCCCAACGGTCTTGATCTCGATGAAGTGCGTTCCCACTTGGAACAAGTGCCGCATGTTGTGGCGGTACACGACATCCACGCGAGCATCGTATCCACAGGCATGCCGATCTTCATGGCGCATGTTGTGGTCGAACAAGGACTCACCATGAAAGAAGCGGCGGAAATACTCGCACAACTACAAGATTGCCTGCGCGAACATTTCCCCGTATCCGTACCTCATACCACCTTCCAACTCGAACCGGAAGGATACAGTTCGACCAGCAAATCCGAAATGCATTCCTAAACATTCTTAAATGACCGGTGCGTTTACCGGAAAAGAATCGCGCCCACAAAGATGGAGTCTTTGTTTATGGCTTCATCTTTGTGGGCGCGATTTCAATGGCGTTGAATAGTCTAACGTCAGATTTTGCGGAGCACGGTGACCACCTTGCCCATGATCTCAGCATGCGTGCCATCGATAGGGGAGTAGGCGGGATTGTGCGGAATGAGCCAGACATGGCCATGATCCTTGCGGAACGTTTTCACCGTGGCTTCATCGTCGAGCAGCGCCGCCACAATATCTCCATTTTCCGCGGTGTTCTGCTCGCGTACCACCACAAAATCACCATCGCAGATAGCCGCGTCAATCATGGAGTCGCCATGCACTTCAAGCATAAACAGATTGCCGGTGCCAGTGAGACGTTCCGGCAGACGCATCACATCGTCCACATGCTGCTCGGCGGTGATGGGCACGCCTGCCGCGATGCGTCCCACCAAGGGGACATCGCGGGAAGCCATGATGGATCCGCTGGAATCAGATTGGCTCGGGAATGGGATGACCTGCGCTACTTTGCCGGGCGAAACCTCGTCATCGTCGAAACTCACGACTTCGATGGCTCTGCCCTTGTTCGCGTTCATGCGAATGAAGCCCTTGTCGTCAAGCACTTGCAACTGGTGTTTGACGGATGACGGACTTTTAAGCCCTGCGGCTTCGCCGATTTCGCGGAATGAGGGAGCGAACCCCTGCTCGACGAGATGTTTTTGATGGCGCCAAGCACCTTGCGCTGACGGTCGGTCAGCGTGCTTTCATCCGGACGCTCGGCATCCTTTTTGGGCGTGAATGGGACGGTGCTCACGGTGGGCTCCTTTCAGGTCTTAGGCAAGCATAACGCGAAACGCCGAGAAAATCAAACATCTGTTCGAGGTGTGTCTGCAATTATCGAACATTTGTGCCATACTCAGAACATGCGTTCGATAGAACAGCTGTTCGAGAAGGAGTGGCGTGATGGATCGTGTGCCGAAGGCTCATGGCGTTGATTTCAAAGTCTGGGCGGATCGACTGGCCGTAATCATGATGCTGATGGTGCTCGCATGGTGTTTGGCTGGATTGATGATGCCTGCACGCGCGCAGTCAGATCCCGGAGCGACGCCGGTGGTGGTATATACCGTCCAGCCGGGCGATACGTTGTGGGGGTACGCTGCGCGTATTACGCCTGATGGTGGCAATGTTGCGGATACTGTGGACGAGCTGGTACGCCTGAATAATCTGGATTCAGTATCGCTTCGGGCCGGTCAAAGACTTATCGTTCCCGACGAGGTATGAACCCGCGCAAGATTGGCCTAGTTCAATGGTTCAGGCTATTCTTGACACCATGCATTGCCCTTTTTGTCAGAATCCAGATACCAAGGTGGTCGACACCCGCATCAGCGATGACGGCCATTCCATCCGTCGTAGGCGTGAATGCCCGAAATGCTCCAAGCGTTTCACCACGCTAGAGACCACTATGTTGTTGGTGGTGAAGCGTTCCGGCAACGTTGAGCAGTTCGATAGAAACAAGGTGATTTCTGGTGTTCGCAAGGCATGCCAGGCCGTCCGATCAAGGAAGACGATTTGAAGGCTCTTGGCCAGCAGGTCGAAGAGGATCTTCGTGCCCGAGGACTGGCTCAAGTCAAATCCGACGAGGTCGGCAGGGCCATTTTGAAACCGTTGCGTGATCTTGATGAGGTCGCGTATATGCGATTCGCCAGTGTATACCAGAATTTTGAGAATCTTGAGGATTTCCAGAACGCGATCGACGAGCTGAAGGCCGATGCGCTGAAGTAGGTTCGGACAGTTGCGAACGCATATGATAATGCGTTTGTTTTGGCTGAAATGGACTTGGTAGCGCAAAACTGGGCGATTACGCAAACGGCATTAGGGTTCATGCATTGTGGGGGTTCCAGCCAATAAGTGATTGGAACCCCCACAATGCATTCGTATCGTAGTGGCGTTTGCCGGATTGGGATCGTCAGCTGATCACACGCATACGGATCGTGCCTTCGATGGCTGCGAGTTCGTCCAAAGCTTTCTGGCTGGGGCGCTGGGCACATCGGTGACCACATAGCCGATTTCGCCTTCGGTGCCCAGTGCCTGTGCGCGATGTTGATATTCTCTTCTCCGAGCACACGGTTCACCTTGGCAAGCACGCCAGGCAAATTCGCGTGAAGATGCGCGATGCGGAAGTTCGAACGAATATCAGACAGTGTGATCTGCGGAAGATTCACGGACAACATGGTGGATCCCCTGAACCAATAATCCTCAAGACGCTGTGAGACGAACTGTCCGATGGACTTTTGGGCTTCAAGCGTAGACCCGCCAATATGCGGGGTCAGAATCATATTGTCTTCATCCGCAAGGCTCGTCAAAAACTCGTCGCCGCTCTTCTTCGGCTCGACAGGGAACACATCCACTGCGGCGCCCGAAATGTGGCCGGAGTCCAAATGCTTCTTCAGAGCGTCCAAATCAGCCACAAAACCGCGGGAAAGATTGATGAAGATCGAATCCTGCTTCATATGCGCGAACTGGTCCTCACCGAAGAAACCGGTATTGGACTTGCGGCCATCGACATGCAGTGTGACCACATCGGACTGTTCGAGCAGTTCGTTCAGCGTGGAGCAACGATGGGCATTGCCCATGGCAAGCTTCTCTTCAATGTCGTAGAACACCACGCGCATGCCAAGTGCCTCGGCGATGACGGAAGCTGAGATCCGATATTGCCGTAGCCGATGATGCCGAGCGTCTTGCCTCGCACTTCATGAGATCCGGAAGCAGACTTGTCCACATACCGTGCTTCATATGATGGGTGTGCGCAGGAATGCGGCGCATCAGGCAAATGATGTCGCCGATAACCAGTTCCACCACGGAGCGAGTGTTGGGAATATGGGCATTGAACACGGCGATGCCGTGCTTGCCCGCATAGTCGAGATCGACCTGATTGGTGCCGATGCAGAAGCAGCCGACGGCCGTGAGCGTCGGACGTGCGTCGATGACTTTGCTGGTCACGCTGGTTTTGGAGCGAATGCCCAGCAGATCAACGTCTTCCAAGGCGGCGATGAGTTCATCTTCGTTGAGGGCGCCCCTGAGGCACTCGACTTCGAAGCCGTGGTCACGCAGTGACTGTGCCGCGTCAGGATGAATATTTTCAAGTAACAATGCTTTAGGCATGGTTCCTACCTTATAGCTTGAGCAGTTTTTCGTCTGCATTTGTCCGGACTATAAGCAGACGTTGTGTCGGTCTGGTCATGGCGACGTATAAATCGGCTGCGGCCACAATGCGTGAGGGGGCATTCTCCTCGATGCTTCCCGGCTGCACCACCATCACTGCGTCGTATTCCAAGCCTTTCACCATTTGCGTGGAACAAACGGTGACCTGTTCATCCCAAGAGCTCTGCGCATCGAGACGGTCGAACTCCTTCGCCGTCAATGTTTCGCGAACTGTTCGTACACCCGCCTGCGCAACGGCTTGACCATATCGTCAGGTGCGATGATGGCCACGCGTCCGGTGCCATCGGAGGAGACGAATGCGCGGACCAGATCGACGGTCTGCTGTGCCACGGCATCGGCAATCAGACTGTCGTCGGCCAGAGTGAGGCGCTTGACCGAATCCGGCACGCCACGCACCGCATTGACGGTGGAGATGTACAATCCCTCCGTTGCCGCGAAATCACAGGCGAGCTGCGACACTTCCTTCGGATTGCGGTAATTAATCGTCAATTCGTTGAGTTGCCAATTGTGGGGTCCGAACAACGGATCCATCATACGCCGCCACGAACGGGTGCCGCCCAATGCGGAGGTTTGCGCAACATCGCCCACAATGGTGAACGAACGCGACGGGCAACGGCGGATGAGCATGCGCCAATCCATGGCGGTGAGTTCCTGAGCTTCATCGACAACGATATGCCCATATGTCCATTCACGGTCTGCGGCGGCGCGCTGCGCGGTGAGTTCCGCGTCCATCCCGTTGATATTGTCGACCAACATCTGCGAAGTGACGATGCCGGAGCCGATGCCAGCTTGAGCCAGCGTATCTTGCGCGAACTGCTCCTCCTCGGCGCGCTTGGCGTCCAACGCCTTTTGGCGGGCGACCGCTTTGGGGTCGGGGCCAAGCAGTTCCATGGCTTCATCCAGCAGCGGAATATCGCTGACGGTAAACGGCGACCCTTTGGGGCGAACCAATGCTTCGATATCGCGTTCCTCAAGCCATGGTGCGAAGCGACGAAGCTGCTGCGGCTTGCAGAACAGTTGGTCGATAAGCCATTCGCCGGTCATCGGCAACCATGCGAGATTCAACGTCTTGCGCAAGGTGTCATTCATGCGCAACTGCTGCATCACATCCGTCAACTCCGCCTGCTCCGGCTCGTAATCAAGCTTGTCCACATAACGGTTGCGCATGGCGATCAACATGCTATGCACGAAAGTTTCGCGTGCTTTGTTGTGCTGCTGTCGCGTGCGCTTGGCATCGGTGATGCCTGTTCGATATCCGCGCGCACGATGGGCACTGAGAATCCGTTGATGCGGATCGACGGCAATGATGCGGGGACGCGTTCTCGTGCGGCAACGGCATTGGCGATGGCTTTGGACATACGACGTTCGCCCTTCAATTTCGCGGCGAACGGGTTGTCATGCGCCGTCGCGATCACGCCGGGGATCAGATCGGCGATGGTTCGGCTGACCACTCCGGTCTCGCCGAGGGAGGGGAGCACCTGATCGATGTAATGCAGGAAGGTTGAGCTCGGTCCGACCACGAGCACACCGGAGCGTTCGAGCATTCGCCGATGCGTGTAGAGCAGATATGCCGCACGGTGCAGCGCCACGGCGGTTTTGCCGGTACCCGGTCCACCCTGCACCACCACGGCCTGGTTGAGGTCGGCGCGAATAATGCGATCCTGCTCGGCTTGGATGGTTGCCACGATATCGGTCATCTTGCCGGTGCGCTTGGCGTTCAACGATGCGAGCAGCGCGCCTTCGCCGGTCAGAGTGCCGTCCGAAGACGCCTGCCCGACCTGGTCGGAGTGCACATCGAGCACTTCGTCTTCAACGCCGACCACTTCACGGAAGCTGAGTGTGATATGGCGGCGCATTACGATATCGCCATGATTGGAAGGCGTCGCTTCGTAGAACGGACGTGCCGCGTCGGCTCGCCAATCGGTGAGGATCGGCTCGTGGTTTTCGTTGGACAGTCCGATACGCCCGATGTATCTGTGCGCACCGTGGACATCGTCGAGTCTGCCGAACACCAGGCGATCTTCGACGGCACGCAGCTGGGTGAGGCGATCCTCGTACATGGTGGCGAAGGAATCGCGTTCGGTGCGTTGCGTGGGCGATCCGTGCGAGCCGGCAGCACGCACGGTGTCGAGACGGGCACGAGCTTGGGCCCGCAGATCATCCAAGCGGCCGTACGCGCGGCTGACGGCCTGTTGTTCTTCACGCAACTGGGCGGAATAACTCGACATCTGCAATCCCTTCCTCACAAAACTTAGGCACTCCAATGTACCCCGAGGCTTCTACGAAAACCGACGAGGGCGAGTGCGACATAGCGAAGCAAGGATGAATTTACGGTAGTTGATTTGATGCCATTCGTTCAATGTGGGGAAAATCAACCTCATCATTTGCTGATTTTTTCCATTTACGTGGGGATTTATGGTGATGCGTGGGGTAAAGTGGGGAAAGAGTTTTGGGTCTAGGTGTTCCCGCGCATCATGTAAGGAGGTGTGGCGATGGTTCAAAGCGTTGAAACCGAGCCCTTCTCCGACGATGGTTCGACGCAAGCGAGCGGTGTGATGGCTGGACTGCCTCCGCTGCTGTTGGGAACATACACTCCAAAAATCGATGCCAAAGGACGTATGGCATTGCCTGCAAAATTTCGCAGCCAGCTGGGACCGGGCATGGTGATGGCCCGTGGTCAGGAGCGATGTGTCTATCTGTTGCCCCAATCGGAATTTCGCCGGATCGCATTGCAGATCCAGCGCACATCCATGGGAAACAAGGCTGCACGTGATTATTTGCGTGTGTTCCTTTCCGGCGCGGTTGATCAGGAGCCAGACAGGCAAGGACGTGTGCTCGTGCCGCAGATGTTGCGCGATTACGCGAATTTGGGAAGCGACATCGTGGTGATTGGCGTGGGGACCGAGCGGAGATTTGGAACAAGCAGGCATGGGAGGAATATCTCGCCGAACAGGAGCAGGGATATTCCGATATTGCCGATGACGTATTACCGGCGGTGGAATTCTGATGACAGATGTAACGACCATACATCAGCCAGTGTTGCTGCGCGACTGCGTGGATCTGGTGGCCCCGGCGTTGGCGAGGCCAGGGTCGATTGCGGTGGATTGCACGCTTGGTTTGGCGGGGCATTCCACGGCTTTTCTCAAAGCGAGTCCGCAAGCGCGTCTGATCGGCATCGATCGAGACACGGAGGCGCTTTTGCTCGCCACGCAGCGAATGCGGATGGAAGGTCTTGCCGACCGCTTCATACCCGTGCACGCCGCATTCGACGATTTCGCGCAAGTGCTTGATGATCAGGGGATCGACCAGGTAAACGCCGTGTTCATGGATTTGGGATTGTCGAGTTTGCAGATTGATGAGACGGAGCGGGGATTCTCCTATTCTCACGATGCGCCTTTGGACATGCGTATGGACGTGACCCAGCCATTGACCGCCGAACAGATACTTGCTGAATATTCGTTCGCTGATCTGGTACGCATTTTCCGTACATATGGTGAGGAACACTTCTCCAAGCAGATAGCCCGCGAAATCGTGCGTAGGCGTGAGATCGAACCATTGACCACATCGGGGCAGCTCAACCGATTGGTGGATGAGGTTGTGCCGCAAGCGCACCGTCCTGCGGGAAATCCCGCGAAACGTGTGTTCCAGGCATTACGTATTGAAGTCAACGGCGAGCTCGACAAATTGGCGGGGACGCTACCGCAGATCGCCAACCATCTTGCGGTGGGAGGACGTTTGGTGGTGGAGTCGTACCATTCGCTGGAAGACAAGACCGTCAAAACATTTATGAATCAAGGTCTGAAAGCTGACGTGCCCGCAGATATGCCGGTAATACCCCCGGATATGATGCCGTTCTTCAAAGAACTGACGCGAGGCGCCATCAAAGCGGCCGAGGAAGAAATCGCCATGAATCCAAGGTCGGCCTCTGTGCGACTGCGCGCAGTGGAACTGACCAGACCAATTCCTGAACGCTGGCGAAAACGATTCGACCAAGGCAATGATTACGCAAGCATGAAACGACAAGGAAGGAGGGGCTGAAACGTGGCCGCACCAAGAACGATCGCATCAAACGCGGCTCCCGCAGGACGCCGGGACCAAACCGAAACCGCTGGCACCACTCGCCCTGAATTGCACGTCGTCAAAGGAACGCGCGCCGAAGGCAACAGCGTCAAGCGAGGCTTCGAACAGCTCATCACATGGACGCGCACCAGAAGCACTCCATTGTTGCATCTGGTTATCGCCGTGGTGTTCCTCGGCGGATGTCTTCTGGGATCCTTAACGCTGCGTACCAAATGGTGCAGCATTCCTTCGAGGCGAACCAGATTGAGTCGAACATTACCCGCCTGACCCAAGACGTGGAAGATGACCAGGCCAAGCTTGACGAACTTGAAGCCTCGCTGCCGAGCAAGGCCGAGGAAATGGGCATGGTGC
>ENA-OQAZ01001358-OQAZ01001358.1-human-gut-metagenome-genome-assembly--contig:-NODE-1358-length-11822-cov-2.184010_pt1 | contig 11822 bp, 11 predicted proteins | sample MGYA00242737_ERZ504531 | MGnify/ENA primary metagenome ERZ504531 (study PRJEB26092, sample SAMD00036244) | human gut metagenome | host: Homo sapiens | study: EMG produced TPA metagenomics assembly of...
TAAAAATTGAAAATATAGAAAAAAAATAACAGACCGATTCATTTTGACCTGATATTTTTTACAGAACTTTAAATGCAAAATGCATCTGCGATTTCTGTAGTAACGCATCTATGGACCAGATTTTATACCCCCCCAGAAGTCTTCTTCTTAAAGTTTTCCAATATACTTTCCAGTCGATCAATTTCTTCCTTCTCTGGATTTTTTGTAAATTCAGATTTTACCAAAGATATCAAGAGTGAGTTATCCGTAAAAAGCTCACGGAAAGACTGGTACTCCTGTTGGAAAATATCTTGAAGAACAAGATGAGCTGTTTTGGTTGGTTTGAAGGTTCTGGCGATAGAGGTTCCCCGATAGACGATTCCGGCGACCTCGACCATTTCAAGTTTCGATAGCTTGCGAATAATTGGCTTGATCATGTTGATCGTGTAGTCTGGATTCATAGCAACAATATCTGAAATTGTCATTGGCTGTTCGGAACGAAGCAGCAACGACAAAACGTCTAATTCCTTTTGTGGCATTTTAATTGGCATAAAAGACCTCCTTAAGACAAATAAAAATCCTAAAATCAAGAATTCAAGAATGCTTGATAAATAATGGTATCTGTATTTTAACGCAAAAATAGGCGTATGTCAAAAGCATATTAAAAAATGGAAAAGTTACGGGTGTATTTTTTCGATTTTTAAGTTACGAAATAGATGCATAGAAAATGTACAAAAGATACGAAGTTATTGACAAAACTTACTGGCAACAATACAATAATTTTAAAATAAAAGACATGTGAGATGACATGTTGAGGTGTAAGGAGAAGGAGACAAGGAAGCACATGAAAAAGAACACGAAAAATAAAATCTCTCAAATCGACAAGATTCTAATGAGCAACAAAAAGCAAAATATCATAACTGCCTTTTCGATGATTTTATTGGCGATATTTGCACCATTAAAATCTTTTGTCGCGCAGTGGTTGATTGATTCTCCTTCCATTAAAGCAATCTTTGTCTCCGTTTTGATTGGTGCGGCGGTAGTTGCCATGAGTCATATCTGCGAGTATATTGTCAGAAACACGTTTAATCGGATGGCAACACGTTCTGTATCCGAAATACGTGGTGTTTTGTGCGAGAATTTAAAGAATATGTCGTTAAGCCAGATTCATGTGCTGCCGATGGAAGACTGGCAGTCTGCATATACAAATGACTTAAAGATTGTATGTGATGATTATTATTTTGGTCTTTTTAATATGGCAATGTGGGGAAGCATGGGACTTGTAGCAGTCGTATATATGGCTGTGATTTCACCGGCATTATTGATCGTGTCTTTGGTTATGGTTTGCTTTCCTTTTATTGGTCCAAGGTTATTTGCAGATAAGCTTAGAAAAACAAAAAGTGAGTATGCAAAGTCATACAATACGGTTTGCTCAAAAATCAATGAAATGCTGCATGGTACAGAGACTTTGCTCACATGTGGAAAGCATAGCTTTTTATTTCAAAAGATGCAGAGGGTTTCCGATGACAATATGCAAAAAGATTTTGACATGAAGCAAACGGAAACGGTAGCGACAATTATTACGTCACTGATTACATGGATACCAGGCTTTGTAATTATGGTTGCAGGTGCAATGCTTGTTGTTCAGGGAAAATTGACGGTAAGCTATCTGATCACAGCAAATGGTCTTTTAAATTTTATTATTTCTCCATTTCGGCAAACCGCAAATTCCTATCAGTCTGTTAAGTCTGCAAGAGCCTTAAAAGATCGTATTGATGAGTTGCTTGCCCAGAAAATTTCAAATCAGATGGAAAAGAAAAATATCGAAATAACTTCGATAGATATAAAGAAGCTTTCTTTTGGCTACGGGGAGTCTGATGTTTTAAAAGACGTAAATTTAACCATTAAAAAAGGCGAGAAAGTTGCGATTGTTGGTGCCAGTGGAAGTGGTAAGAGCACAATTATGAAGCTGATCGGACGTTTTTATTTAAATTACCGAGGTAGGATTTCAATAAACAACGAAGATCTAAAAACATTAAGTGACGCAACATTTTACTCAAGTGTTGGGTATATACCACAGGAGCCATTTATTTTTGCGGATACCGTGCGAAATAATATCTGTCTTGGCAGAAACTGTTCGGATGAGGAAGTATGGTCTGCAATCGAAAAGGTTGGGTTGACCGAACTTGTAAGTTCTTTGCCAGATGGAATTAACACAGAGTTGGCAGAGGGCGGTGGAAATATTTCTGGAGGACAAAAGAAACGAATAGCAGTTGCGCGGGCGCTTATTCGTGATTGTGATACGCTTCTGATTGATGAGATGACATCCTCTCTTGATATTGAGACAACCGATGAGATGGTAAAGCTTATATTGTCGCTGTCATGTACCGTAATTATGATTACACATGATATATTTGATTCGTATATGGATGGATTTTCTGCAATTTATTACATAGAAAATGGTGGAATTGCAGAGAGTGGTACCTATCAGAGATTGCTAGAACAAAATGGAAATTTTGCGAAGATGCAAGCAATGATGAAAATAATCAATAAATAGAGGAGAATAGATAAGATCAAGGTCTTGTACCATTAAAAATGGCAAACAATTCTTTGACGGACACGAGAAAGAGTGCTATACTTTGGACATCAATGCAAAGACTGGAGGCAAAGCTATTGATTTCAAGTAACGATCAAATGAATCAAGTAGAAAAAATCAAGTGGATCAACATGCCAATAGATGTGCCAGCAAATATGCTGATATAATAGATCTTCCCCATCACGTATCGAAACGTCACCCACAGATGGCGCTGTCGGATCGTGCTGCACAGTTTGGCGCATATGCTGCACTTAGAGGGTATGATGAAGCAGTAACAGAAACGGTGAAAAAATCAATACAGCAAACAGAAGCATATATTGAAATGGAGCAGTATGATGACTGAAATGGCTGAAAATAAAACATACCTTTGCATTGACTTAAAATCATTCTTCGCATCGGTTGAATGCGTTGAGCGTGGCCTTGACCCGCTTTGCACAAATCTTGTTGTGGCAGATGCCGCACTTACTGAAAAAACCATTTGCCTTGCAGTATCTCCGTCGTTGAAAAAGTACGGCATAGGAGGACGAGCAAGGCTTTTTGAGGTTGTGCAGATGTTAAAACAGGCAAATGCCAGAAGACGTTTCCAGGCACCAAAAAGATTATTTGAAGGATCTTCAAGCAATGCAAAAGAGCTTGATTTGCACCCTGAGTATCAGATTGATTATATTATTGCACCGCCGCGTATGGCAAAATATATGGAGTACAGCACAAAAATTTATAATATTTATTTAAAATATGTGGCACCTGAGGATATACATGCGTACTCGATTGATGAGGTATTTGTCGATATCACACAGTATCTGATTTTGACAGGGCTTAATGCTTATGAGTTTGCAGGTCAAATGATAAAAGATGTATTAAAGACAACAGGAATTACAGCTACTGCAGGGATCGGAACAAATCTTTATCTGGCTAAAATTGCAATGGATATCGAGGCAAAGCACATTAAGGCAGATAGTGATGGCGTGAGAATTGCTATGCTTACAGAAAAAAGTTATAGACAAAAACTGTGGGATCATCGCCCACTCACAGATTTTTGGCGAATTGGTCCACAGACGGCGAAAAAGCTTGAACAAAATGGAATGTTTACAATGGGAGATGTGGCAAGGTGTTCTGTTGGTAAGATTAATCAGTTCCATAATGAAGAATTGCTGTACCGACTTTTTGGTGTTAATGCAGAGCTTATAATTGATCATGCATGGGGCTGGGAGCCATGCACGATTGCGCATATTAAGGCGTATCGTCCACAGTCAAGCAGCATAGAGAATGGTCAGGTGCTTCATTGCCCATATACGGCAGAGAAAACACGTTTGATTGTAAAAGAAATGACTGATCAGCTTTTGCTGCAGCTTGTAGATAAAGGTCTTGTCACTGATCAGATGGTTTTAACGATTGGCTATGATATTGAAAATTTAACAGATCCAAAACTCCGTGAGCAGTATCATGGTGATATTGTCACAGATAGGTATGGAAGAAAGATTCCAAAAAGCGCACATGGCAGTGTCAATATCGGACGATTTACATCGTCAGCAAAGTTAGCAACCGAGACAGTATTGAAGCTTTATGATACAATTATCGATCAAAATCTTCTTGTGAGACGTCTTAGTCTGACAGCAAATCATGTTGTGCCAGAGGGTTCAGAGCCAACTAGAAAAAAGCCTCAGCAGCTTGATTTATTTACAGATTATGAAGTATTAGAAAAAAAAGAACAGGAAGAAAAAGCCGCGCTAGATAAGGAAAAGAAAATGCAGCAGACAATGCTGCAAATAAAAAAGAAATTTGGAAAAAATGCGATTTTAAAAGGAATGAATCTGCTTGACGGCGCAACTGCAAAGGAGAGAAATGAGCAGATTGGTGGTCATAAAGCGTAGTCAGTAAAAAACGCATCATGAAAAATGAATTAGTGAAAGGAATAAATTTATGAAGAAGGAACGTTGGCGTCTGTACGCAAAAAAAGCAGATTTTGCAGCCATCAGCAAAGCATACGGCATCAATCAGGTAACGGCAAGAATTATGAGAAACCGTGGCGTTGAGACAAAAGAGGAGATTGAAAGCTATTTAAAGGGAGATTTAGATTATCTAAGTGACCCTGCACTTATGAAGGATGCAGATAAGGCCGCGTCTTTGCTTGAGGCTGCGATTGCGAACAACGAACTGATTGCAATCTCAAGTGATTTTGATAATGATGGAATTTTCTCCGGTCTTTTGTTAAAGGAAGCTATTATAGAACTTGGCGGCCGCGCAGCAATCTTTACGCCAAATCGAGTAATGGAAGGTTATGGTGTAAACAGTCGTATCGTTGAGGAAGCAAATGCAAATGGAGCAAGTGTACTTTTAACATGCGACAATGGAATTGCAGCATTTGAGGCAATTGATGAAGCAAAAAAACTTGGCATGACAGTTATTGTGACAGATCATCATGAGGTTCCATTTGAGGAGCATGATGGAAAAAAGACATATCTTTTGCCGAAGGCTGATGCCATTGTTGATCCAAAGCAAGAAGATTGTGCATATCCGTTTAAAAGTCTCTGTGGAACAGGTGTAGCCTACCAGCTTATGACACTTTTGTTTCGCAGAATGAAGCGCACAATGAGCTGTCAGGAGATTTTTTTACAATATACGGCGATTGCTACTGTGGCTGATGTTATGGAGCTTGTCGGTGAAAACCGTATTCTAGTCAGAAAAGGTCTTTCATATCTTAATCACACAAACCATATAGGTCTTCGTGCATTGATGGAGGTGTGTGGCATATCACCAGAGCAGGTGCGTGCCTATCATATTGGATTTATCTTAGGACCATGTTTTAATGCAGCAGGACGACTAGATACGATTGTTCATGCATTGGCGCTTCTTGAATCAAAGGAATATGATCAGGCACTTGCCTTAGCTGGTGAGCTGTGGGCAATGAATGAGGAGCGAAAGGAATTAACGCGAGTCGGAACAGAGCGCGCAGTAGAGCTTATTGAGCATGCAACGTGGAAGGATGAGCATGTATATCTTGTTTACATAAAAGATTGTCATGAGAGTGTAGCCGGCATAATTGCAGGACGCCTTCGTGAACGTTACTATCGTCCTGTGCTTGTCTTTACTGATGCATCAGAAGAAGGGCAGATTAAGGCTTCTGGCAGAAGTATTGATGATTATGATATGTTTACAGAACTAAGTGCATTTAGGAACTTATTTCTTCGCTTTGGCGGTCATAAGATGGCAGCTGGCCTTACAATGGAAAAGAAAAATTTAGAGATTTTGCGAGACGGTTTAAATGCGAGATGTACGCTTACACAAACGCAGCTTATGCCGCTTGTCATGATTGATGCTGCGATGCCGCTTGGTTATATCAGTGAAGAAGTCATTGCTGATCTTGAAAAGTTAGAGCCATTTGGACGAGCCAATGAAAAGCCATTGTTTGCCCAGCAGCATTTGTCTGTGCTTCGTCTCTCACGTATCGGAAAGAATAGAAATGTTGTAAAAATGTCTGTTATGGGACCAGAAGGCATTATTATGGACGCGCTTTATTTTGGGGACACAGATGTGTTCTTTGATTTTCTTGAAGAGGAATATGGGCGTGACAATGTAGCGGCGGCTCTTAGGGGAATGCGCAATACAATTGATATTGGTGTGACGTATTATCCACAAATTAACGAATTTCAAGGGAAAAGAAGCCTTCAAATCGTGATACAAAACTATTGCAGAGTTTCGTTAAATTGAGTATAATTAAGAAATCACATAATACTAGGGTTAAAAGCTACAAAACCTGCTCGTGCTTGCACGATAATGTTTTGCAGCTTTAACCTAGTATCAAAAAAGTAGCGAAACGCGAAGGGAGAATTGTATGAGAATCGGAATTCGTGCCCATGATGTAAAGGCAGATACCTTTGAAGGCTTGTAAAGGAAATACACAATGAGGGAATGCATTGCTGTCAGTTAGCAGTACCGAAGGCGGTTCATGAGTTTCCAACCAAAAAGGAGGTTTTAACTCCTGGTATGGCATTGTACATGAAGGAAGTCTTTGCAGAGAACAAAGTAGATGTTGCAGTTCTTGGCTGCTACCAGAATCTGGCAACTCCTGATGAGGCTGCATTAAAGGATACTATCGACACTTACAAGAGACATATTGTATTTGCGAGTCTTCTTGGAGCAGGTGTAGTTGGAACAGAGACAGGTGCATGTAATACCGAGTATCGCACAGAGCCATTTTCATTTACTGAGGAAGCACTTGAGATTTTTATTAAGAATTTGCGTCCTGTTGTGGAATATGCAGAAAAGCTTGGTGTAATTGTTGCAATTGAGCCAGTATGCCGACATATTGTAAACAATGCAAAGCGTGCAAGAAAGGTTCTTGATGCGATTGATTCTCCGAATCTTCAGATCATCTTTGATCCAGTGAATTTGCTTGATGAGTCCAATTATCAGGAGTATCCGGCAATTTTTAAAGAGTTTGTTGAGATTCTTGGACCAGATATTGCAACGATCCATGCAAAGGATTTCAAGATCGAAAATGGCAAGCTGTTAAGCTGCGCATGCGGAACAGGTCAGATGGACTATGAATTTTTGCTTCGCTATATCAAGGAGCATAAGCCGCATATTCACGTGCTGTTAGAGGATACAAATCCATCTAATGCACAGCAGGCAAGACAGTTTATGGAAGAAAAGTACGCAAGCTTATAATTTTCAACGAATAAATATGTTGAGTTGAAATGAGGAAAAGAGGTGTCTGATATGAATCCAGAAGAAGAAGGATTAATCCCGCCAAAACCTTCGGTTAAGGCACCGGCTAATTTTACATCGCCGGATGAATTATATAAAGAATTGGAGGATAGTGTCAGAAAGTATCATCCATCGGATGATCTGTCACTGATCCGCAAGGCTTATGAGGTTGCACTAAATTCGCACGGAGATCAGCGCAGACGCTCCGGAGAGCCGTATATCATCCATCCGCTTTGCGTAGCAATTATATTAGCAGAGCTGGAACTTGATAAGGAAAGTATTGCGGCAGGACTTCTTCATGATGTCTTAGAGGACACCCCGATGACTCTAAAAGAATTGATCGGGCTTTTCGGAGAAGAAATCGCATTTTTGGTAGATGGCGTAACAAAGCTGACGCAGATCAACTGGGACATGGATAAAATTGAGATCCAGGCAGAAAATCTTAGAAAGATGTTTCTTGCTATGGCAAAGGATATCCGTGTTATCATGGTAAAGCTTGCAGACCGTCTGCACAATATGCGTACAGGTCAGTTCTGGAAGCCAGAGACGCAGAAACAAAAGGCAAGAGAAACACTTGAGATCTATTCGCCGCTTGCATCACGTCTTGGTATTTCTAAAATCAAGACAGAGCTTGACGATTTGTCTCTTATGTATCTGCACCCTGATGTCTATAAGGAACTGACAGAAAAGATTTACAGCACGCAGGATGCGCGCGAGCGTTATAGATGAAATCAAATCTGAGGTTGCGGTCAAGCTTGAGGAGGCTGAAATTAAGGCTGAGATTTCAGGTCGTGTTAAACATCTGTTTAGCATCTATAAAAAAATGGTAAATCAGGATAAAACACTTGATCAGATCTATGATATTTTTGCAGTTCGTATTATTGTTGATACAGTAAAGGACTGTTATGCCGCACTTGGTGTTATTCATGAAATGTATCATCCTATTACGGTTCGTTTTAAGGATTACATTGCAATGCCAAAGCCAAATATGTATCAGTCACTTCATACGACTCTGATTGCAAAGAATGGTCAGCCGTTTGAGATTCAGATTCGTACCTTTGAGATGCATCGCACTGCTGAGTATGGTATCGCAGCACACTGGAAATACAAGGAGCGCGGTTCGGGAGACACTACAGTGCGTGATGAAGAGGCAAAGCTTTCTTGGCTTCGTCAGATTCTTGAATGGCAGAAGGATGTTTCCGATAATAAAGAATTTATCAGCATGGTAAAAAATGATCTTGATTTATTCTCGGATAATGTATACTGCTTTACACCGCAGGGTGATGTAAAGAATCTTCCGGCTGGATCTACACCGATTGACTTTGCTTACAGCATTCACTCAGCAGTAGGAAACCGCATGAAGCAGGCGGCAGTTAATGGCAAGATGGTTCCTCTTGATTATAAGATTCAAAATGTGATCGAATAGAGATTTCACTTCTCAGAATGTCAAAGGACCTAGCCGTGACTGGTTAAATATCGCAAAGAGTACACAGGCTAAAAATAAGATTAATCAGTGGTTCAAGCAGGAAGGACGAGCTGGAAATATCACCAGAGGAAAAGAGCTTGTTGCCAGCTGTGCCAAGGGCAAGGGGTTTGAGATCAGTGATCTTACAAAGCCGGAGTTTACAAAGAAGGTTATCACAAAATATGGCTTCCGTGATTGGGATTCTATTTTGGCAGCAGTAGGACACGGCGGACTTAAGGAAGGCAGATTGTAAACAAGCTGATTGATCTTTATCAGGAATCTAAGAAGAAAGCACCGACAGATGAGCAGGTTTTGGCGTCTGTAATTGAAAATAATAAGAATAAGCCAGTCAAGATTCGCAGTACAAACGGCGTTTTAGTCAATGGTGTTGTTGATGTTAATGTTCGTTTTTCAAGATGCTGTTCACCAGTTCCAGGTGATGAGATTGTTGGCTTTATTACAAGAGGACGCGGTATTTCTATTCACCGTACAGACTGTGTAAATGTCATAGCGCTTCCAGAGTCTGAAAAGTCACGTCTTGTCGATGTTGAGTGGCAGCAGGAAAGCTCCATTCTAATGAGAAGTTTATGGCAGAGATCAAGATCTTCTGTAACAATCGTATTGGTATTTTTGCAGATATCTCTAAGATTTTTACAGAGCGAGAGATTGACATTGCTTCCATGAGTTCTAAGACAAGTAAGCAGGGAACGGCAACTATCAACATGTCATTTGAAGTTGGCGGTGTAGATGCTCTGCAGCAGCTTATCAATCGCCTGATGGCAGTTAACAGCGTAATTGATATTGAACGTTCTAATGGATAAAACAATGATGCTAATGCACAGATTGCAGGCAGGGTATTGGCCCTGCCTGTTTTTAGAATTGCGAGAGTTGCATCGCAACGGAGCAATTCGTAGGCATCAATTATAAAATTAAGAAGAAAAGGTCAGGTATTTTCATGAGAATAGAGACAATTATGGTAGGTCAAATGGGGACAAATTGCTATTTGGCATGGGATGAAGAAAGCAAACGCGGCTTTTTGGTGGATCCAGGTGAACAGGCAGATAAAATCATTCGCGTGTGCAGCCGTTATGAAATAAAGCCAGAGGCAATACTTTTGACACACGGTCATTTTGACCACATCATGGCAGCAAAGAAAGTGAAGGAATATTATCAGATTCCTGTATACGCCGGCATTCATGAAGAGGAGCTTTTAGCAGATGCCGAGAAAAATCTTTCTGCGATGTGGGCTGAGGGCTTTACTATGAAGGCAGATGAGTTTGTTGTTGACAATCAAAAAATTGAGATTGCAGGAATGAAGATTACCGTGATTGAAACACCAGGTCATACACTAGGTGGTGTGTGCTATTATATAGAAAAGGAACATGTGTTGTTTGCGGGAGATACGTTGTTTTTCGAGAGCTATGGAAGAACAGATTTTCCTGGTGGAAGTATGTTTTCACTGATTCGTTCTCTTGGGAAAAAGCTATTTGTACTGCCAGATGAGACAGATGTATATCCGGGTCATGGACAGGCGACCTCGATAGGTTATGAAAAAACACACAATCCGGCAGCAGGAATGCGATAAAAAGTAAAAGGAAAGCAAAGGAAACGATATGATTTATTTTTATTTGGAATGCGATGCATTAGATAACGATATTCGAAGCCTGTTCATGGCATTTTATCCGGGACGGGCAATTAAAAGAATTGAAACAAAGGAATATGCGTGTGCAGAGGGTGATTTGTTTCTTCGTGTGTGTATGAGTGATTGTGCAGAAACACAATGTTTAGCAAACGAGGATAACACTAAAAAGAAGATGACAATGGAGCTTATGCAGGATGGCACATTGCTTGAGGATGCATGTGAATGTGAATTGTCAGATCGAAAGGACACTAAAACAAAGGCAAAATGTATGCTGTATTGTCTACTCTCTAAGCTTACAAAAAAAGAGCTTCCATGGGGAACACTGACAGGTATCCGACCGACAAAGATTGCAAGAACCATGCTGATGGAAGGTGCTTCTGATGAGGAATGCATAGACTACATGAAAAATCAGATGCTTTGCGGTGAGGAAAAGACTATGCTTAGTCTTGATATTGCAAAGAGAGAAATTAAGCTGCTTGATTGTCTGGACTATGAGGATGGATATAGTTTGTATGTCGGAATTGCATTTTGTCCGACAACATGTGCGTACTGCTCATTCACATCATATCCAGTGAGCCGATTTGGTGATCGTGTAGATGCATATCTTGATTCAATTGAAAAAGAGATTGACTATGTGGCAGAGGCTTTTAAAGATAAGAAGCTAAACACAATATATATCGGTGGAGGTACGCCGACACATTAGAGCCAGATCAGTTAGAACGCCTTCTCTCAAAGATTGAGAACTCCTTTAATTTGTCTTTCCTTCAGGAGTGGACAGTTGAGGCAGGAAGACCAGATAGCATTACTCGCGAAAAGCTTCAGGCAATCAAGCATCATCCGGTGACACGTATCAGCATCAATCCGCAGACAATGAAGGATGCGACACTTGAATTGATTGGTCGAAGACACACAGTTCAACAGGTAAAGGATGCCTTTTTACTGGCAAGAGAAGAAGGCTTTGACAACATCAATATGGATATCATTGTCGGACTGCCAGATGAGACAAAAGAGGACGTCATGCATACGCTTGAGGAGATCAAGCACTTGGGCCAGACAACTTAACCGTGCATTCACTGGCAATCAAGCGAGCAGCAAGATTAAATACACAAAAGGAAGACTATGCAGGAAGAAAGAGCTTAAATTCCGAGAGCACGATGGAACTAACACAGGATATGGCAGAAAAGATGGGTATGAAGCCATATTATCTGTACCGACAGAAAAATATGACTGGAAATATGGAGAATGTCGGTTATGCAAAGCCAGGAAAAGAGGGAATCTACAACATCTTGATCATGGAAGAAATGCAGACCATCGTAGCACTTGGTGCAGGGGCCATCACAAAGGCGGTATATCCAAACGGCAGGATCGAAAGAATGCGAAAATGTCAAGGATATCAAGACTTATCTGGAAAAAACAGACGAGATGATCGAACG
>ENA-OQAZ01001359-OQAZ01001359.1-human-gut-metagenome-genome-assembly--contig:-NODE-1359-length-11817-cov-2.279299_pt1 | contig 11817 bp, 15 predicted proteins | sample MGYA00242737_ERZ504531 | MGnify/ENA primary metagenome ERZ504531 (study PRJEB26092, sample SAMD00036244) | human gut metagenome | host: Homo sapiens | study: EMG produced TPA metagenomics assembly of...
CTCTGGGAAAATCACAGAGAATTATTTGGCAATGTACAGGGAGACCGCTTTCCGCTTTTGATTAAGATTATTGATGCAAAGGCAGATCTTAGCATTCAGGTTCATCCAGATGATGCATACGCAGCAGAGCACGAGAATTGGCTCTCTTGGCAAGATGGAGTGCTGGTATATTCTTGATGCAAAGGAAGGCGGCACCATCGTGATCGGTCACAATGCAAAGAATCACGAGGAAGTAGAAGAGATGATCCGCGGAAAGAAATGGAAGGAGTTTATCCGTGAGATTCCGGTAAAGAAGGGTGATTTCTTCCAGATCAATCCTGGTTGTGTTCATGCAATCAAAGGCGGCACCTTGATTCTTGAGACTCAGCAAAACAGTGATATTACCTATCGTGTATACGATTATGATCGTCTGCAGGATGGAAAGCCGAGAGCACTTCATGTACAGCAGAGTATTGACGTTATTAAGGCACCATTTGAGCCAGCAGTAGCAGAAGTATGAAAAGCTTGACGTTGCAGGTGCAGAGGCCAAGAAGCTTGTAAGCTGCCCATGCTATACCGTATGCAAGGCACTGTAAATGGAAGTGCTGAATTGATTGGGATCAGCCATTTGTAGATATCAGCGTATAGATGGAGAGGGAACCTTTGACGGCACTCCAGTAAAGAAGGGGACCCATCTTATCGTTCCGGCAGGCTATGGAAAGATGAAGGCAGAGGGCAAGAATTTGATGATGATTTATTCTTACATCACAGAAAAGTAAGAAGTAATCAGCCAAAAATCAAAATAAAACAGGAAAGATCCCTTCAAAAAAGAAAATAAAAAAATAGAAGACAAGAAAAATAGAGGATAATAGAAATGAGAATTGGCGCATTAGAGGGCGGCGGCACAAAGATGGTGCTTGCTGTCTGCAATGAAAATGGAGAAGTTTTGGATCGTGTATCCATTCCGACAGAGGCACCAGAAATTACAATGCCGAAGATGATTGCATATTTTAAGGAGCAGCAAGTTGAAGCACTCGGAATCGGATTTTTTGGTCCGGTTATTTTAAACGAGCAGTCACCAAAGTATGGCTGTGTTGGCAATACACCAAAGCTTGCATGGAAGTGGTATCCGGTACTTGATGAGTTCAAGAAGGCATTGAATATCCCAGTTGGCTTTGATACAGATGTAAATGCAGCAGCGCTTGGTGAGGCAACATGGGGCATCACAAAGGGCTTAAAGAACAGCATCTATATCACAGTTGGAACAGGAATTGGAGCAGGAGTTATTGTAGATGGAAAGATGCTTCACGGTATGCAACATCCGGAAGGCGGTCATATTTTAGTAGCACCTCATCCAAATGATACATATAAGGCAAATGCCCATATCATGGAAGATGCTTAGAGGGTATGGCGAGCGGTCCGGCAATTGAAGAGCGCTGGGGCAAGAAGGCATATGAGCTGTCTGACAAGAAGGAAGTTTGGGAGTTAGAGGCTTACTATGTGGCACAAGGTCTTGTAGACATGATCATGCTTCTGTCACCAGAGCGTATTGTACTCGGCGGCGGTGTTATGCATCAGACTCATGTGATGGATCTGATTCGTAAGGAAACACTTCGCATGGTCAACAAGTACATTGACACAGATGAGCTTTCCGATATCGAAAACTACATTGTGCTTCCAAGCCTGAATGACAATCAGGGAATCCTTGGCTGTGCAAAGCTGGGAATGGATGCACTTACAGCAGCAAAATAAATCTGATTAATACAGACAAAATGAAAGGCTCAGCACCGCGTTTAGCGGTGGCTGAGCCATTTGTATATGGAAAAAAGAATCGCACTTACAATGATAATAAGTGAAAGCAGACAAAGATAATAGACAGCATTTGGCTGAGACAGCGTCATGGTAAGTGACAGAACATTATCTGTTGTCTTGGCAGAGTAAACATTATCTAAGATATTGTTTTCTGTTGTAAGACTGCTTTCAAGAGAATCAGATATTATGGAAGTACCGTTTGGAAGCTGCACCATCACAGTAATTAATGTTGCATCTGGCTGCACAAGAAAATTGGAAAAGTCCATGTTTTCTGTGAAGCGATATGTATGCTTTGGCTGAAACAGCGCCATAGTCTGAGAGCAGTAGTCAATTGTTTCCTTTCCGTCAAAGAAAGCTTCAAATCCCTTTGCGAGATAGGATGGTGTACCAGTCTGTGTAAAAAATAAAGTCAGGTGATTTTCATCATCAGTTTTGGCAGTTATAGTTCCGAAAGTGTTAGTATCACGCTTTGCAGTATCTGTGATAAGCTTTTGATGAAGCTTAGGTACCTCGCCGAGTGACAGAGTAATTGTGCGTGTCAGAAGCTGTATAGATTTTATCTGCGTGGAAACTGTGATTTGCTGCGGCTGATATTGGAAGATAGCATCATAGTTGTAGGTGCATCCACCTTCCACAAGATCATCAAACAGACAGACATAGCCATCATAACCATCGCGTGCAAGCGGAAGCTTTTGAAGCGTATGATCATTGTCGTATACAGCAAGCGTTGCATTTGTGTCTGTGCTGTAGAAATAGCGTGCCCTTGCTGTTCCTGAATCGGGAACAAAGAAGGAAAACTGAAAAGGCTCTTCATAAGAGTGCACGATTTTCATAGAATTTTCAGCAATGATCGATTCAGACGCAAGTGATTTGCTTGACGACTGAAATAGCTGGCTTGTCTTTACACACAATTCTTTAAAGCTTTCAGCGCTGAATGTCAGCTGCCATGTGGTATCATTATTCCAGACAGCTTCAATTCCATCTGGGACGATAGCGTCCAGATAGCTTTTTACATTAGAAGCATTGTCGCGCAGTTCATCAGGAAAGATGATATAAATAGTACGGTTCCATTTGTCAAGAGAAAGTGATGTTAAAATATCAATTCGCTTGGCATCAAGAATTGTTTCTGCGTTGCAGACGAGTGCATTATTTTGACTTTTATAGCTTCGGCCGTTATAGATAAGTTCATTTTCCTGCTGAGACAGGTAGGCTAAAAGCTTCGAGTCACTAAGTCCTGTGCGCTCCTTAAGAGCATCAGTAAACCAGGTAAAAACAGCCATCACATCATCTGGCTCAGATAAGGTAAAGCCAGTTTTCACACCGACTTGCGGTCGTGAAATAGAAGAAAATTGTTCAATGCCTGTAAGCGCATCAATTTTTTCCTGATATTCATCTAGTGAATCAAATGAAAGAACAAAAGTCAGCTCATAAGCAGAAGCAGTGTCCACGTAATTCCATTCAAGTCCCTTAGGGCAGTTAGCCGTGATAAAGCTTTGAAAAGAAAAATTGCTGTTGTGGAAAAGCTTTTGCAGTGTCCTTTTATTGGCTGTAACAGACATCGTGCGTGTACCTGATTCGTCAGCCTGAATATCTAATACAGAAGAGAATGTAATTGGAGGACACTTTGCGCAGCCGCCTATCACACAAGCGGTGATGAAAATAAAAAAGCAAAATAGAAAAGCGTGAAGAAATTGTTTTATCCTGTCAGTATGAATTATTCGTGTTTTCATAATCAAAACTGACCAAAATGGTTCTTCAGTGCTTCAAAACTCTCCTTACTGATTACATGCTCCATTTTGCATGCATCTTCAGCAGCAATGTTGCTGTCAACGCCAAGCTAATAAGCCAATTTGTCAGCCACTGATGTCGCTCATAGATCATTTCAGCGATCTCGCGACCACTGTCAGTAAGATAAATATAACCAGCCTGAGTTACGGTAATTTTTCCGCCTTCGCGTAAATTTTCATTGCGATGCTGACACTTGATTTTTTAAAATCCAATTCATTTGCGATATCGACAGAGCGCACAACTGGCAGCTTTTTGCTGAGCATCAGTATTGTTTCGAGATAGTTTTCGGCAGATTCATGTATTTGCATAAGCAAACCTCCTGTGTAAAATATATCTAAGTCAATTACCTATAAGAATACCATATCTGTGAAAAAAGTTCAACATAACTTCAACGATTCATTTTACAAAAAAAAGTCATTGACAAAATAAAATCAGGTATTATAATAATTCTGTATCGAACAATTCGGAATCGAACAGTTCAAGATCGAACAATTTAAGACTATCATCGAGAACTTGGTTCGATTAAAAATTAACAGAAAGAGAGGGCTGTATGGAAAAGGAAAAATCGATATGCTTTAGCCTAAAGAGGGTAAATCATATCGTGGAGAGAGGCATTCACACAAGCCTCGCGGAAGCTGGTTTTGATGAAATCACAAACATGCATGGATGGATTCTGGGCTTTTTGTATCACGCGCAGCGACCAGTCTACCAAAAGGATATCGAATCAAATTTTGGAATTGCCCGTTCAACGGTGACAAATATCCTGCAGCTGATGGAGAAAAAGGGGTATCTGACAAGGACTACCGATGAGCATGATGCAAGGCTTAAGCGGTTAGAACTGACAGAGTTAGGGAAAAAGGTTCATCTTGATACGATTGCAGTAATCGACTCAGCACATGATACGATGGAGGCTGGTATTACAGATGAAGAGAGAAGGATCTGCTTTGAGGTATTGGAAAAGATCTGTAAAAATGTAGAGAAAATAACAGGAGGAGAGTAGCCATGATAAAAACATTAGGTGCATATGTAAAAGAGTTTAAGCGTGCATCAATCGCGACACCGTGCTACATGATTCTGGAAGTTTTGATGGAGATGATGATTCCCTATCTGATGGCTTCCATTATTGATGACGGTGTCAATAAGGGTGATATGAAGCATATCTGTGTGGTTGGTGCAGGCATGCTTGTGATCGCAGCAATCGGTTTATTTGCCGGAATCATGGGCGGTGTGTATGGTGCAAAAGCATCAGCAGGATTTGCCCGTAATCTTCGAAAGGGAATGTATGATAATATTCAGACCTTTTCCTTTTCTAACATTGATAAGTTTTCAACAGCCAGTCTCGTAACAAGACTGACCACTGATGTAACTAATATTCAGAATGCATATCAGATGGTACTTCGTATGTGTATGAGAGCACCGGCCAGTCTGATTTGTGCGCTAGCATGGCATTTATTACAAATGCAAGAATTTCAATAATTTTCTTAGGGGCAGTAATTGTACTTGGCTTCGCATTATTTTTTATTGTCAACAGAGCAAGAAAATATTTTACTGCGGCATTTCCAAAGTACGATGAGTTAAATGCGAGTGTTCAGGAGAATGTTTCTGCTATTCGTGTTGTAAAGGCTTACGTGCGTGAAGATTATGAAAAGAACAAGTTTGTAAAGGCAAGCGAAAACATTTATAAGATCTTTGTTAAGGCAGAGGGTGTTGTTGCATTGAACTCTCCAGTCATGATGTTTGCCGTATATGGCTGTATCCTTGCAATCAGCTGGATTGGTGCGAAGATGATCATCGGAACAGGAAGTGTTGCGCTGACAACAGGAAAGCTGATGAGCTTATTAAATTATTGTATGAGTATTTTGATGAGCCTAATGATGCTGTCTATGGTTTTCGTTATGCTTACAATGAGTATTGCAAGTGCAGAGCGTATCTGTGAAGTATTAAATGAGAAGCCAGATTTAAAGAACCAGATCAGCCAGTTACAGATGTAAGGATGGAAGCATTGAGTTTGATCATGTTACATTCCGATATAATGCAGGAAGCGAAAAGCCAATTTTGTCTGACATAAATTTGTCTATCCGTTCAGGTGAGACAATTGGTCTGATCGGTGGAACGGGAAGTGCAAAGTCAAGTCTTGTTAATTTGATTAGCCGTCTGTATGATGTTCAGGAGGGTGCTGTAAAGGTTGGCGGATTAGATGTGCGAAAATATGATATGGAAGCACTTCGTAATCAGGTCAGCGTTGTTCTTCAGAAAAATGTCCTGTTTTCTGGAACAATTTTTGAAAATCTTCGCTGGGGTGATAAGACAGCTTCTGATGAGGAGTGTATCCGTGCCTGTAAGCTTGCCTGTGCAGATGAATTTATTGAGCGTTTCCCAGAGCGCTACAATACTTACATTGAGCAGGGCGGAAATAACGTATCAGGCGGACAAAAGCAGCGTCTTTGTATTGCAAGAGCACTTCTTAAAAAGCCAAAGATTTTAATTCTTGATGACTCCACAAGTGCAGTTGATACAGCAACTGATGCAAAGATACGTCAGGCATTTGCAACGGAAATTCCAGATACAACAAAGATCATCATTGCACAGCGTATCTCAAGTGTGCAGAATGCAGATCGTATCATCGTGATGGATGATGGTAAGATTAATGGAATTGGAACACATGAAGAACTTCTTGCTAAAAATGAGATTTACCGCGAGGTATATGAGTCCCAGACAGGCGGAAGCGGCGATTTTGATGAGAAAGGCGGTGATCAGTAATGCCAGGACCAAGACGTGATTTCGGACCAAAACAGAGGTCGACAATCCGATGAAGGTATTCGGACGTATTATGTCCTATGTATTAAAGAGATATCCAATTCACTGTGCATTTGTGCTGATCTGCATTTTCGTCAGTGTCTATGCCAATACACAGGGAACTATGTTTATGAAGACTTTGATTGACGGTTATATTACACCTCTTTTAGGTCAGGCTAACCCGGACTATTCAGAGCTTCTTCAGGCAATCATTAAGATGGGTATCCTGTATGCAATCGGTATTGCAGCAACCTTTGGCAATACTAAGATCATGGTTTATGTCACTCAGGGAACGATGAGAAATATCCGTAACGACATGTTTAAACATATGGAATCCCTTCCAATTAAATATTTTGATACACATAAGCATGGCGATATCATGTCAATGTATACAAACGATGTAGATACGCTTCGCCAGATGGTCAGCCAGAGTATTCCGCAGTTCATCAATAGCTTAATTAGTATTGTAAATGTGCTGATCTACATGATCATCTTAAGTGTGCCGCTTACATTTGTTTCCATTGTTATGGTTATGCTTGTTATATGGGCAAGTAAAACAGCTGCTTCTAAGAGCGGAAAGTTTTTCGTATCACAGCAAAAAAATATCGGTGCATTAAACGGCTTTATCGAGGAGATGATGGATGGTCAGAAGGTTGTCAAGGTATTCTGTCACGAAGAGGAGAGTATTGAGCGCTTTGACCAGTTAAATAATGATCTGTTTGGAAGTGCATATAATGCAAACCGTTATGCTAATATCTTAGGACCAATCAATGTTCAGCTTGGAAACTTAAGCTACGTTGTTGTTGCAATCGTTGGAGGTCTTGTTGCAATCAACGGAATTGGCGGCTTTACATTGGGAAGTCTGGCAAGCTTTTTAACTTTAAATAAGAGCTTCCAGCAGCCAATTAACCAGATCAGTAACCAGTTAAATAGTATCGTTATGGCACTTGCCGGCGGTGATCGAATTTTCCGTCTGCTTGATGAAAAGCCAGAGGTGGATGATGGCTATGTTACTCTTACAGATGCTGTTGTAAATGCAGATGGCACAATAACTGAATCAAATAAGAGAACAGGAACATGGGCTTGGAAGCATTATCACAAGGCAGAAGGTACGACAGATTATAGACAGCTTAAAGGCGATGTTGTATTTGAGCATGTGGATTTTGGTTACAACGACGATAAGATGGTACTTCATGATGTAAGCTTATATGCGCAGCCGGGACAAAAGATTGCATTTGTAGGTTCAACAGGTGCAGGAAAGACAACAATCACCAATTTGATCAATCGTTTCTATGACATTCAAAGCGGAAAGATCCGCTATGACGGTATAAATATCGGAAAGATCAAAAAGGATGATCTTCGTCATTCACTCGGAATTGTTCTTCAGGATACACATCTGTTTACTGGAACTGTTATGGAAAATATTCGTTACGGAAAACTTGATGCGACAGAAGAAGAGGTACATGCAGCAGCCAAGCTTGCTAATGCAGATGGCTTTATCCGCAGACTGCCGCAGGGCTACGACACAATGCTCACAGGAGATGGTGCTAACTTAAGTCAGGGTGAAAGACAGCTTCTTGCCATTGCCCGTGCAGCTGTTGCCGATCCGCCTGTACTAATTCTTGACGAGGCAACAAGCTCCATTGATACAAGAACTGAGAAAATTGTTCAGGATGGTATGGATAAGCTGATGCACGGAAGAACAACATTTGTTATCGCGCACCGTCTGTCTACCGTTAAGAACAGCGACTGCATCATGGTCTTAGAGCAGGGACGTATCATTGAGCGCGGAACTCATGATGATCTTATTGCACAAAAGGGCAAATATTATCAGCTATACACCGGAAATAAGATTAGCGAGTGAGTGCATAGTTTTAAACACAAAGAGCAAAAATGCAAAAATAAATAAAAGATAAAACGAATAAATCATTATGTTTCATCAGACCCTCGGCGGTATTCGCTGGGGGTCTTTTTGTATCGTTTTTTAAATGAACGGTTAAAATAAGAAAGATTCTCATAGCCGCAGGAGAGGGCAATATCTAAAATAGAGTCATTTGTCAGCAAGAGAAGACGCGCTGCCATTGAAAGACGGTACGAAGAAAGATATGAAGTAAAAGAGGTACCCATTGCAGATTTGAAAAAACGCATAAAATGAGAAGCAGAAAAGCCAGAAACAGAAGAAATCTCATCAATGGAGATTGTATTCATGTAGTTTGTTTCGATATATTTTAGGACACTTTTGAGTCGTTCAATGTGAGGGTCGTTTTTGGGAGCAGGAATATCGGTGGAATTTGTGAATATGGTGTAGAAGAAGGTAAAAAGGGCCCCCTTAATTGCAAGGCGGTAGCTTTTGGAAAACTGCTGCTGATACTGTCAATATGATTTAGGCATGATGAGAGAGCAGGGTAATGTTCATCATCACAGCAGACAAGATGCTCAAAGCCAATGGTACCAGCCAAGAAAGGCTCAAAAAATTCACTGCTTAGAGCATCCATGCTTCCAGTACAAAGAAGATCAAGTGAAAAAATAATATTTTCATATTCCATAGAATCTTCAGCCGGGCGATTGCATGAAGCTGACCAGGACTGACAATAATAATATCACCTGCCTCTACATAAAGAGAGGTAAAATCTAATGTGACGCGTCCACGCCCCTTTTTAATATATATGATTTCCACCTCATCGTGCCAGTGAAGCGGCACCTTCTCAAAATCAAGCGGAATAGAACAAATATACGCATTGTAAGGAAAATCAGGTGTGCTGTGTGATTTTGTTTTCATGATAATTTTCGTATTCAGGTATCTGCATTGTGGCTCTCTCCTTAAGATTGGATAGCGGGTCCCAAGCTCAACCCCCTCATCGTGCAAGCACGATCGGTGGTTGTAGCTTTTGACCCTGGTATCATCATGATAGGATAGTACCATAAAAGGGCGGTATAATGCAAGAAAAATGATAGAAAAAGCAGTAAACTGCATACATCAACTCACGAAAGGAGTTTTAAGAATAATGATGGTAAATGAAATTTGTGAAAAGAAATATAATAAGCCGTTATCTGGCTGCACCAATGAGGAGATTTATTACGCACTGCTTGATATGACAAAGGATCTGGCAGCAAAGAAGGAAAGCGAAGCTGGAAAGAAGAAGGTATATTACATTTCCGCAGAGTTTTTGATTGGAAAGCTGTTATCAAACAACCTTATCAATCTTGGACTTTACAAGACTGTAAAAAAAGAGCTTGAAGCAGCAGGAAAGGATATTGGTGAGATCGAAGAGATTGAGCCAGAACCATCTCTTGGAAACGGTGGACTTGGCCGCCTGGCAGCATGTTTTTTGGATTCCATGGCAACATTAAATCTGCACGGTGATGGTGTAGGCTTGAATTATCATATGGGTCTGTTTAAGCAGGTGTTTGATCACAATTTCCAGAAGGAAACACCAAATCCGTGGATTGAAAAAGACAGCTGGCTGATCAAAACTAATGTAAGCTATCCAGTTTCATTTGGTGATCTGACAGTGACCTCACGCATGTATGACATTGAGGTGACAGGCTATGAGGGACGCACAAATAAGCTTCATCTGTTTGATGTTGATACTTTAGATGAGAGTCTTATTAAGGACGGTACCATAAGCTTTGACAAGACAGATATCGCAAAGAATCTGACACTGTTCTTATATCCAGATGACAGTGATGAGCAGGAAACTTACTTCGCATCTACCAGCAGTATTTTATGGTAAGCAATGCAGCACACTTGATTTTAGATGAGTGTACGGCACGCGGCTGTAAGCTGACCGATTTAGATGAGTATGCTGCTATTCAGATTAATGATACTCATCCGTCAATGGTTATTCCTGAGCTGATCCGTCTGCTTCTTGAGCGCGGCATTACCATGGATGAGGCAGTTGAACTTGTAACAAAGGTATGCGCATACACAAACCACACAATTCTGTCAGAGGCACTTGAGAAGTGGCCGCTTGCATATTTAGAGAAGGTTGTTCCGCAGTTAGTTTTGATCATCAAGGAGCTTGATAAGCGTGTAAAGGCAAAATATTCAGATCCGAAGGTAGCGATTATTGATGAGAATGACCGCGTTCACATGGCACATATGGATATCCACTATGGTCACAGTGTAAATGGTGTTGCTTACCTGCATACTGAAATTTTGAAAAATTCAGAGCTTAATGCTTTTTACAAAATTTATCCAGAGAAATTCAACAACAAGACAAACGGAATCACCTTCCGCCGCTGGCTGCTTTCATGTAATGAGGAGCTTTCAGAGGAAATTGAAAATAAGATTGGAAGTGGTTTTAAAAAGGATGCCTGTGAGCTTGAGAAGCTGCTTTCATTTAAAAATGATGATAGCGTATTAGACAGCATTCTTGCGATCAAGAAGGAGAAAAAGCGCCAGCTTGCTGACTATTTAAAGCATACACAGGGTGTTGTTATTGATGAAAATTCTATTTTTGATATTCAGGTAAAGCGTCTTCATGAGTATAAGCGTCAGCAGATGAATTTACTTTGGGCAATCCATAAATATCTTGAAATCAAGAATGGAAGCTTCCTAAGACGCCAGTAACGCTGATCTTTGGCGCAAAAGCAGCACCAGCCTACACAATCGCAAAGGATATCATTCATGCAATTCTTTGCTTACAGCAGATCACAGAGCAGGATCCAGAAGTCAGCCCATATCTGCGCGTAGTGATGGTAGAAAACTACAACGTAACAAAGGCATCAAAAATTATACCGGCATGTGATATCTCCGAGCAGATCTCATTAGCATCAAAGGAGGCATCAGGAACAGGAAACATGAAGTTTATGTTAAACGGTGCAGTAACATTAGGAACAAGAGATGGCGCAAACGTAGAGATCGGAGAGCTTGTCGGAGAAGATAATATTTACTTCTTCGGAGAGAGCAGCGAGCAGGTAATTGAACATTATAAAAATGCAGATTATTGTGCAAAAGATTACTATACAAAAGACGAAGACATCCACACAGCAGTCGATTTCCTTATCGGTGAGCAAATGCTTGCAGCAGGAGACGAAGAAACCTTAACACAGCTTCATAAAGAACTGATAAATAAAGACTGGTTTATGACCCTCCTTGACTTAAAAGAGTATATAGCACGCAAAGAGCAGGTGCTTAATGACTACGCAGATAGAAAGAAATGGGCAAAGAAGATGCTCATCAACATCGCAAAGGCAGGATTTTTCTCATCCGACCGTACTATAGCACAATATAACGAAGAAATCTGGAAGTTATAATAAATATTAAAAAAGGTGGCAGCATAAACACGCCACCTTTTTTTTTCGTTGATTTTCATCGTCTGTTTAGGGTAAAATGTAATACAGAAAAGTTACATACAGAAAGGATCGGGGATATGTATCAGATATTGGTGGTAGATGATGAGCGAATTGAACGAAATGGCATTAAAAATGCTGCTGACG
>ENA-OQAZ01001360-OQAZ01001360.1-human-gut-metagenome-genome-assembly--contig:-NODE-1360-length-11810-cov-2.735428_pt1 | contig 11810 bp, 12 predicted proteins | sample MGYA00242737_ERZ504531 | MGnify/ENA primary metagenome ERZ504531 (study PRJEB26092, sample SAMD00036244) | human gut metagenome | host: Homo sapiens | study: EMG produced TPA metagenomics assembly of...
GAATTTACGCCTATGGAGAGTACAAGAACTTGTGAGTAGATAGATATTTATATCATCAAAAGCATACTCGTTGAAGTAGGAATGAAACATGGAAGTTTATAACTTTTTATAAGTTTTCAGTAACGGGGAAGGAATGAACAAACGGAAAAAAGTGATTACAGCTTTGTGTATCATGCTGGCTGCCAGCTCTCCGTTTGGAATCTACCGGTTGATCCAATGGGACAATGAAACCCGGCAGAAAGAAGAAGAGGCGAAAGTGCGGGAAGCAAAAGAAGCCGATGAAGAAGCTTATAAGCAGGCGAAAGAGTATATGAGAGACTACCGGATCGAGATGCAGGAACAGATGCAGGCGGCCGGAATCGATGATATCAAGGTGGGTACAAAAGGTATGAGTGTTATGGGCTGAATTATAAATTCGAAGGAAAAGAATCGGGCTATCAGTATTTCTATTATGAACTGAAGTATTATTCGGAATCGATCGATACCATTTTTGAAGCGTGCGCAGAGACTGGGGAGTATGATTCTTTTGTGGAACTGATGGAAAAAGAGTGCGAGGCAAAGGAACATCGTCCGCAGGTTTCCGGATTTCACAAGATCCATATCGGAGACAGGAACTATGGTGTACGAGTGGAAGACAAGGAGGATGAGGAAAATCTGACCATCTACCGGGATATCCACCTGTATTATACGTTGGAGCAGAAAGAAGATGGTGTTGATCTGTATGAAAATACTGATCTGGTTTATTCCACAAGACCGGGGGTCGAAGTGCCGGAGAAAGAGGAGCCGGATGTCAGTGGCAGTGGAAGCACAAAGCACAATGGTGGAAGTAGTTCTGGCGGAAGCGGCTATGGCTCTTTCCATGGATCTGCCGGCGGAAGCGGTTCCGGGTCATTCAGCGGCTCTTACGGTGGTTCCTATTCCGGAAAAAAGACAGATCCTTATGAATGCATATGACTACGACGATCCGGATGATTTGCAGAAGAGTGGCAGAGGACTTTGGAGACGGAGATTGATGATGACGGATATGAAGATGCCTATGACTACTGGAAGATGAATATGATGATTAAAATTTTTACTCTGTTGCCACTGTGGGGATTCGTGAGAGAATTGCGGGAAGAAAGAGCATAAAAAGAAAGGGCGCCCGGCGAATATAAAAATCCAGAAGTACTTACTGCATAGAGAAAGTCAGCTATACAGTAAGAAACTTCTGGATTTTTGCAGTATCCGATAAAGTCCGGAAGCATATTTGTAAAAGACCCGGGAGTCTTTTGCGGTCTGGATGCGTAAGCAACAAATATCCTTGTGGAACAGGTATTGATGTGGTTATGCTACTTTATTTTACAAGTTCCATAACCCATTTTCCGTCGGTGAAGTCGGGAATGTTGACGACTGCTCCGCCGCGGGCAACGGACATTTCGGAGAGGGTGGTGATGGCCATCCAGGAGGCGGCGTCGTAGACGTCTACAGGCATCGGGCTGTCTTCCCGCAGGCACTGGAAGAACTGTTCGAATTCGAGCCAGTCCATGCCGCCGTGGCTGCCTGTACGCCTTCTTCAAGAAATTTTTTCCAGATCGGGTGGTCGTAAGTTTCAGCGTAGGTGTCAGCATTGCCGCTGCACTCTTTTCGCCAGTCGAAATCGTGGTCACGGTCTTCTTTGCGGTCGATGAAGACAGAATCGGTAGCTTCTTCGTACATGCCCTTGGTTCCACGGACGGTAAAGTTACGGCTGTAGTATCTTGGCAGTGTAGTATCGAGGGTCAGCTGGATGGTTTCTCCGTTGGCACAGCGGATCATTGTGGTGATGATATCACCCTGGGCAAAATGCGCCTGTTTCAGTCTTTCGTCATCGCTCTTATTCTGCATGATGAACTCATGGAGTCCTGCGGACTTGGAGGCGAAGGAGGAAAGAGTCAGCATCCGGTTTCCGTGGTTGATGTTCAGAATCTTGGCAATCGGACCAAGATCGTGAGTTGGATAATTTTCGCAGTTTCTGGACAGATAGTTTCTCAGGCGGTAATGTCTGTTTTCTTTTCCGTAAGCGATCTCATCCCGCAGATCATGCTGATATCCCCCGGCGCAGTGAACGATTTCTCCGAGCACGCCCTGTTCTACCATGTTTAACACCATCAGTTCTCTGCGGCCGAAGCAGCAGTTTTCCAGAAACATGAACGGGGTTTTGGTTTTCTCGTAAGCATCGACCAGCTTGTAGCAGTCTTCCAGAGAATAAGCACCGCCGACTTCCATGGCTACGGCTTTACCGGCATACATGGCTGCCAGAGCGATCTCTACATGAGATTCCCAGGCAGTTGCGATGATGATCGTATTGACCTCTTCGTTTGCAATAATTTCTTTATAATCGGTAGAAACAAATGGGGTTGGCTGTCCGGCAGCCTCCACTACTTTAGCGCCTTCCTGTGCACGGTCTTCGTAGACATCACAGACAGCGACAACCTGTTCTTTCTGAGCCAGAACAATATTTTCCAGCAGATCTTTTCCACGGCATCCAAGACCGATATATCCGATTTTAATGTTATTCATTAGAGTCTCTCCTTTATGTGTCTTTTTATAACCATTTAGTAGGCAGAGTTCTGCGAGGTTTTTTACTCTCGTAATGGCGAATATGCCGAATGATTATATTCTGAGGTTTATTATACACAGATACCGGGATTTGACAAGGAAAGTAAAATCTAAATATTATGAAAAATCGTAACTATTCAGTAGCCACTGTCCCGCGAGGTGTTTTGACATGAATATGTCAAAATCCCGAGACATACAAGCCAAAATGCCATCACCGAAGGTGATTTACGCGAGCAACGAGTCAAAGTCCGTGCTTGCACGGAACCTTGAGGAGTGCCGCGATAACGATAAAAACTCGCAAAGCGTGATTTTATCGTTTAAATGCATTTTGGCTCGTAACTGTGAAGGTACTGAACAGTTACGACATATTTATATTAAAAGGTCTCTCCCGACATTACCTGTAAACAGTTATAAATCATCTGCTTTTCCACTAAGAGATTTAAAAAATGTTTGTATCTTTTCTCCGTATGAATTATAATAGATATAACAATTGCCATTCAAACAAGGAGGTAATCTATCATGAAGAAAAATGTTCAGCGCTTACTAACAATCAGCATTCTGACTTCTATGACCGGTGCTGGTATTTTTGCTATAAATAAACTGATCAACGCTTCCGCTGTAATCCGCAATGCGTTGCATAATAAATCTCAGTATTTCTACGACTGGAAATTTGGACGTATTCATTACACGATTGAAGGTTCCGGTTCTCCACTGTTACTTTTACATGATCTTTCCCCTGCAAGCAGCTCTGTCGAATGGAAATCTCTCAAAAAGCAGCTCGCAAAAGATCACACAGTATACTGCATGGATTTGTTGGGCTGTGGATGTTCTGATCGTCCGAAAATCACTTATACAAACTTTCTTTATGTTCAGTTGATCACCGATTTTATCAAAGCTGTCATCAAACAGCCAACGGATGTACTGACCAGTGGATTATCCGGTTCTTTTGCTGTCATGGCATGCAAAAATGATGTATCCATTATCCGCCGAATCATGATGATCAACCCGGAAGATCTCGCAGTGTTGAATCAGATTCCTGACAGACAATCCAAAGCATCTAAATTTCTGCTTGAACTTCCTCTGATCGGTACTTTGGTTTATAACATTCTGAATTCCCGTCCAAATATTGATCTGGCATTTACCGAAAAGTATCTTCATAACCCATTTCATGTGGATACAGAACTGGAAGATCTCTATTATGAGTCCTCGCACCTGGAAAATGGTGCCGGAAGTACTTAGCTCGCGAGCATTACCGGGAAGTACATTTACTGTAATATCAGTCACGCATTGAAGACCATTGACAACAGTATCTATATTCTGGAGGGTGATTCTGAACCCCGTGCCAGAGAAAGTGTTGCTTTATATACTTCTATTAATCCCGCAATCGAATCCGAGATGATAAAAAGCACCAAACACCTGCCTCAGATAGAAGCACCCGAACAGGTACTGGAAGCTGTTAACATCTTTTTTGCCTCATAAATTCTATTGTCCAATGCTAAAATATCCAGTATATTGTTTCGTAAATAACTGTATCCTACGCGAATGATACAGTTATTTCGAAACCGATATACTATTTTTAAAGAAAAAGCAAGAATATTCGAAAAGGTATTCTTGCTTTTCTGTCGTTTTCACTGCTTTCATTTTATATTTTCCTGAAAGTTTACATAATATTTTTTGTTTTTACCACATTCCCTGCCAATTTTTAATTTTTTCTGTCGATATTTTTTCAATCTTCTAACGTTCCAAAATCCCTTTAAAATCAACGGTTTTCCCATCTTTTTCACCTGTTATTTTATTGACATGCTTACACTGTTATTATATTATAATAGGTACAGCACTTTTTGTTGGTTTATGTGGAATTTCGTCGCATCATGGCATAGATACATATGTTTTTACATTCAACTGATATCTATTTTACTGATTACTTATACCATTTACACACACGATTTTCCATGCAAAACAGTGCCCGACAGACGGTATCAAGAATGTATATGCCTTTCTTAAACGATCTGAAAATCTTACCCGCTAACCCAACGCAGAATTATTTCTGTGCACAATTTCATTATGCTTACATCTGCAAATACAAAAGGAGTTTTATGGTTTTTTCGAGCTTATTTTTTGTTTTTTTCTTTCTGGCGTTAAATCTGATCGCCTATCATTTTGCTGATGGTATTAAGCGGAAAAATATGGTTCTCCTCGGTTTTTCTCTGGTGTTTTACTCCTGGGGAGGACCGAAATATCTTCTGCTTCTGCTCAGCATGGTCTTTGCTTCCTGCTGTTCGCCTTATTGATTGATCAGTACCGGGAAGAAGGACTGAGTAAAATATTTTTGATCTGTAACTGTGTATTTATGTTAGGTCTGCTTTGTATTTTCAAATATCTGACCTTCTTTTCATCCATCACAAACACGATCTTCCATTTTCCAAAAGAAATTCCGCAGATTGCTCTGCCAATCGGTATTTCTTTCTACACCTTCCAGCTGCTCTCTTACGTCATTGACGTATATCGCGAGGAAGTGGCACCACAGCGCAAATTCGTAAATCTGCTGCTGTATGCTTCCCTGTTTCATCAGTGTATCGCCGGACCAATCGTTCGTTACCAGCTGGTTGCTGATGAGATTGAGAACCGTAAAGTGAAAACGGATGAATTATACAGGGGTATCAAACGTTTTACCATTGGGCTTGCCAAAAAAGCTATTCTGGCAAACGGCTGTGCATCTGTAGCAGATACCCTGGTTCCAACACTCGCCAAGGACATCGTCGAGATTCCTGCAGCCGGTCTGTGGATTGGTATGTTGTTCTATGCATTGCAGATTTATCTTGATTTTTCTGCCTATTCCGATATGGCAATCGGTATGGGGCTTATGGTCGGTTTTCACTACGACGAGAACTTTAATTACCCGTACATCTCCGGTTCCATCAAAGAGTTCTGGAACAGATGGCATATTTCCCTCGGAACCTTCTTCCGTGATTATGTCTATATTCCGCTCGGTGGTAATCGAAAAGGTGCCCGCAGACGTACCATCAACCTGTTGATTGTCTGGGGACTTACCGGATTCTGGCACGGAGCCAGCTGGAACTTTATTTTCTGGGGACTGTATTTCTTCCTGTTCATCTACATGGAGAACACCTTCCTTCTGGAAAAATTTTCCCGCCTTCCGCGCTTTGTGAGCCATCTGTATGCCATGGTCGTGGTTTACTTCGGATGGGTGCTGTTCCGCTGTGAATCTCTGGGTAATCTTGGAGCTATCCTGAAAGGAATGTTTGGTCTGAACCACAACGGTTTTATCGATCTTTCGACCTCTGTTCTTTTCCAGAATAATCTGTATCTGCTGATTTTCTGTATCATCGCTTCCACACCGTTGCTGAAAAATATAGGCACTTACATCAAACGACTTGACCTTGTGCATTACCGGATTCCTTATCTGACCTACGCATATGAGATTGTAATACCTCCTGTATTGCTGATTCTTTCACTCCTTGCACTGGTCGGAAACAGTTACAATCCATTTTTATACTTCCAGTTTTAAAGGATCTGTCTGAACATGAATACAAATAAAAAAGAAAAATTTATTAATAAAAACAATGCCGTCCACAAGCGATTCTGGCAGATCGGAATCCGAACCTTCTTCGTGTTCCTTTTTGTGATCGCTTTTATCGGACTTCTGCTTCCTCTTAGACCGAAAGAATCGGAACTGGAGAAGCGTGAACTTTCCAAATTCCCGAAACCAACTGTTTCTACCGTGTTAAACGGCGGATTTTTCTCTGACATCAGCACCTGGTATGCAGATACCTTTCCGTTCCGTGAGAAACTGATGCGTGCCAATGCCAGCATGAAAAAATTCTATGGTATCACCACACAGGAAATCTACGGAGATGCTGCACAGGGGGATGAGATCCCGGATGCGGATGCAGAGATGGAAACCACCCCCACTCCAACACCTGAAGAAGATATTCAGGAAGAGGACGGAACCATCCATGCGGAACCGGAAAAACTGGGTAAAATCTACATCGCCGATAACCGCGGTTTTGAACTTTACGGCTTCAGCCGGGCGGGCGCAGACGCTTACATCAACATGATGAACTCTGCTGCCACCCAGTTAAAAGATATCGCAACCATTTATGATATTCTGGTTCCTACCAGTATCGCAGTCAATATCGATCAGGAAAATCAGCAGAAAGTCGGCTCCAACAGCAGGAAGACACATTCGCTTATGTAAACGGACATCTAGATGCTTCCATCAACCAGGTAGCTGTTCTGGATGCCTTAAAGAACCATAACAGTGAATATCTTTACTTTAAGACGGACCATCACTGGACCGCTGACGGTGCCTACTATGCTTACAAAGAGCTGATGAAAGCCAAAGGCATGACGCCTTCTCCTCTGACCGATTACACGAAGAGCGAATATCCGGGATTCGTCGGTTCCTTCTATCAGTACAGTAATCAGTCTGAAACACTGAAAAATAATCCGGATACGGTTGTTGCCTACACACCGGCCTGCAATGATCTGACTTACACCAATACAGATGGACAACAAGTATCGGGATATGTAGTCTCAGATGTAACGAAGTACTCCGAAGCCAACAAATATCTGTGCTTCATCTGCGGTGATCAGCCGTACGAACGCATCGATAACCCGAACATCACCGACGGATCATCCTGCGTAGTTATCAAGGAATCTTACGGTAACGCTTTCGTACCATTCCTGGTCAACAGTTACCAGACCGTACACGTTGTCGACTACCGTTACTTCAGTGGCAACCTGGTCGATCTTGTAAAAGATAACAATATTCAGGATGTTATTTATGTCAATAACGCAAATGCACTGATTGAAAGCGCAGTAAAGAACATGAGTCGTATTATCAGTTAAATCAGTTCAATCAAAATCGATCCACCGGACCAATTATTGATATGCAACGCAATAAAAAAAGAAACCATCCGGTTTCTTTTTATTTTATGTTTTGTTACAACTACTTTTTCACCTTCGGTCAGTGTCAGGAACGTATCGATCAGATCTTTTACATTCATTTTATTAACCAGACCGCAGTTTCCATTCTGATCTTCCATCACATAAAAACTGGAATCTCTTGGCGTGTAGGAGATTGTAATCTTACTTCCGTCCGTTCCATGATAAGAAAGTGTAAGTTCCGCATCATCTTTTGTCGTATTTTCTTCCAGACGGCTCTGGCATACCATAGCTGCTGCTGCCCGGTAGAACGCGGTGAAGTTATCACTGTCTGCTTCCTGATCATTCACATAGTAAGTGGTCACGGTCTTCGTCTCTTCTTCGTCATCTGCGTCCTCGCTGTCCGCATCTGTATCATCATCTGCATCATTGTCTGTGTCTTCACTCTTATCTTTCTCCACTTTTTCTTCTGTTACAACCCGTTTCAGTGTATAAGTGGTTCCCTGATAGGTCACATCCAGATGATCCAGGTCACTGATCGTCATAGAATCAATAGATGTTTTCCAGTAGTCAAATGCTTTTCCATTCATCAGCGTATCCAGGGATGCCTGAGAAATTCCGTGAAGTTCACCGGAGTCACCCAGTCTCACATAATAATTTCCATCGTTTTCGTTAATATTTCCCACATACAGAACCAGTTCTCTGTCCACGGTTTCTGTGGTAGTTTCACCTGAATCGTCTGTATCGTCCGTATTTGCATCAGAATCGCTTTCTGCGTCGTCTGTGGATTCTGCTTCCACTTCTTCGGTATAATCGACTGTGAGGGTCATTTTCGGCTTCTCAAGGCCATATGCTGCCCAGTCCGTACAGTTGTAGTTGTAATATCCGGCAAAACTAAGGCCGGCAACGGTACTTTGCAGGGTTCCCACCTGCGTGGAATCCGCTTCCTGTTTCTTGTTATCCTCTTCCTGGACATACCAGCCTGTAGAAGACTTTCCGTTATTCGTAACCGTATACGAATTGTTGTCTTTTTTCACAACAATCTTGCTGATCGTTGAAGATGTGATGGTTGGATAACTCTCACTTTCTGCATAATTGTACAGGCCGCCTGAAAAAGTGCTTCCAAAATCCGTACTGGTCGTATACACGGTTGAAGCATCATCATTCAGACAGATATACGTATTACCGGTGGAACTGTTCTTGTCACCAACTGTAATCTTTTCGCTGCTTCCGTCTGTTTTTACCACCTCGATCACATTGGTCGGAACGTCCAGACCGTATTCTCCCGGATCCTCCACATCCGTCAGGGTACGATCCGCTTTGACGGATGCCAGACAGGATACTACGCTGTCTACTTTCGAAGCATCCACCGGAAAATCCTCCTGACCTTCCAGTGTCCAGCTGTCTTCCGCTTTTTGGAAGGTGACTGTTTGATCCCCCGCCTCAAAAGTCAATGTGCTGATATCGTCACTGGCGATTGCCGCCACTTCTTCCTGCGCGATTTCTTCTTCCGCTGTCTCTTCCTCACTGCTGTTCACTTTTAACAGCGCAAAATAACAAACGATCAAGACAGACAGAAAAACAACCCCCGCAAGAATTACAAATAAGCCCCTTTTTTTTCTTCATTACTGTTTTCTCCTCTTAAACCAGATCACCGTACCGATCAGCAGAAATGCCACCGGGATCACACCACACACGATGATACTCCAGTATGCCGCATCAAACTGTGGAACAGTCAGATAGCTCATGGTCAGGCTCTTGCTCGTCACGTCGATGACCGGCGCATCGTTTTCACACATCCAGCCCAGCGCTGCCAGCACCAGATCCGTATTGCCTCCGGATACCTGCTGATCGGTAGCTTCGTCCAGAAGCTTGCACAGCCGAAATACACCAGCTGTGTGGTATTATCATCATCCACCTGCTCGGTTACAGAAACACCCACCTGGAAACTGCCTTCTTCATCGCTGTCTTCTTTCTCATATGTGGTCATATTCTGTACATCTGTCTTTATATACGCTTTGTCAGATGTTGATAGCAGAGAAGAAATCTGCAGCGTATCACGGTAATCGCTCAGTGTTTTTACCGGCTGTGAGATCGGTGCCAGCACATAGCGGTTGTTACTCTTAATGTCGGAAGTAATATCAGAACTGTCAATAGTCGGAACAATATAGTACGGCCTCTGCATAATGTAATGACCGGTATCTCCCTCCATGATCACACCGTCCCCTGTGGTTACGCCGTAATTTTCCAGTACACTCTTCAGATTCGGCATATCTGTTCCGGTATATTCTGTAAAAATCATCACTTTTCCGCCGGCTTCCATGTAGGTAATGATCTTTTGTGCTTCTTCTTCAGAAAGATCTTTCTGCGGTGCCGCGATCAGCAGGCATCCGGTGTCCTCCGGAACCGCATCCTGTGTCAGCAGATTCAGACTCTGTACATCATAATTGGCTTTCTGCAGGCTGTCTGTCAGACTGCTGTTTAATTCCAGTTCCTCATGACCTTCCAGTGTATAGATTACCGGCAGATTCTCGGAAGTGACATAAGAAATCGCACTGTCAATCTGTCCTTCCCCGTCAAACCCTGTAGTGTTGGTCTGGTAGGTTGTATAATCCATTTCTGTTTCATACAGATCGCTGTAACTGATCACCTTACTCTTCTCCCCTGCAACCACGATCAGACTGTTATCTGCCACATCATCGCTGGTATACTGTGAAGTAAAGTTCGGATATAACACTGGGTCTTTTTTCTCTACTTTGATATGTTTGGACTCCTCTTCGTATCTGGTCAGCATTTTTTTCCAGTACCGAGTCTTCTTTTCCCGACTGTACGATATGATAGATTGTGACATCCGTGTTCATATCTTTCAGATATTTCTCTGTCGTATCAGAGATCGTATACAGCTTCTGGGTACTTACATCCACCTGGGTATATTTTTCCGGAATCTGTCCAACGATCAGGTTGATAACGACCAACACCGCGATCACAATAGCGGTGATTCCCATACTGTAAGAACCGTTTTTCAGGGATTTTTTATCGATGCTTCCCATTTCTTTGATGGTGCTTCCCGCCGATTTTAATTTCTTTTTGATATTGATTTTCATTCTTCCAGCCTCCTAATTCCATCTTCTCTTGGTAATAGTCTGAACCGTAAGAACCAGGAAAATAATGATCACAGACAGAAAATATACCACTCCCTGCAGGTCCAGAATACCGTTGGTAAAGTTATCAAAGTGACTGGTAATATCGAAAACAGCCAGGAATTTCTGAATACTTCCCTCAAATAGCGTGGATTTTACCACATAGGTGATGGCAAGTGCCGCTTCTCCTGCGATACCGATAACTGCTGCGATCCACAGATTCCGAATCATATGGTATATCCACACAGCAGCCAGCAGCACCAGAAGCATATAGCACGCCAGAGACGCCATGGAACTGTCCGGATCAGAGAGCTGATACCCGTGATCATATAGCAGACAAACAGTACGATAAAGGTTACGACTGCTGCAATGACCGGATTTTCTGTAACGGATGACCAGAAGACTCCGACTGCGATCTGGGCAAATCCAAGAAGGGCAAATCCAAGCACTGCCGTATATGCCATCGCATAAGATATCGTACCATATTTTCCCATGATCATCGGGTACAGACAGATGATCAGTACCGGGATCACATAAACCGTAGCTACCGCCAGAAACTTTCCAAGAACAATCTCACTGACGGATACCGGAGCTGTCAAAAGCAGCTGATCGGTCTTCTGTTTCCGCTCTTCTGCAATCGTTTTCATCGTCAGAACCGGCACCAGAATCAGAAAAATAAAGGTAACGGCACTTAATGTGGTTCCAAATAACGGGTAGGCATTCTGCAGGTTATAGGCAGTAAAATAGATGCCTTCCAGAAGCAGAATGAAAAATATAAATACATATCCGATCATAGAGGTCAGATAACTTTTTACTTCTTTCTTATAAATTGCTTTCATCATGAGCCTCCTGTTCTGTTCCATTCTCTTTTTTCGTATCTGTACCGGTCTCATCTTCCGGTGCAGACTCCGGCTTGGCGTCTTGTTCATCCGGAACAGGGGCTGTTTCGTTCTGTGTCAGTTCAAGGAAGATGTCTTCGAGGGATACCTTCGTAAACTGCATATTCAGGATCGGCATCTTGCTTCTGCCATCATATAAAACAGTTTTTCACGATATCCGTCTTTTCTTCTGTTGTGATCACCATACTTACTGTTTTTCGTTTTCTCCCGGTTTCCTACTTCTAATTTTGTATTTCTTCTACGTTCGTCGCAACATTTTTTCAACATCCTGTTTTCTCCTTTACAG
>ENA-OQAZ01001362-OQAZ01001362.1-human-gut-metagenome-genome-assembly--contig:-NODE-1362-length-11762-cov-2.873141_pt1 | contig 11762 bp, 11 predicted proteins | sample MGYA00242737_ERZ504531 | MGnify/ENA primary metagenome ERZ504531 (study PRJEB26092, sample SAMD00036244) | human gut metagenome | host: Homo sapiens | study: EMG produced TPA metagenomics assembly of...
ATACATACCTGCACTCATAACACCTTTTACTTCATTTCCGGACATCAAACCAGAAAGTATTGAATCCTCTGAAAAATATTCATAGTTTCTACCATTAAGTGGAGAACGATGGATATTAACGGATGGACCATATAAACCACCATATCCAAAGGCTGCTCCTTCCTGTCCCATCTGTAATCCCTGATTAAATGCCAGATCTTTATTCCATGTCTGTGCCAGTACTGTTGCATTTGCGAAACCAGTTCCTGATGCATTCATTCCCTGTGTAAACGATCCAACCTGGTTCGGTCCGTCAAAATCCAACGCAATTGCTTTCCAACACTTTCAAATGCCCCTGTATTTACATATGCATAATTTACAGCTGTCTGCATTTCTTTGATTGTCAACTGATCCAATACATCTTCCCACTTTGGATCATCATAATCAGATCCAAGTTCTATTCCAAGCTCTGTAAGCTTACCGTTTTCTTCTACCTTCAGATTATTCTTTGCACCTGTTGTGATCGGCTCATCATTTTCATCGATCCAGTCATTTGCCATCTCATCGGTATACAGATTCAGTTTTTTGACATTTTCTGCCATTTCCCTTGTTTTGGTATTTTCTTTTGGATATGTTCCTGCAAAATCCGAACGTGTTAAATATATAATTCCTGATTCACTTTCCGAACCATCCAGACTGACTCCGTCTACTGCGTCTGCACCGGTAAATTTATTCGATACCGTATTTCCGGTTGTTCCGTCTTCCTGATATTGAATGTTATCCTTAAGATCAATATTAAACTGATTTTTTACAGTATGGGAATCTGTTCTGATAGAAAAAGTATAGGTACCCTCATCCAGCTCATACCCCGCAAAACCATTCTTATTATTATCATAAGCATCATAACTTGCCATATCCTCTGCTGATACAGTTACAACAACTTCTTCTGATTCTCCCGGTCCAAGTAATTTTGTTTTTGCATAATCACCAAGCTCTACCGCGCTTTTTTCGATTCCGCCCTTCTCATATGGAGCTGTATAATAGAATTCTACAACATCTTTTCCTGCTTTATCTCCTGTATTTGTCACTTTTACTGTAGCCGATACTGATCCATCTTTAGCTATCTCTACGCTGTGATCTTTCAGCTCCCAGTCAAAAGTTGTATAAGAAAGACCATATCCAAACGGATACTGTACAACCCCTTCGTATCCTTTTCCATGATCATTCTCTACTTGGTTCCAATAGCCTTCTGCATCTGCAGTTTCATACCATTTGTATCCAACATAAATTCCTTCCGCATAATCTTCATAGGATACCTGATCATACTGAAATTCTTCTCCAAGGTTACCATTACTGGTTCCATTATACGGATAAAGTCCTTTTCCATTAGAATAACTTCCTACACCATTTTCCCCAGCATTTGCATAACTGGCTGCTGTATTAAAATCATAAGCCATGTATCCGCTGTATGTCCACTCGGGTTTACATCTCCCACAGGATTTCCGGCAGTACACTCGCTGCATACTGTCCTGTATATCCGGCGAGCAGGCATGCATCAATTCCATCAATCGTTTCAATCTGTCCAAGCGTCATTACATTTCCGGTATTTAACACAACGATCACATGTTCAAAATTCGCTCCTGCATAAGTAAGTAATGCTTCTTCTTCCGTTGATAAATCTAAAGAAGTTCTGGTATCGTCTACAACAACTTCTCCATCCTTTTTATTGATCTTATACTGCTTCTGCGGATTATCATTACTCTCACCAGTCGGGCGACCAATTACAACAATTGCTGTATCTGAATAATCCTTTGCATTTTGCAATAATTCTTCTGTATAGGATTCTCCATCATTGATATCCGGCTCATATAGACGGCTGAAATCTTTCGGCCAGCTTGACAGTGCATTTTTGTACTCTCTTTCACCACAGAAATCCTGATACATTTTTTCCAGTTCTTCATTATATTCAATTCCATAATTTTTAAGCGCTGTAAGAATTGTTTCATCAGTACTTATAATCTGTCCAGAGCCAGAGCCACCTCCAAGCCATTGTGTAGAAGCCCAGCCAAATACATTGACCTTGTTTACATCTTTCGCTAATGGCAATGTTTCATTTTCATTTTTCAGAAGTACTGCTCCTTCCCGTTCGATATCCATAGACAAATCTTTCCCTTGATTTAAGATATCCTGCGTCTTTTTTTCTGTAATATCAATATCCATATCACCCATAAATCCCTGGAGCATTCCATTAAAAGGCATTGTAATCTGTGGAATTACAATAGCTGCTCCCAGAAAAATCACTCCAAATGCCATTCCAAAAGAATGTCTCACAAAATGCGGTTTTCTTTTTCTTTCCGCTTTTCGCTGTTTTCTTTCTTCTTTCGTTTTCATAACCTCTTTCCTCCGTTTTATTTATCTTATGTTCTTATCCTATCACATCATTTCTCCCCTGGTAAAAATCTGCATAATCTGCACTTTTTCCGCACAAACGGTTTCTGTGCTATAACTTTTTCACAAAATAAGCGCCATGTTTTTATGCATTTTCACATAACCATGACGCTTTTTTACAAAATCTTTTTTAATTCTCTTTTTTATTTTCTTTCATCGGAATCAGAATTTTCAGGTCAAACCAATGATCCTTCGTATCAATACTGACCGCACCTTCATATTTATTGACCGTATACTTAATACTCTTCAGTCCATATCCATGAGATGATTTTCTTTTTTGGTTGTGATCAGCGAACCTTCTTTATACTGCAATTCCTCTTCATAATAATTCTCAAACCGGAGAATCAGAAAACTTTTCTGCCTTGATACCGTCACATGAATCAGGCGTTTCTCCTTTTCCGGGATCTTCATTTCGCACTCGATCGCATTGTCAAGTGCATTCCCGAAAATGCTGCAGATATCCATGACATCCATAAAATCCAGAAGTGTTCCGTCTGCCACACAGGTGAATATAATCCCATGCTTGTTGCAGTACAGGCTTTTCGTTGTAAGTACCGTATCCAGAACTTTATTTCCCGTCTTGTTCTGCGCTTCATACTGGCGGATTTCCTCCTCCATCCGGTTCAGGAATTCTTCTCTTTTCTTCGGATCTTCCTCACTTCTGAGTACTGCGATCTGGTGTTTCAGATCATGATATTTGTAATTGATCAGGTCAATGCTTTCTCTGGACTGCTTATACTGCACATACTGGTTCTGAAGGACATTCTGCACTGCTTCCAGCTCCTTTTTCACACGCAGTTCCCCACACTGGATCAGATGCGCATACAGAATCGCAATTCCTCCGATATCGACTAAAGTTCGGATATTTCCGATTTCAAAAGAATACGTTCCGGAAAATGGTGTATTACTTGTCAGGAAACTCAAATTACTCACTGCAAATACCGCAATAGCAATCAGCTGTGCAGAAAATAATTCTTTCGGACTGATATTCATTTTCCCGTCTTTCGGCAGATGTGTCTGCATGATTTTCAGCAAAACAAATGCAATGCATCCATAAATTCCAATCAACAGTAATGCCCTGATCCAAAGTGCCGGCATCTGTCCCTTCCAGATAAAACACACGACCTGCCATTCGATTGATGCCAGGAACTCCGCCACTACAAACGCGATCATCCCAAAGTAAATTGCATCTGTACTGCCAATATCACAGCATCCATAAATAAATCCGATCATCAAATTACCGCAATGACCATACACGGAATCCAGAAATAAATCATCAGATTCCCTGTCACAACAAGGAACACGCTCTGAACCACCAGTGCCCCTGCCATCAGCGGAATCGTCTTCTTAGCCATTCTTTTCTTCAGTGGCAGAATGAAAATCATACATGCCAGCCACTCCGCAAGTGCCGTATAAAACCGTGGGATATCCGGCATTATCGTATCCATCATTTTACAATCTCTCCCCAGTATTTTGTCAGTTCTTCCATAAATTCTTTTTTCCGGGCACGGCTCAGCACCAGCTGTTCCCCTTTTACCGTCGCACATCCATCCTGAATCCCGTCCACATGCTGCAGGTTGATCAGATAGCCTTTATTTCCACGGCAGAAATTCATCCCCTTCAGTTTTTCTTCCATTTCCTTCATCGTTCCGCTGGTCTCATAATCTCCCAGGATCGTATGCAAGATCAGAGTATGTCCCTGACTTTCGATATAGTAAATATTAGCGATATTGACGCGCACGGCACCGCCTTTGATATTCACCATGATCACTTTCTGTTCTCTCTTCTTCATTCGTCCGATCGCCCGGTTCAGGCGCTGGGAAAAGGCAAAATAAGAAACCGGCTTCAACACGTAATCCAGGGCATCCACTGCATATCCACGGATCGCATACTGTGCCATGTTCGTGATAAAAATAATGACAACCTCGGTATCCATCTTGCGGATTTCTTCTGCCGCAGACATACCATCCATGAATTTCATTTCCACATCCATCAGGATCAGGTCGTACTGTGACTGATATTTGTGTACGATCTGGTCTCCATCTGTGTAAACTGTAATATCAAACAATTCTCCGTTCTCTTTTTCATACTGATGCAAAAAACCCTGTAACTGCTGCGCATACAGTGCTTCATCTTCTACGATTGCAATCTTTATCATTGGTTTCCCTTCTCCTTTCCCATTAAATACGCCAAAGGGGGACTTGCACTTAAAATTATTTTAGTACAAGTCCCTGTCTATTTCTACTTTTTTCTTTTAGTCGCGCTTTACTGCTGCCCGGATCAGATGCCCTGTTCCCTTAATCCGGTGTCCGTTCGCCATTTCGGTCAACGCTTCTGCCATTTCCATCGTCACAAATCCACCGGTCATCTTTGCGTATCCACGGATCGGCATATTATAGTTAAACAGTACATTTAAGTTTGGTTTACCCTGCCATTCGCTGATCTTCAGCAGGATTCTCAGTACACCATAGAACAGCTTTCCAAAAATCCCTTTTCCATAATACAGTTGGCACACAGCATCGTTCATTCGGATCTCGCCGCTCCAGCTTCCATCCGGAATCTCTCTTCCGTAAAGACGGGTAAATTCTTCATCCGAAATGTCTTTGATCTGTCCACTGAAATATTCCGGCATTTCTTCTTTTTTGTAGCCGCCATTTTCTACAGTTCCCACTACATCCAAAGTATCTTCCAGAAGCATATGTTCAGCGTTCTCACCGATCATGATCTGATAAGTTCCGGATTCAATTTCCCAACTGTCCGTTCTGGTATCATAGAACCGGAAGCTATTATCATCAAATAAAATCTGGACTTCTTTTTCCTCTCCCGGTTCCAGTTCCACTCGCTTGAAACCTTTCAGCTCGCGGACCGGACGGAAAATGGTATCGGATTGCTTTCCTACATAAAGTTGTGTGATCTCAGTTCCTGCCACATTTCCTGTATTCTTAACAATAAATTTCACGCCTTCGGAAGATACCTTCAGATCCTTATACTCAAAATTCGTGTAGCTGAGTCCAAATCCAAATGGGAACCGTGTCATTTTTCCAACCGTTGTATAATAACGGTATCCCACATAAAGGGATTCTCTGTATTCACTGCTCCGTTCCTTGCTCGGATAATAAGCATATGCCGGCGTATCTTTGTAATGAAGCGGATAAGTCTCATTCAGCTTTCCGGACGGATTTACCTTACCTGTCAGCACATTCATCATCGCAGAGGCGCCTGCCTGTCCACCCAGATATCCATGTACGATTCCTTTTACATATGAGTACCATGGCATTTCAATTGCAGATCCTGCGGAAAGAACAACAATTACATTAGAATTGACCGTCGTTATTTCATCCAGAAGCGTATCCTGCGCATATGGCATATCCATATGGGTACGGTCAAGTCCTTCCGATTCACTGATCTCATCCAATCCACCGAAGAAGAGAACCACATCTGCCTTTCTTGCCGCTTCAATTGCTGCTTTCATCAGCTTTTTATTCGGTTTCCTATTACGGATATACCCTGCTCGTAAGCAATGACATCCACGCCGCTCTCACCGATCACGTCCATGATTGCCTCCGGCTGTTTGGTCGGATTCACAAGGGAAGAACCTGCTCCCTGATATCTTGGTGTTTTTGCAAAATCTCCGATCACGGCAACTTTTGTCCCCGGTTTTAATGGAAGGATCTGATCCTCATTTTTCAGAAGAACAATGCTTTCCTCCGCTGCTTTTCTCGCGAGCTTATGATGTGCTTCTATATCAAACTGCTTTCCTTTTGCATCCTCAGTTGCCTGATGGGTTGCAAAGATTACATTTAACAGCTCATCCAGTCTCTGGTCCAGCACAGATTCTTCCAGATCTCCGTTCTCCACTGCACGGATAATGTCACGCATACCGGATTTCCCGGTTCCCGGCATTTCCAGATGACTTCCGTTCTTTATACCCAGCGCATGATCGTTGCTTCCACCCCAGTCAGAAACTACAAAGCCATCAAATCCCCATTCATCCACAAGGACTTCCTGTAGCATATGGCTGTTTTCATTTGCATAAATACCATTCACTTCATTATAAGAAGACATGATCGATTTTGATTTTCCTTCTTTGACTGCAATCTCAAATCCGGTGGTATAGATTTCACGGAATGTTCTTTCATCAACTACAGAATTATTCGCCATACGGCGAAGCTCCTGGCTGTTTGCCGCAAAGTGCTTTGGACATGCGGCGATTCCTTTACTCTGGATTCCACGCACATAGCTGCTGCCATCTTTCCTGCGTGATACGGATCCTCTGAAAAATATTCAAAGTTTCTTCCGCACAGTGGACTTCTCTTGATATTCAGTCCCGGTCCAAGGATCACATTGACTCCCATGGTAACTGCTTCTTCCGCAAGTGCCTCTCCGATTTCTTCTCCAAGTGCCTCATCCCAGCTGTTTGCAACGCCTGCTGCCGTCGGGAAACAGGTCGCCGGAAGGCTGGCGTTTAATCCAAGATGATCCCCTGCTCCTGCCTGCCTTCTCAGCCCGTGAGGCCCGTCTGACATTGTCATCGATGGAATTCCATATTTTCAAAATCTACCGTCTCCCATGTATTTTTACCTGACATCATCCGTGCTTTTTCTGCTAATGTCATTTGTTTTATGATATTCTCATACTTCATTTTCATTTTGAAACCACCTTATTTATTCTATCTCTGTTTCTTTTCCTGCTGAAAATAGCATAACACAGAAAGCAGGCTGTAAAAGCCTGCTTGCATAAATGGTTGAAAATTCTTCACGAACTGCATTTTTAATTACATTTTTCAGTTATAACTTTTTTATATTTTGCTTTACTGCGCAGTTGAAAAATGATAATATTTATCAACATAATACATTTAACCGGGAAGCCGGGGGACGTGCTGCACCCGCTCCGAGCCTGTCGGAGGTGGTGCTAATGAGTACATATGAAGAATTACAACTCATCGTATCCGTTGCGGTACTTATTGTTGCAATACTTAATTATACACATAAAAAGTAGCCGTCCTAAACTTTTGGCGAGTTGACGACTACTTTCTAAACTAGATTATTTTCGCCGGAGTGGATAAATTGCGGTTACCTTCCGACTTTCCTGTTAAGTGTATTATAAAGCACATATATAAATTTGTCAAATACACAAAAATAGTGCAATAGCAATGCTACTACACTATACACTAAAGTGGAGAATACGAGATTCGAACTCGTGACCTCCTGCTTGCAAGGCAGGCGCTCTCCCAACTGAGCTAATCCCCCATATGACGTTTGCGACTTAATTAAAATATCACAAACGTCCCTCTTTGTCAACTGTATCTGCTGATTTTATAACAGCTGTATCATTTCTACAGCTGTGTTTATTTTGCTCAAATATTCTCTACTATTTCTTTTCCGTATTTTTATACGCCGTCTCATAGAACACTTCCTGTGAATCCAGCTTTTCTTCATTGATATCACGATCTACATAATCGCCGTCTGCAGTCAGTTCTTTTCCTTTTTCATCATCCTTCATCATGGTGTCAAACATCCAGTCCAGTCTTTCACGCAACGTATCATCCAGAACCGGAGCTGCAACCTCCACACGTCGGAGCGTATTTCTCGTCATATAATCAGCCGATGCAATATACACTTTTTCTCTGTCCGGCGTTCCGAAACGATAAATACGGGAATGCTCCAGAAATCTTCCGACAATGCTGATTACTTTAATATTTTCTGTGTATCCTTTGATACCAGGAATCATACAGCAGATTCCACGGACGATCATTTCAATCTTCACACCTACCTGTGATGCTTCCACAAGCTTCTCAATGATCACTTTATCAGTCAGTGAATTGATCTTGATTCCGACATACGCATCTTTCCCGTTCTTTGCGTGACGTATTTCCTCATCGATCATATCGAGTACTTTATTCTGGAGACATTTCGGTGCAACCAGCAGGATGTGCGTTTCCTCTATCGTCTCACCGCGCAGCAGACATGCAAATACTTCTGCCGCTTCTTTTCCGATTTCCTGCTTTGCTGTGATCAGTGACAGGTCTGTATATAATGTTGAAGTCTTTTCATTATAGTTACCCGTTCCAATCTGTGTGATATATTCAAGACCTTTATCTGTCTTTCTGGTGATCAGGCAAAGTTTTGAATGTACCTTGAATCCATTCAGACCATAAATTACACGGCATCCGGCTTCTTCCAGCTTTCTAGAGTATTCAATATTACTTTCCTCATCAAATCTTGCCCGAAGTTCTACAAGTACCACAACTTCTTTTCCATTTTCTGCCGCTTCAACCAGTGCATCCACAACCTGACTACGGACAGCCAGACGGTACAAGGTCATCTTGATGGACACTACAGAATCGTCTCTTGCCGCTTCATAAAGCAGTTGGTAAATGATTTAATATTTTCAAATGGATAAGATAACAGAACATCTTTCTGCTCAATCTGTGCGATCAGACTTTCTTTTTCTTTCAGCTGCGGTGTCATTCGCGGACTCCTCTTCTGATAGAACAGCTTTTCCTTTTCTGCTCCTTGCATTCTCAGATAATTCTGGATTGCAAATACAAATGATAAATCAAGTGGTACTCTCGACATAAATACGTGGTTTTTATCCATATGAATATATTTGCAGATCTCTGCGATCAGCTTTTTGTTGATCTTTCTGGAGAATTCCATGCGGACAGGATTCATACGTTTTCTCTGCTTTACCAGATTTTCCATGGCATCTCTGTAATCCATATCTTCATCATAAATGGTTTCTGTATCAATATCCGCATTTCTCGTAATTCTCAGGAGAGATTTTTCTTTGATTTCATATTTTTTAAATAATTTCGGCAAAAAATGAAGAATCAGTTCTTCCGAGAGCATAAAGGTTCCCGGTCTGGTCGGAATGTCGATCAGACGCTTAAATACATTGTTACTGCACGGAATGATCGCCGTTTTTGTCTTTCCACCCTTCGTTGCAAGCAGTGCAACCGCATAGATCTCTTTATTCTGTAAGAATGGAAACGGCTGCTGTTTGCTGATGATATTCGCAGACAGATATGGTGCAATTTCATTATCAAAGTAAGTTTCCAGTAATTCCCCTTCTTTTCCTGAAAGCTTGTTGAAATTGATAATCCGGATTCCCTGCGGCTCCAATTCTCCCATTAACTGCTCGTAAATAACTGCTTTCTTTATATCAAGCTCTCTTGTTGCATCAATAATCGCTTTTACCTGCTCTTTGCTGGTCATATTGGTTTTATTCTCACGGACTACTTCCGATGATTCCATCTGATCCATCAGTGTACCTACCCGCACCATATAAAATTCATCCAGATTAGATTGATAAATAGACGCAAAAGTAAGTCGTTCTGCCAAAGGTACTCTCGGATTCCCTGCTTCATTTAATACTCTCTCATTAAATTTTAACCATGACAGTTCCCTGTTCATCATATATGGTTCTGGTTTTAACTGCTTCTTTTTCATTTGTCTACTTATCTCCTTTTGCTAATTTGAATATTTTATAGCTACGCTTAAGAATTAATTATACATCTGAATACGCTTTCATATCTACCTTCTTAAAGAACTGTTTTTGTAAAATTCATGTAAAATGATGCTTATACCAACTGACTTCCATATAATTCCCGGTCGGTAATCTTTGGTCATCTTCATTTCAATACTTTGCGATATCCCAAATATCCTGAAATCACACCGAACAGAATTCCTCCAAGAACATCTGTCGGATAGTGTACATACAGATATAACCTCGATATTGCGATCAGACATGCCAGCACAAGCGCAAATTTCCAAAGCTTCTTTTCACCTGCCAGGTACAAAGCTGTTACCGAAGCAAACGAAGCTGCCGTATGTCCGGACGGAAAAGAATAATCATGAAGCTTTGCTACCAGAAGGTGTACACCTGTATTCACATCATATGGTCTTGTCCGTGCTACAAGATTTTTCAAGACAATATTGCAAAGTAATATATCTACTACTAAAGCAACCACCATAACCGCACCGCTTTTTCTCGTTTTAGGAATCAGAAGCAATACTATGCTCAACACAATCCATATAATTCCTGCATCCCCAAGTCTTGTGATAAATACCATGATTTTATCCAGAAAAGGCGTATGCAACGTCTGGATCCAATCCAAAATATTTAATTCAATGTTCATAAATTTCCTCCTGCTTTCTTCATCAGTATTTTTACTTTTCTATAGAATAACATAGATTACAGTTTATATGAATTTTTAGAATTACAAATTTTTTACAAACAATCTTTTGAAAAATGACGGTTACACAGGGCGTAACTTCAACCGTCCCGGATTTCAGGCAATGCTTGCAGAAGCCGAAGCCTGGAAAATCGGCACAATTATCGTCAAGGATATGAGCCGTTTCTGCAGAAATTATCTTGAGGTCGGCTTTTATACTGAGATTCTGTTCCCCAAGAAGCAGATACGCTTTATTGCAATCAATAACAGCGTGGGCAGTGACAAACCGCAGGATAACGACTTCACCCCGTTCCTCAACATAATGAACGAGTGGTATGCCAAGGACACCAGCAACAAAATAAGCCGAGCAAGAAGCGGTGGAAAAAGCAGACACCGTAACGACGAAGCTGAAGGACGATTCCAAATCTCCACAGACCGGCGATTCCAGCAATTTTGCTTTGTGGCTTGCCTTGCTGTTTATCAGCGGCGGTGCTGCCATTGGTACAACGGTTGTCAGCAGAAAGAAAAAGTACAACAAATAATTGAATAGCGTTCCCTTGCTCCATCTTCCGAGCAAGACAAAAGCGTCGTAGCAATACGGCGCTTTTTTGTTACCCGGAAGTGACAAACAGCGGCTTTTGAATGGTTGGCGGTAAAGGATACCGCCGTCAAAACAAAGCCGCTCATATCGAAAGAAAACGCCCAAAATCGCCCCGAAACCATACAACGGGAAACGGTTTTGGGCGTTTCTGCGTTTCGGGGGCAAATCGGCAATTAGGCAGCACAAAGGAGGTGTCCTCTATGCCCCGTATGCCGAAATACCTCAAGGAAGAATGGGCGTTCTTTCTTGATGAGCGTGGCAGGAAGAAATATAGTAAGTGAATTTTGATGCCAAAAAAGAAACTCAATCTATTTGCCAGTAAATGCAATTATCACCGCCTCATAAGGACGCAATATATTTCCTTCTCTGCCGTCCTCATAATTCTGGATCCAGACTTCCCCGTCTTTCCACTCATCAAGCAATGGGCAGCTAACTTCCTCATCCGTAAAGTTTGTACATACCAGCATCTTTGTATGCTCATCTGTTCTCGTATAGGCGAAATTCTCTCATCTTCCGGCAGAAGAAGTTCAAATTTTCCATTCACGAATACTGGATTTT
>ENA-OQAZ01001363-OQAZ01001363.1-human-gut-metagenome-genome-assembly--contig:-NODE-1363-length-11759-cov-2.086486_pt1 | contig 11759 bp, 14 predicted proteins | sample MGYA00242737_ERZ504531 | MGnify/ENA primary metagenome ERZ504531 (study PRJEB26092, sample SAMD00036244) | human gut metagenome | host: Homo sapiens | study: EMG produced TPA metagenomics assembly of...
TGACATGGGTCAGCTTGATTCTGGAAATGCCGCGTGGATTTTGACGTCCGCGTCCCTTGTGTTCCTCATGACGCCGGGTGTGGCGTTCTTCTACGGTGGCATGGTCCGCGCAAAGGCCGTGCTGAACATGATGATTATGGAGCGGCCGCTCTGTCCGTCACAATGGTGATCTGGGTGCTGTGGGGCTGGTCCATCGCCTACGCAGGCACTTCGGTCGGCGGTGTCTTCGGCGATCCGGCCACAGGCTTCCTGCTGAAGGATTCCATGGTTTCCGACGGCGGTGTCTTCACGTCGGCCTCGCTGAACTCCAACAACTACCCGGTCAGCGTCGATGTAGCGTTCCAGTCCGCATTCGCCATGATTACCGTCGCTCTGATTTGCGGCGCTATCGCTGAACGTGTCAAGTACTCCACGTGGATGATTTTCGTCGCGCTGTGGATTACCTTCGATTACGCTCCGCTCGCCCACATGGTGTGGAATGGCGGTCTGCTGAGCGCTGACGGCGCGATCTCCCAGGCTATCGGCGCTGCCGCCCACGATTTCGCAGGTGGTACGGTCGTGCACATCAACGCTGCAGTCGCCGCTCTGGTGATCGTGTTGATCATCGGCAAGCGCAAGGGCTTCGGCACCCAGCCGTTCCGTCCGCACAATGTTCCGTTCGTGATGCTTGGCGCTTTCCTGCTGTGGTTCGGATGGTTCGGCTTCAACGCTGGTTCCGCGTTTGCCGCCAATGGTCACCGCAGGCTACGCTTGGGTTTCCACTTCCGCTGCAACCGGCCGCCGCAATGCTCTCTTGGGGCTTCACTGAGAAGATCCGCACCGGCCACTACACCGCCATGGGTGCCGCTTCCGGCATCGTCGCAGGTCTGGTTGCCATCACTCCGGCCGCCGATGTGGTTTCCCCGCTGTGGGCCATCGTGCTCGGTGCCATCGCCGGCGTGCTCACCTGCCTCGCTTGCGGCTGAAGTTCAAGCTCGGCTACGATGATTCTCTCGACGTTGTCGGCGTCCACGGCGTCGGCGGCTTCACCGGCACTGTGCTCATCGGCTTCTTCGGCGAAGGTACCGGTCTGTTCGCGGGCGGCGACTGGAAGCAGCTGGTTGTGCAGCTCATCGTTGCCCTCGTTGCCATCATCTGGTCCGCTGTTGTCACCGGCATCATCGCCTTCGCTCTGGAGAAGACGATTGGTTGGCGTGTCACCGAAGCTCAGGAAGTCGGCGGTATCGATCTTGCCGATCAGGGCGAACGTGCTTACGATTTTGCTGGTACCGCCAGCTCTGTTCTCAAGGAGGTGAAGTGAGATGAAGCTCATTACCGCTATCATTCAGCCGCATAAGCTTGACGATGTCAAGGAAGCCCTCGCTGCCGCAGGTGTTCACGGTCTGACCGTGTCTGAGGCTAACGGTTACGGCCGCCAGCGTGGCCACACCGAGGTTTACCGTGGCGCCGAATACACCGTGGATCTCATTCCGAAGATTCGCGTCGAGGTGCTGTCCGATGACGCCGATGCCGAGACTCTGGTCAGTGTGATCGTCAAGTCCGCCGGCTCCGGCACCATCGGCGACGGCAAGGTCTGGGTTGCCCCGCTTGATTCGGCTGACCCGCGTGCCGCACCGGCGAGACCGGCTCTGCCGCTATCTGATAATTCATTCGGATAGATATTAAGGGCCCCGGGCTTAGGTTCGGGTTATCAATAGACAGATCCCCGTACGTGCTTCGCGCCGTGCGGGGATTTTCATACGATTTTCGCGTCAGATTGTCTGCTTCGGATTTCCCCGCTTTCGCTTTTATCTGCTCAGATTTGCTTGCTTTTGCGAAGATTCATAAGGATTTGCTATGACTTCAGCGGTTGATGGTCTTAAACAACGTTTCATGGATATGAGTCAGCCGGATGCCGACGGCGTGTACCGCAATGGTGCGGCGAAACGTAAGGCTCGTACGGATCTGGCCATGGATTGCCTCAAACAATTGTGGCAGGAGGCTTGCCAGACGGTGTCTTTTGACGTTCCGCAGTCCGGCATTGGTCTTGGCGCGGTGGGTTCGTTGGCCCGCGGCCAAGTGGGACCGAGTTCCGATCTTGACTTGGTGGTCATTTATGAGCCTCACGCGCTCACTGACCGGCAGCTCAATGAGCTTGCCAACAAATTGTGGTATCCGATTTGGGATTCGGGTCTTGATCTTGACCAGTCGGTGCGTACCCGCGCGCAGTGCGAGGCGGTGACCGACCATGATTTGCCCGCCGCGATGGGTTGGCTGGATGTGGTGCCGATTGCGGGCGATACGCAGCTGATCGAATCCACGGCCGTCTCCATTTTGGAGCGTTGGCGTAGGGCCGCCCGTAAGCGCTTGCCCGAATTGTTGGGTTCCGCCAAGTCTCGTTTGGGCGAGTTCGGCCGTATGGCGTATAGCAATCAGCCTGATATTAAGGAGTCTCGCGGTGGTTTGCGTGATTCCGTGCTGGTCTCCGCGCTTGCCGCTTCTTGGCTTGCCGACCGCCCGCACGGCCAGTATGACGATGCCGTCGAACGGTTGTTGGATGTGCGCGATTGCATTCATTTGGTGGCCAATAAAGACACGAATATGTTGCTCGCTCCTTATCAGGCGAGGGTTTCGGCGATGCTGGGTTTGGCTGATCCGACGTTGCCGAGCGGCGAGCGTGAGGCGAAGTCGATTGATGATTTGCAGACGTTGCTTGCGCGTGTTGGTCGCCAGATCGCGTTTTCGCTTGATTCCACGGCTTCTCGCGCTGAGCATTCGTTGACTCATGAGAAGCCTCGTTTTGCGTTTTTCCAGGTGTTCCAGCCTCGTGGCGGCGGTAAGCGTCAGGCGCTACGTTTGATGTGGTCGCGCCCGGTATCGCCAAGCATGAGGAGGAGATCGTGCTTGCGCCGGGTGCCGATCCGAAGTCCGATCCGTGTCTTGCGTTGCGGGCTGCTGTTGCTGCGGCTGAGTTTGGTTTGCCGATCGCGCCCGGCACGTTGCAGAATCTGAAGTCGTGTCCGATCGATGATCGCACGTGGAATGATGAGTCGCGTAGTCTGTTCTTGCGTTTGCTTGCGAGCGGTCCCGCGTTGTTGCAGGTGTGGGAGGAGATTGATTTTGTCGATATTCCGGGTCGGCTGATTCCGGAATGGTTGGCGATTCGTAATCGCCCGAGTGCTTCGGCTGCGCATCGGTATACGATTGACCGTCATTCGGTTGAGGTGGTCACGCGGCTTGGTCGTGAAACACCTCGTGGAAACCGTTATGATGATCGGCATTATCAGGCGTTGCTGTTGGCTGGTATTTTGCATGATGTCGGCAAGCGTCCGGGGGTTGCCGATCATGCGGCGGAGGGTGCGCGTCATGCGTCCATGGTGTTGAAGCGCATGGGTTTTGATCGTGACATTATTGGTGGGTCACGTTGTTGGTGCGTGAGCATCTTACGTTGTCGGAGTTTGCGACTGGTCAGAATCCGAATGATCCTAATGTTGGTGACGAGTTGGCTTCTCGTCTTGATCATGATCCGCTGCTGCTTGACATGCTGTTCGATCTGACTCGTGCTGACGGTTCGTCGTTGGGTGCCACGGCCGGCGAGACCATTTCCAAACAGTACGGCTGGAGTAAATGGCGCGAAACCCTTGTCCGAACCATGTACAACGCCACCCGCTACCACATGTGAGGCCGCGTAGGCTGTGAGCGAATGCCCGGCAAAGCGACATGGCTGCCGATGCGGTACCTGCCGCGTCGGCGGAAACCCATCGTTTAAGAAAAAGTGGGGAACATATCACCTTCGGTTCACTTAAGCAAGTCACAACCGGGGGAATGGGCACCCGTACGAAAGATGTCCCCAAGTTGTCCACTTGGTTATCCCCATTTGGTGGATAACTCGATATGTTTTCCACATAGTTATCCCCAGTATGTGGATAACTCGGGTTTTTTCGGCTTTCTTATCCACAGCGAACCGATTCGCGCGTGTCGGGTGATTCCGATCCTGCCAATGCGGAGATTCCTCCAGAATCTCATCGCAACATCATTCGTGAAGTGGCACAGGTATTATGGTTTTTCCCGGTACACCACACATCGAAGAGCTGGAGAAGCATGGCGGAGAGCAATTCTTGGAACAATGGCCTGAATCAAGGGCAAAACCGCGGTTTTCAGGCAATGGCAGCATTTCCGGCGCGTCGGGAACGGCTATTCGCGACGCCATCTTCGACCGTGTGCCGCCACATGACGACGCCGCCGAAATGGCGGTGCTCGGCGGCATGCTCATGAGCAAAGACGCCATCGGCGAAGTCTCGCAGATGATTGACATCACCGACTTCTACCAGCCGCGCAACCAAACCGTGTACGAAGCCATCATCAACCTGTTCTCCGCATCGCAGCCCGTCGACGCGGTGCTGGTGGCCAACCAGCTGCTCAAAGACGGCGACCTCGAAAAAGTGGGGGGATCCGACTATCTGCACAGCCTCGTCGCATCCGTGCCGACCGCAGCCAACGCAACTTTCTATGCCGACATCATCACCAGCGTGCCATCCTGCGCAATGTGATCGCAGCCGGCACCAAAATCGCACAGCTCGGCTACACCGCCGAAGGATCCCAAGCCGAAGACGTCGTCAACCTGGCACAGGCCGAAGTCTACGAAATGTCGACCGGCAAAGTGAGGCAGGATTACGCGCCGATCGGCACCGTCATCACCGACACCCTCGACCAAATCGACCGACTGCAAAACGGCGAGGTTTCCAAAGGCGTGCCAACCGGATTCCGTGACATCGACGACGTGACGCAAGGCCTGCAGCCGGGCAGATGATCGTCGTTGCAGGCCGACCGGCCATGGGTAAGTCCACGCTTGGCGTTGATTTCGCGCGAGCTGCGGCGCTGCACCACAATATGACGTCCGTGATCTTCAGCTTGGAAATGAGCAAAACCGAACTTGCGCAACGAATCATTCGGCGGAAGCGAATATTCCGCTGTCAGCCATGCGCCGAGCGGAAGAAATCACGCAGGAACGTTGGAATATCCTCAATAATCTGCAGGATAAACTGCAGAACGCACCATTATTCATCGACGATAGTCCGAACATGAGTTTGATGGAGATCCGTGCGAAATGCCGCCGATTGAAGCAGACGAACGATCTGAAATTAGTGGTGATCGATTACCTGCAGCTCATGACTTCCGGCAAGGCCGTGGAAAGCCGCCAGCAGGAAGTGTCTGATTTCTCGCGTGCATTGAAGCTGCTTGCCAAGGAATTGGAAGTGCCGGTGGTGGCGCTGAGCCAGCTGAACCGTGGCCCCGAAATGCGTCAGGATAAAAAGCCGCAGCTTTCGGATTTGCGCGAATCCGGTTCTATCGAACAGGACGCCGACGTGGTGTTCCTCGTGCACAGGCCGGACGCCTACGACAAGGAAGATCGCCCGGGCGAGGCCGATATCATCATGGCGAAGCATCGTAACGGTCCGACGCAGACGTTCAATCTCGCGTTCCTTGGCGCATACTCCAAGTTCAAAGATATGCCGCAGGACTACCAGAGCCAACAGGAGGTATAGCATGGCGTGGAACTCATTCGCAACGCCGTTGATCGGCAAGGCCGTGCGTGCGGCCTCCCGCCTGGCACATGGCGGCGGCAGCGCGTTCCCCGGCAAAATCGTGGAACGGATCGACCCGCAATTCCTCGCACGCACCCTGCAGCAGCTACCGCTTGGCGTGGTGCTCGTATCCGGCACGAACGGCAAAACCACCACCACGCGCATGGTGGCAAGCATGCTGGAATCGTTGGGATTGAAGGTATTCACCAATCCGACCGGATCGAATTTCACCCGCGGCGTGGTCTCGTCGCTGCTGGCCGAAGTCTCGCTCGGCGGCAAACTGGACGCCGACATCGCCGTACTGGAACTCGACGAAGCGTACGCGGTGCATTTCGTCAAACAAGTGCAACCCGACTACTGCCTGCTGCTCAACGTGATGCGCGACCAGCTCGACCGTTTCGGCGAAATCGACAATACCGCACGACTGCTGAGCAAAGCCGTCGAAGCGACCACCGGAACCGTAGTGCTCAATCGTGAGGATCCACGCATCGCACGACTTGCTGACGTCGCACATACTGAAGATGGTGTGGAAGTGCGCTATTTCGGTCTTGACGGGTCGTTGCGCAGCTTCTTCCCGTCCGACGACGACATGCGCACGACAGTCGATACTGCATCGTCCGCAAATATTGAGATTGACGATGCTTCGGCAATCGCGAAAACTGGGGAAAATGCAGAAAAATCGGAAGATGCGGCAATTGCGGAACAGCTACCAGCTGACGTGACCTTGCTTGCCGTGGGCGACCATCGTGCCAGTTTCGGCATCGACGGTGAAACGTACGAAACCGGTGTGAGACTGGAAGGCGTGTACAACCTGTACAACGCGGCGGCCGCGCTGGCCGTCGTGCGAGCGGTCGTAGCCGACGCGCAGGCAATGTTCCTGCCGTTCGAGCAGAACGTAACCGACGAACTATTGCGACAAGTGGGAATCTCACAGCGCATGATCGACTTCGCGCATTCCACCACGCAAGCCATGATCGACGCGGCAGCCGAAGTCACTCCGGCGTTCGGACGCGGCGAGGTCATCGACGTGAACGGCTCGCCGGTGGAGCTGCTGCTCGTCAAAACCCCATGGGATTCCGTCTGTCGCTCGCATCCTTCACCCCTGAAGGCTGCGACACCATGATCGCCATCAACGACGAATACGCCGACGGGCGTGACATGAGCTGGTTGTGGGACGTGGACTTCTCCTCGCTGCGAGACACCGGTGTGGCCATGGTTTCGGGCGTGCGCGCATGGGATATGGCGTTGCGCCTCGAATACGATCAGGTGCCGGTGAATAGCGTCAACACGGAACTTGAAGAGGCCGTCTCAGCGTTCGTGAACGCGAATCCGGGCACCCCCAAGCACATTTACTGCACATACACGGCAATGCTCAAAACGCGAGCCGCGCTCGGCAAAATCGCCGAAGTCGCCGACGCTGGCGTGGGCAAATAACAGCGCGAATCCGCGCAACGCATGAAAACGCATGAAGAACGTATGAACCGCATGAGGGAGACGATATGAGCCAGGTAATCGACATCGTGTCGCTATATCCGAAAGACATGAACATTTACGGCGACTCCGGCAACGTGCTCACCATCCAGCGCCGTCTCGCCCTATACGGCTACGAGCCGCGCGTGCACGCCTACAATCAGGGCGACGCGTGGCCCGAACACGTCGACATGATTCTGGGCGGCGGCGGCCAAGACACCGGCCAGAAGAAAATCATCGACGACTTCTTCAAACGCGCCGACCTGCTGCGATCGCTGGCCGCCGGCGGCACTCCCATGCTCATGATTTGCGGTCTGTACCAGCTGTTCGGCGAATATTTCGAAACGGTGGATGGCTCCCGACTCGACGGCATCGGCGTGATCGGCGCGTACACGGTCGGGCAGGAAGTGCGCATGATCGGCAATCTGACCGAGCATTCCGCCGATTTCGGTGACATCATCGGCTACGAAACCATTCCGGCCAAACCTTCCTGCGTTGAAGGCGTGCAGCCGCTCGGCACCGTCGACGCGGATAGCACCGGCAATAATGGCGAGGATCATACGGAAGGCGCCCGCGTCAACAATGTGATCGGCACATACATGCACGGCTCGCTGCTGCCGAAAAACCCCGCGATCGCCGATTTTCTGATCCGCACCGCCGCAGAACGCCGGTATGGTTCGTTCGATCCGGCCGCTGCAGGGCAGACGGAAGCGCAGCGTGCGGAACTTGACCGCATCAATACGATTGCCGACAACGCGCGTCGCGTGGCCATGTCACGTCCGCGCTGATTGTTTTCGCGCTGTTTCGTAGTTTTCGCGTTTTCGTACGCTGTGAGCATGCGGCAGCGAGTCTTCCGCAGAATTGTAACGATTGACTAGTTTCGTTGACGTTATTTGTGAAGAAAATGCGATAGAGTGGGTACCACCATCACCTTAAGGAGGTAATCATGGCTGATTTTGATTTTGGTGACGGCCTGCGTAAGGTCTTCCTCGCCGGCGTTGGCGCTTTGGCGACCACGGTTGAGAAGAGCCAGGAAATCGTTGACGATCTCGTCAAGAAGGGCGAGCTGACCGTCGAACAGGGCAAGGCCCTCAACGCCGAACTCAAGCACAAGGTCGCGGAGGTCAAGGAATCCTCTGAAGCCAAGGCTGCAGAGGAAACCAAGGAAGCCGAACCTGAAGCCAAAGCCGAGTAACGTTCAATCGTTCACATCGCCGTCTGCTCGTCGCATCACGTTCAGACGGCGATTTGTTATGCGGAACTTGCGAAACATGCGAACGGCCGTGTGCGGAACGTAAGAAACGTGCGAAACATGCGAATCGCATGAAATACGCGGGACGCAAGTCTCCTCATGAATCCCACTCATCGTAATCCGACCAACGTTTGCGAGCAGCGATATGTCTTTGAATTCCCCGATCGAGCCGGATGCGGCCCGCCCCGAAAGCGTGGAGCCGGTCACACTTTCCGACCGAGTCAACGCGGTGATCAATCCGACGGCGAACCCCTCGTCCGACGCGGCTGCGGCAACGGCAGCCAAATCCGCGGGAAAAACGGGAATCCCGCAATCGCAAGGCAAACAGAACGACGCAACCTTTACGCAATCCGAAACCATCGGACTGTTCGGCCCGCGTAAAGACTCATTCTCGCAGCGCTACCACCTGACTCGTCGAGGCAAACTGAAGCGACTTGCGCAAATCGCGCAAATCGTCAACCAATTCGACATTGTGCACGGCCTGACCCCCGTCAAAATGCGGCTCATGTTCGAAGCGCTTGGCCCAACTTTCGTGAAAGTCGGACAGATCCTGTCCATGCGCTCCGAAATCCTGCCCCAATCGTTCTGCGACGAACTCGCCAAACTGCGCGCCGACGCCGACCCCATGCCGTACGGCACCGTCCTGCAAGTGCTGGAAGACGAATACGGACGCCCGGCAGGCGAAATCTTCGACCATATCGACGCCACACCGCTCGGATCGGCAAGCCTCGCGCAAGTGCATCGTGCGAAACTCACTACCGGAGAAGATGTGGCCGTCAAAGTGCAACGCCCGGGCGTGCGCGAAACCATGGCACAGGATGTGTCCATCATGCGCACCATCGCACGAATAGCCGCCAAAACCATGCCCAGCGCCCAAGTGGTCGATCTCTCCGGCGTGGTCGAAGAACTGTGGGACACCTTCGAAGCCGAAACCGACTTCATGATCGAAGCGCGAAATCTGGCGGAATTCAAACGATTCTGCGAACACTACAAATACATGGACTGCCCGAAGCCATACTCCGACCTGTGCACCGAACACGTGGTGGTCATGGACTACGTCGAAGGCATTTCCGTCTCGCATCCTGATGAGCTCATCGAAGCGGGCTACGATCTGAAGGAAATCGGCACCAAACTGGTCGACAATTACGCCACGCAAGTGCTTGACGAAGGCTTCTTCCACGCGGATCCGCACCCGGGCAACATCATGGTGCGCGGCGGGCAGATCGTGCTGCTCGATCTAGGCATGACGGGCCGGCTTAATGCCAAAACCCGTTCCGTCTTGAAAGACATGATTTTCGCGGTCGCCAAACAGGATTCGCCCGCGCTTGCCGACGTCTGCTGCGTTTCGCCGGTGCCGAGCCGATCCGGAGGATTATCCGGCGTTATTGGCCGACTTGGATGTGATCGTCAAGGAATTCGGCACAGTGGATTTGGCCGAGCTGGATATCGCCGCCATGCTCACCGCATTGACGCAAATGGCGCAACGACACGGCATTGAAGTGCCGAGCACCGTCACCACGGTCGGGCGTGCGCTGGTCACTTTGGAAGGCCTGCTCGACGAGTTCATTCCAGACGTGAATATGATTCAGATCATCTCCGACCATATCGCCGCAAGCACGTCGAAGAAGGATTTCGCCAAGGATGAGGCGAAATCGCTGGTTATCGAAGGTCATCAGGCGCTGCACAGCCTGCTCGCTGCCGCCAATGAGCTGAAAGTGGCCTCCCGTATGCTTACGCGCGGCCAGTTGCGCGTGAATATGGAGATGGTCGGTTCGCAGGAACCGATCCATCTGCTTGCCAACATGGTGAACAGGCTTACGATGGCGCTGATCGTCGTCGGATTGTTCATCGGCTCGTCGATCGTGTACTATGCGGGCATCAAACCGGTGATTTTCGGTATTCCGATCGTTGGTTTCCTCGGCTATGTGATCGCGTTCGTTTTGTCCGTCTGGATCGTGTTCGACATTTACTTCAAGGGACGTTCCAACAAAAAACGATGACGCTAGGCTAGGGGGAGGGTGGATTCGCGTTGGATGAGGCGGCAGGGGAGATATTCCGTGCCGTGGTGGGGCTGGCCGTTGATGGCGTCCATCAGGTAGCGGGCGGCTTTGCGGCCGATGAGTTCCGTTTCATTGTCGATGCTGGTCAGCGGCGGGCGGGAGCTCTTGGTGAGCACGTCCCAATTATCGTGGCCGATCACCGCCACATCCTCAGGAATGCGTAGATGCTGCGACTTCAACGCGTCAATGCATCCTCGTGCCAGCTGATCGCTCTGGCATACCACGGCGTCGAACTTCACGCCTTGGTCGAGCAGCAGTCTGGTGGCGGCACGCCCCCAATTCTCGTCCCAACGGCCATAGCGAATCGGGCCAGCCGGTTCCAAACCAACCTCGGACAACGCTTCCAACGCGCCCTTGGTGCGGTCGGTGGAGGCCGTATACGTTTCATCGCCGCCAATAATGGCGATACGGTTGCGTCCGCACGAAATCAAATGATTCACGGCCATGCGCCCGGCGTCCACATTGTCACACGTCACCGAACAATCGTTGGTGTCGGTGGAAGGACCATACACATACACCAGCGGCACGCCCCAATCACGCCCCAGCGACGGGCGCGGATTCGTCTCGCACTGCACAATCAGCAGGCCGTCCACTTTCAGCGACAGCAGTTTCTCTACATGGCTGCGTTCCAGCGCATCGTCACCGCGAGCATTGGCGAGTAGTACCGATGTCGATTGTGCGCGCAGCTCGTTTTCGGCGCCAATAAGAATAGGCGTGGAGAAACGGCCTTGCAGATCGGAAGTGACCAAACCGATGGTTCCGCTTCTGCCGCTTGCCAACGATTGCGCCAGCTTGTTCGGGGAATAGTTGAGTTGCCGCGCTGCCTCCATCACGCGCTCGCGGGTGTCTTCACTGACGCGCGGTTTGCCATGCAGCGCCTTTGAAGCCGTTGCCAAAGACACGTTGGCCAGCGCTGCTACATCTTCAAGCCTTGCTGTTGAGTGAGTATCTGCAGTTGCCATGATGTTCCCCTTTTTTACGGTGTGGCGAAAACGTTGGCTGCGCGTCGATGCGCTTCGCCGCCCTTGTATTGCGTAATATTATACGACAAAAACTGCGAAAGTTTTCGCATCGTGTCAAAAAGTGGACAAAACGGCTTTATATAGCCGATTGCTGACATTTTCACTTGCAAATTGCGAAACTTTCGCATTTGCGAAAATGAACACATTTTCTTTCGCATTTTCTGCATCTCACGTCATTTTTTGCTGTCATAAACGATTCTTAAAATGCTAAGAATCGTTTATTTATAACGGTTTTATCGACATGAATACCTTTGCATTCTGATGTGCGAAAGCGATTTTTGCAAAATCTGGAGAAAACCATATACTGAGAAAAGGCTTTCGCACTACGGTTCAATCGAAGGAGAACAACCGGAAATCGTGAAGGCAGACGGCGGAAGGCCCGCCGGATGGC
>ENA-OQAZ01001364-OQAZ01001364.1-human-gut-metagenome-genome-assembly--contig:-NODE-1364-length-11756-cov-3.183335_pt1 | contig 11756 bp, 12 predicted proteins | sample MGYA00242737_ERZ504531 | MGnify/ENA primary metagenome ERZ504531 (study PRJEB26092, sample SAMD00036244) | human gut metagenome | host: Homo sapiens | study: EMG produced TPA metagenomics assembly of...
ATATGATATTCGTTCAGACCGCTATGATGCATGAATTTTCGCCCTGCGCCATCGCGTATTAAAAAAGATAAGGTAAAGATTCAAAAGATCTTGATATCAGTATTTTGACGCAGGCTCTGGAAGATACACAGCTTGATGTGTCTGCAGAGCGTATGGCAAATTTTGGATCAGCGCAATTGAACAGCGAGAGTATTTTAAATTTGAATTTACAAAATCGCTTAGTATGGTATTAGAACTGATTCGTAAGCTTGGCTCAATTTTGGAGATTCGTACTATGGATTTGTCTTGGCTGTGTGTAGATGACTTTAAGCTATATGAGTCAGGATGTGATCCAGAAAATTTAAAAAAGCTTTGGATGAAGCTAATCACAAAGCGGCGCCGTTTAAATCATGACAGCCGATTAATTCTTCTTCCAGAAGTTATTTTGTCAGGTGCGAGCGTAGATGTGATTCCTGTGTATGAGGCACGCCCTAATTTCATCACGGCAAAGACAGTCGAGGGCGAGGTAGTGTTGCTTGATGAGGAGCCGGATGCTGATATCACTGGAAAAATTGTTGTAGTGCCAAAGGCTGACCCAGGCTACGAATGGATTTTTACAAAAAATATCAAAGGATTTATCACAAAGTACGGTGGTGCAGCTTCTCATATGGCAATTCGATGCGCAGAATTTAATATTCCGGCAGCAATCGGCTGCGGCGAGAAAATTTATGATACGGTATCACAGCTTGACTATTTGGAGATGGACTGCAGAAATGGTCTGATCAAGGAAGGCATTCAATATACAAATCTCCATGCACTTATTACGCAGAGAGAGGGTGTCAATGATTATGGAGACCCAACCGATATACTAGAGGCTGGATATGTTGAATTTTATGAGTCTATTGGTTTTATTCCTCGTCCTGTTGCAAACCATACTAAAAACTTCGAGCGTCTGTTTGATGAAAAAATAGATCTTTTGATTGTAGTTGGCGGCGGTGCACTTGGACCGCAGTGGTATGACCGTAAACATGAGGAAACGGTACAGCCATACCGTGATAAGATGGAAGAAAAGCTTATTCACTACTGTGTTAATCATGGAATACCGATTATAGGTACATGCCGAGGCATGCAGTATGTGAATGTTCTATCGGCGGAAAACTGGCATATCATCTGATCTGCCGTGTCCTAGAGAGCGCGGTGAGGATCATAAGGTACGTTTGCTAAAAGAAAATCGAAGCATTTACGTTAACAATTATCATAAGGATGTTATTTTCGAGGATGCACTTGCAGACTGCTTTGAGCCGCTTGCAATAGATGAAGATAATCACACCATCGAGGCATATCAGTCTGAACAGATGAAGATTTTAGGTGTTCAGTGGCATCCAGAGCGAAAATTTGGCCATGCAGATGGAATTGATGAGACGCGCCGTCTGGTAAGAGATTTTATCTCGAAATTTATTCATTAAGCTAGAGGATATATACCATTTATTAACTAAGAAAAGAGGAAATAAGAGAATATGTACGATATGATTATAGTAGGGGCTGGAACAGCGGGTCTGACAGCAGGAATTTATGCACTCAGATCTGGCGTTAAGCCGCTTATTCTGGAGTGTGAGGCTATGGGCGGACAGATTACATTGTCTCCGTGTGTGGAAAATTATCCAGGTATTGCAAAGATTAGCGGAATGGAGTTTGCAGATGGCCTGATGGCACAGTTGACAAATCTTGGCGGTGAGGTTACTTATGGCAGGGTAATTTCGGCACGAAAAATAGATAATGGCTTTGAAGTTTGCACTGAGGATGGTGAGACATATGAGGGCAAAAATCTTATTATTGCGTCAGGTGCGGCACATCGTCATCTAGGAATCGAGCGAGAGCAGGAGCTGATTGGAAGAGGAGTTTCTTACTGTGCTGTATGTGACGGACCGTTTTTTAAGGAGAAAACAGCGGCTGTTGTAGGAGGAGGAAGCGCAGCTCTTCAGGATGCGCTGTATTTGGCAGGCATTTGCAGCAAGGTGTATTTGATTCACAGAAGAGATACATTCCGCGCTGAGAAGAGTCTTATTGATCAGGTAATGACTGCAGAGAATATTGAGTGTGTGATGGAAAGTCGTGTGACTGCACTTATTGGTGAAAAGAAGCTGACAGAACTTGAAGTTACAAATCTTTCAGGTGAAAAGAAGACACTTGTGGCAGATGGCTTATTTGTTGCAATAGGAATGGAGCCTCACAATGAAGTATTTAGAGATCTCGTAGATCTTGACGAGGCTGGATATGTAATTGCCGGTGAAAATTGTAAAACAAGGACACCGGGAGTTTACGCTGCAGGAGACTGCCGTACTAAGACGGTGCGTCAGCTGACAACAGCAGCAGCCGACGGAACAGTATGCGGACTTGTTTGTAAAGCAGTATAAAAATAAAACCTTCAAATACATTCGATAAAAAATGTATTTGAAGGTTTTTTTGTTTGTATTATGCTTCCTCAGAGATATTATTCTCGGCAGCTTTTTGTGCCTGCGCAGCACGATGCTTTTCAAGAATACGGTTGATTCTGTCAGTCGGATTTAATAGACCATGAATTGATACATTGTGATTTAAGTTATCAATCAAAAGTGCAATATACTTGCTCAGATCAACATTTACATAGTACGGACGAGATAGCAGCTCTGGTCTCTGGTAAACAAGGTTAGTGGTCAGGATATGATCAATGATACCCTGTTCATAAGCAGCATCAAACTTTGCCAGTCCATTTGTAAACAGACCAAAAGTAGCAGCAGCGTAAACCTTGCGTGCCTTACGGCGTTTTAATTCGCGTGCAACATCAAGAATGCTGTCACCAGAAGAAATCATGTCGTCGATAATGATGACATCCTTTCCTTCTACGTTGGTACCTAAAAACTCGTGAGCAACGATAGGGTTCTTTCCGTCTACAATGCGGGTGTAATCGCGGCGCTTGTAGAACATACCCATATCAACACCAAGATAGTTAGTCAGCTGGATTGCACGGCCCATGCCGCCCTCATCTGGGCTGATGACCATAAGATGCTCATTGTCAACCTGCAGATCTGGCTCTGCACGAAGCAGTGCTTTGATAAATTGGTATACACACGGAACGCTCTCAAATCCATCACGTGGAATTGCGTTCTGAACACGTGCATCATGAGCATCAAAAGTAATGATGTTGGATACACCCATTTTTGTAAGTTCCTGAAGAGCCATAGCGCAGTCAAGAGACTCGCGGGAAGTACGCTTGTGCTGGCGGCTTTCATACAGGAATGGCATGATTACATTGATACGGCGTGCCTTGCCTTCAACAGCAGCAATGATACGCTTTAAATCCTGGTAATGATCGTCTGGAGACATGTGATTCACATATCCGCACAGAGAATACGTTTGGCTATAGTTACAAACATCCACCATAAGATACAGATCGCAGCCGCGGACTGATTCCTCGATAACGCCCTTTGCTTCACCGGAACCGAAGCGAGGATTCTTTGCTTTGACAATGTAGCTGTCCTTGCTGTATTCAGAGAAGTGAAGTGCAGTAGATTGTGCATGACTTCTCTCAGCGCGCCACTCAGTCAGGTATTGATTAACCTTCTGTCCAAGGCTTGCGCAGCTTTCAAGTGGGATAAGACCCAGTGTGCCCACTGGTATCGTGTTCAGATTCTTTTCGTTTGGCATGATGACCTCCATGATTATAATATGCAGCTTACCTGCGTCCAAAAGTACGAACCTTAACTAATCATAACATGAAGATGTCGAAGATTCAAGCCTTACGTCGAAATGGATAAAAAGAAATTTACGTAAAAAGAAAGAAAAATTTGTGCAACATGACCCCAGAGAATCAAAGTCATAAGCGAATTAGCAGGGGTCATGTTATTTTTTAGAAAAAAAATATGTCTACGAATTTCTTAAATCTTCTCCAAAAACAGGGATAGGCGTATATTGCCCCATAAGTCGTGAGGAGATTCGCTCAGTGTAGGTACTTTGAAGCTCTTCTGGGCTTAGATTTGTTGAGATAATAGTTGTTTTCCTTGACAGATCACGCGAATTGATCACATGAAACAGCTGACTGATTACAAAAGGAGTCAGATTTTCAGTTCCAAGATCATCAATAATCAACAGGCTGCATGTGAGTGCATATGAATCATTTTCTGATGAATCATCGTTGTTAGAATGAAAACGCTGCATAGCTGATTCAAAAAATTCAGGAGCAGTCATATATAAGACAGAAAAGCCTTTGTCAAGAACAACCTTTGCAATACAGTTACAAAGAAATGTCTTGCCAACGCCTGGATTTCCAAAGATTAAAAGACTAGGGTTTCCATCCTTGAACTGATAAGCATATTTTTCATAAATAAGTTTGAGACGCTGCATATGGGCGCGATTACTCATTCCGCCAAGAAGAGGATTTGGTGCATCTGAATAGCGATTTATATCAAATGTATCGAAATTCTCACGTTCCAAACGGTCTCTAATGCCAGACTGTTCATATAGTAAGCTGATGCCAGCCTGCTCAAAACAATGGCATTTGCGGTTCCCGTCAAGATAGCAGTATCCTTACAGTCTGGGCAGCTATACTTTGGCTGAAGATCATCAAGTGTATAGTGAAGAGAAGAAAGAAGCGCACCGCGCTCGCGTCTAAGTGCATCAATCTGCATCTGTGCATTTAGAGCCTGCACTTTATTGCCAGTGATTTTAGCCTTTGCAAGAGCAGCGCTAGATGTCGGAAGAAGCTTTGAAATCTCAAGAAGTCTTGGGCATTGCGCATAGATATGGCGCAGACGTTCTTCCATCTCATGCTGGTGTTGGAAACGGATGCGGCTGTAGCGGCGCATCAGTTCATTATATTGTGAATTGGTCAGAGCCATAAAAAGTCAATCCTTTCTGCGATAATCATTCATTTGAATCCTGACTATACTGCTTTAAAATCTTTTCCATGTAATTATTATTTTTGCGCTCAGTAAAATTACGAAACTGCTGTGTACCCTTTGCAACAGAAGAAGCACGGCTTGACTGGTGCGCTTTGCAGCATCACTTTTTACCTTTTGATCACGCTGATTTTCAGCAGCCTCTGCGTCAGCAAGTGACTTCACATTTTTTTCTTTCCAGCGTTTTAAGATGCTTTCTGTAAAATTAACATTTGGACGCTGACATTTTTCATCGTGATATTGCAGGCATAAACATAGACATCTGTAGGGAAACTGTAATCCTTAATCCATTTATTGATATATTCAAGCTGAGCCGGAGCAGGAGTCTGATTGTATAATCCATATGCCTTCATGATAGCATAGACAGTATCATTATGAAGCAGATTGTAATGACGAATAGCATCAAGTGTATGAAGACCCTTTTGATGCCAGGACTGGGCAACAGAATCAATAAATTTCATATTAAGCTTGCCCTTGCAGTGATTAGCGCAGTAATCAACAAGATAATCAATGACATCTGGTGAGCGGTTAAACTGAAGATACCAATAGCCAAATGATTCTGTGTCTGCATAATTAAGCGGACGCGAAAAATACTGCTGCCATGCCGACATATACATGTTAAACTCTGGATCATTCTCAAGAAGAATCAGCTCCTCTTGGGAAAGATGAAGTGACTGTATAGAAGGGGTCGCATTTGCAGCAGAATGTGTAGTAGTTTGTGTGGAAGCCATTGAGCCAGAAGCATTTGCAATGGTTGTATTTGCAGGAGAAACTAAAGCAGGAGTGGGCGTAGGAATTACAGATTGTACGCTTGGAGCAGGTGCAGCTGTCTGTGTAGGTGCAGTCTGGGCAGAAGCATCTGTCTCTGCCTGAATAGATGGATCTGTAAATGCAACTCCTGACAATTCGTGACCCGATGTAAAGCTAAGGCGCATCAAACCAACAGATTCCCAATAGCTAAGAGAACGAAGTACCTCGCGCTCTGAAATATCAAGCCTGTCACTAATTGAAGCACTGCTTAAACCAGTGGCTGATGTCGAGACAGCGCGAAGCAAATATAGGTAAACCTTTACATCCGTACCGGAGGCGGCAGGAAGAAAACGGTCTATAAAATAGCCGGGAACAACAAGGGTATCTATGCTGAGCCGGTTCTCCAGTAAAAGAAAGGACATAAAAAACCTCCAAAATCCAAGTATCATCTTTGTAAAGTATAGCACAAGTTATTTCTTTTGAAAAGCGATAAAAAATCCCCAATTATTTCCCTTAGGATCAGGGCAAGCAATTGGGGATTTTGCGAATACCTTATTTAGAAATTAAGTCTTCTCCGATTTTTACAACATCACCGGCACCCATAGTGATCACCAGATCACCAGAGGCTGCATGCTGCAAAATAAATTTTTCAATTTCTTCAAAGGTTTCAAAATAATGAGCACTTGTACCGGCTTGCTCTAACAAAACGCGGATATTGTCGGAGCTTATGCCAAGATCATCAGTTTCTCTTGCCGGATAAATTTTTGCAAGAACGACCTCATCTGCTAAGGACAGAGCTTTTGCAAAATCAGTAAGCAAAGCTTTTGTTCTTGTATAGGTGTGTGGCTGGAAGATGCACCAGATCTTTTTGTGAGGATACTTCTTTGCAGCAGTAAGTGTCGCTGTGATTTCCTGCGGATGATGTGCGTAATCGTCAATAATAGTAATTCCATTTACGACACCCTTCTTTTCAAAGCGTCTCTGTGTGCCATGGAAATTCAAAAGACCAGCAGCGATGGCATCCATTGAAAGATTCAGCTTTTTGCAAAGGGCAACGGCAGCAAGTGCATTGTAAACATTATGCTCTCCAGGAACACTTAGCTGAATGTGACCAAGTGTAGTGTTGCTTGCATCTGTGACGTCAAAGGAAGCCTGAGCAAATTCATTATATGAGATATTAGAAGCACGATAATCGCAGGATTCTCCGTGTCCAACAGTGATAATCTCGCAGTCAAGTCCATTGATCAACTCAGAAAGATTATGAATATCACCGTTAATTACAAGTATTCCATCCTTTGGAAGCTTTTCCATAAATAAGCGGAAAGAATGACGGATATCGTCAATGTCCTTAAAGAAGTCAAGATGGTCTGCTTCAATATTCAGGATAACTTCCATAGTAGGATAGAAGGATAAAAAGCTGTTTGTGTATTCGCAGGCCTCAGTGACAAAAAGATTTGAGCCACCTACGCGAATATTTCCTCCGATTGTTGGAAGAATGCCTCCGACAGAGATTGTCGGATCAGTATCAGCAGCCAAAAGAATTTCAGTAACCATAGAGGTCGTAGTTGTCTTTCCATGAGTTCCAGCAATGTTAATTGCCGTTTTATAGTTTCTCATCAGCTGTCCAAGAAGCTCAGCTCTTGTTAACAGCGGGATATTGCGCTTTGTTGCGTCAACAATCTCTGGATGTTCAGGATGGATTGCTGCTGTGTAGACAACGACATCTGTTCCCTGCGGAATGTGAGAGATGGACTGATCATAAAAGATAACAGCGCCAAGTGAGGACAGATGGTCAGTCAGAGGTGATTCCTTAGAATCAGAGCCGCTGACGGTAAAGCCCTCCTTCATCAAAACCTCAGCAAGTCCGCTCATGCTGATGCCGCCAATTCCAATAAAATAGACATGGCATGGATTTTCAAAATTAATATGGTACATGGTACTTCCTCCGAATAATCAAGTTAAATAAGCAAAGTCAATACTGAAAAACAGATGTTTCTTAACACAAATTCTGCTTGATTTAAGTATACTCGATTTTGGAGGAATGTAAAGCGTAAATGTTATTATGCTGTGCGAATGAATGCCTATTCACAAAACCGCAATATTTACAGCATGCCTGAAGGTGAATGGATTTCATGAGCCGGACACTTGAAGCAGGTCTTTCAAAGTAATGTATAATAAGAAAGAGCATAAAAGGAACCTGCGGAGTTTGGTCCGGCGACGAAACCATTGCACCGAAGGGCATTCGTAACCCGACGCGTGAACTGTAACAAATAAATAAAAATGCATAATTTTTTTTCTGTAAATTGTTCACTTTTTGAAAGAGATGTGCTATAATAACGACAAGTACTAAAAGATTACAGTTCCCCAAACGCCTATTCACAAGACTGCACTTATGTGCCTTCACTGTTAGACAGTTCTATTTCACTTGATGACAGGCGCTTGGTGAACTGATAACACAACAATTAAAGAACAAAGGGGTGATTTTGTGGTTAGAAAGGAAATGATCGCCATGTTATTGGCGGGCGGACAGGGAAGCCGTCTTGGAGTTTTGACTTCAGAAGTAGCGAAGCCAGCTGTATCCTTCGGCGGGAAATACAGCATTATTGACTTCCCATTAAGTAACTGCATTAATTCAGGGGTGGATACAGTAGGTGTGTTAACACAGTATCAGCCACTTCGTTTGAATACCCATATCGGCATAGGTATTCCGTGGGATCTCGACCGTAATTATGGCGGAGTGACAGTACTATCTCCATATGAAGCAAACGAGAACAGTGATTGGTATACTGGTACTGCAAATGCAATTTATCAGAACATTCGCTATATTGACAGCTTTAATCCAGAGTATGTATTGATTTTAGGCGGTGATCATATTTATAAAATGGATTATCAAGTGATGCTTGATTATCATAAGGCAAACAATGCAGACGTTACGATGGCTGCTATGCCTGTTCCGATTGAGGAGGCAAGCCGTTTTGGCGTGCTGATCACAGATGATACAGGCCGGATCACTGATTTCGAAGAGAAGCCTGCACATCCAAGAAGCAATTTAGCTTCCATGGGTATTTACATATTTACATGGTCTGTGCTTCGTGAGGCATTGATCACAAATAAAGATATTCCAAACTGCGACTTTGGTATGCATGTCATTCCATATTGCCATAAGCGTGGTGACAGAGTATTCTGCTATGAATTTAATGGATATTGGAAGGATGTTGGAACACTTCATTCCTACTGGGAAGCAAATATGGAGCTGATTGATATCGTTCCTGTATTTAATCTGTATGAAGAGTTCTGGAAGATATATACTAAATCTGATAACCAGCCGCCGCAGTATATTGCAGATACGGCACAGATTGAGCGATGTATCATAGGTGATGGCTCTGAAATCTATGGAAGAGTACGAAATTGCGTTATTGGACCAGAAGTTATTGTTGAAGAAGGTGCAGAAGTTTATGATTCCATTTTGATGCAGGGTGCTGTAATCAAGAAGGGAACAAAGATTTACAAGTCAATCATCGCACAGGATGCAGTTGTTGGAGAAAATTGTACGATTGGTGTCGGTGAGTATGCAGACAGCCAGTATAATAAGAAGGTTTACTGCTGTGATCTTGTAACCGTTGCAGAAGGCTCCGAAATTCCGGATGGCGTTACAATTGGAAAGAACGTAGCAATTGCCGGAAAGACCGCTATTGAAGATTATCCGGATGGAAATCTTGTAAGCGGCGGATACATCATCAAGGGAGGCGAGGAAGAATGAAAGCGATTGGTATAATTTTAGCCGGTGGAAACAACAAGAGAATGAAGGAGCTGTCATATAACCGTGCGATCGCTGCTATGCCAATGGTAGGAACCTATCGCAGCATTGATTTCGCGCTGAGCAACATGTCAAACTCCCGTATTCAGAAAGTAGCAGTTTTAACACAGTATAACACCGTATCCTTGAATGAGCATTTAAACTCTTCAAAGTGGTGGGATTTTGGAAGAAAGCAGGGCGGTTTATATGTATTCACCCCTACTATAACCGCTGAAAATAGTAACTGGTATCGGGGTACAGCCGATGCCCTGTATCAGAACCTGCATTTCCTCAAAGGAAGCCATGAACCATACGTGGTTCTGGCTTCTGGCGATGGAATTTATAAGCTGGATTATAATAAGATTCTGGAGTACCACATTCAAAAGCGTGCTGATATCACTGTTGTCTGCAAGGAAATGCCAGAGGGAGAGGATTTAAGCCGCTTTGGACAAGTGAAGGCAGATGATGACGGAAGAATCCGAGGCTACGAGGAAAAGCCAATGATTGAGACTTCCAGAAATGTTTCATGTGGTATCTATGTAATCAGAAGACGTCTTTTGATTGAGTTAATTGAGCGTGCAGCAGAGGAAGATAGATATGATCTGGTCAAGGATATTCTGATCCGTTATAAGGATATCAAGAGAATTTATGCATACCAGCTTGAAACATATTGGAACAACATCTCCTCAGTTGAGGCTTACTACAGAACAAATATGGATTTCTTAAAGAGAGATGTCCGCAGTTATTTCTTCAAGGAAGGCAACAGTGTATTCACAAAGGTAGATGATCTGCCGCCGGCAAAATATAATCCGGGTGCTAATATTTCAAACAGCCTGATCGCATGTGGAAGTATTGTAAACGGTACAGTTGAAAACTCTGTTGTATTCAAGAAGGCATATATTGGAAACAATTGTGTTATCAAAAATTCTATTATCATGAACGATGTTATATCGGAGACAATGCAGTCATTGAAAACTGCATCGTAGAGAGCAGAGGAACCATCGAAGCAAATGCATGCTATAAGTCAGAGCCAGGTGATATTCGCATCGTTGTAGAGAAGAAAGACCGCTTCATCATTTGATAATACCAGGGATCAAAGTCACAAGCGAATCATGCTTGCATGAGAAAGCTTGTGACCCTGATTCCCGCCAAAAACATGAGGATTATATATTTATAAAAGAAGAATAAAAATTAGCTGCACAAAGGCGTGCAGAGGACGGAAAGGCAATACTGGATGGAAATTACAGATGTGAGAGTGCGCAAAGTTGCACTGGATGGTAAGATGAGAGCAATCGTCTCTATTACGCTGGACAATGAATTTGTGGTTCACGATATCAAGGTGATCGAAGGAGAAAAGGGAGTATTTGTTGCGATGCCAACCGTAAATCGGCGACAGGAGAATACCGAGATATCGCACATCCCATTAACTCAGAGACAAGAGATTATGTGCAGAAGATTATTCTCGAGAAATACGAGGAGGCTTTGCAGGAAGCATAAACTTTGATTTCATAACAATTCGACAAAGATATATGAATACTTATAAAAGAAAGACTGCCCTCGGGCAGTCTTTCTTTCTCTTGCAATTGTCGTCTTCATTCGGTATAATGTGGCTGAGGGAAAATGTAACGTAATTATTTTTGGAAAGGCGAGGTTTTAAAGTATGAAAAGGAGAAAGACAGCAGCGGGACTATTGGCGGCATCACTGCTAGTAGGAGCAGCGCCGGTGGTGACAAATGCGGCGCCAGTGAGAATTGTATCAACAAGCATAACAGAACAGTCTTCGTCAGGCTATCGTGTAAATGTAACATTTTCGGCAGATGCAGGAGTGAGCCGTGTTATGATGCCGACATGGACAGATGCAAATGGACAGGATGATCTAGTGTGGCATCAGGCAAGTGTAAGCGGTAATACTGCGTCCTTTTATGTTCCAGTCAGTGCCCATAAAGGAGAAAGCGGTGCATATATTACTCATATTTATGTATATGACAGACAGGGACAATTTGCGCTTAAGGGCGAAAATGTAACAGTTCCAGCACCGACATCGGCGTCAGCAGGCCTTTCAATCGGTGATGTTTCTATTACAGAACTTAGTGCATCAGGCTACCGCGTTACGGCAAAAATAAATGCACCGTCAGGAGTAAGCAAAGTGCTGATGCCAACATGGACAAACGCAAATGGAACAGGATGATCTAGTGTGGCATCAGGCAAGTGTAAGCGGCGATACAGCTACATTTTATGTGCCGTCAAGTGCATAAGGGAGAAAGCGGAGCATACACGACTCATATTTACCTATATGA
>ENA-OQAZ01001365-OQAZ01001365.1-human-gut-metagenome-genome-assembly--contig:-NODE-1365-length-11756-cov-1.997162_pt1 | contig 11756 bp, 25 predicted proteins | sample MGYA00242737_ERZ504531 | MGnify/ENA primary metagenome ERZ504531 (study PRJEB26092, sample SAMD00036244) | human gut metagenome | host: Homo sapiens | study: EMG produced TPA metagenomics assembly of...
CTTTTCTCTGATTTCGATTACATCACAGCCTTTAACTAAGTATGAAGGAATGTTAACGCTCTTACCGTTTACAGTACATGCTTGTGATCTACAATCTGTCTTGCTTCTCTTCTTGTTCTTGCGAAACCTAATCTGAAGATAATGCTGTCAAGTCTTGATTCGAGCATAACCATAAGGTTTTCACCAGTCATACCCTTCATCTTTTCAGCCTTCTTATAGTAGTTTCTGAAAGGCTTTTCTAATACACCGTAGATGAACTTAGCTTTCTGCTTTTCGCGAAGCTGCATACCATACTCGCTGATCTTTCTTCCGGCATTCTTAGCCTTTCTTCTTGATTTCTTATCTATTCCTAAATATACAGGATCTAAGTCAAGAGAACGACATCTCTTGAGCACAGGTGTTCTATTCACTGCCATCTTAACATTTACCTCCTAATTAAACTCTTCTACGCTTTGGTGGACGACAACCATTATGTGGAACAGGAGTAACGTCCTTGATACTTGTAACTTCAAGACCGCAAGCAGAAAGTGCACGAATAGCAGCTTCTCTACCTGAACCAGGTCCCTTAACCATAACGTCTACAGACTTTAATCCGTGAACTAATGCAGCCTTTGTTGCTGTTTCAGCAGCCATCTGTGCAGCGTAAGGAGTAGATTTCTTAGAACCTCTGAATCCAAGTCCGCCGGCACTTGCCCATGATAAAGCATTACCTTCTGCATCTGTTAATGTAACAATTGTATTATTAAAAGAAGACTGAATATGAGCCTGTCCTCTTTCAACGTTCTTCTTTAACACGCTTTTTTGTCACTTTTTTTGTAACCTTTTGAGCCATTTCTAACCTAACCTCCTATTAAAAGTCTTCCTTATTACTTCTTCTTGTTAGCAACTGTCTTCTTCGGACCTTGCATGTTCTTGCATTAGTCTTAGTCTTCTGACCTCTGCATGGAAGTCCTTTTCTATGACGGATTCCTCTATAGCAACCGATTTCTTTTAATCTCTTAATATTCATGGCAACTTCACGTCTTAAGTCACCTTCTACTAAATGTTCAGGATCTGCATCAATCAACCTTAGCGATTCTTGCAACTTCCTCATCTGTTAATCCTTAACGCGAGTATCAGGATTTACCTGAGCTGCCTCAAGAATCTTTGTTGCTCTAACTCGGCCGATACCATATACATAAGTAAGACCGATTTCAATACGTTTTTCTCTTGGTAAGTCAACACCTGAAATACGAGCCATGTGTTCTTTAACCTCCGTTAATCAAAAAATGAATAGTTATTTTCTTAATTCTTTGTAATCCAGACCCCATACGCAGCTCGTCATTGCTGACGCCTGAAATGTGTGCGCAGTTTTCATGAAATTACTTATATAAAAGCTATAAACCTTACAACATAGCCGAGCGGTTCATAGCTGCAGCCGCATTATTACGAATAAATATACCGATACCTGTGTGTATACCTATTCTAAAATGCACAAACAAGCCGGGTAATTAACCCTGTCTCTGCTTATGCTTTGGGTTTTCACAGATAATTCTGATGCTACCCTTTCTTTTAATGACTTTGCACTTTTCACAAATTGGTTTTACTGATGATCTAACCTTCACTGCAAAAGCCTCCTTTCAGACAAGTTCGTTATATATTGTAACACAAGTATTTTAAAAATAGCAAGAAAATTTTAGCATAATTTTATATAAATTATGCCGATATTTCCATGCATTTTTTATATAGTTTTACCAACCGTTTCTATTTATCTCTCCAGATAATTCTGCCCTTACTTAAATCGTATGGTGAAAGTTCAATTGTTACCTTGTCACCCGGTAAGATTCGGATAAAGTTCATTCTTAACTTTCCGCTGATGTGTGCAAGCACCTGATGTCCGTTTTCTAATTCTACCTGAAACATCGCGTTTGGAAGTTTTTCAACAACGGTTCCTTCGATTTCAATTACATCTGCCTTTGACATTTGTCATTCCTCCTTATTGCTGGAAATATAAAGTTTAATTGCTTTTTTATATCTTCATTTTGAATGCTGATATGATTGTTATGCTTTGACTCTAAATTGCTGTCCTTATTTTTGATAACCTGAATATGCTTTATTTTCTTTTTCTTCGGACTGTCTATAAGCTTATTCTTACCGTCCGTCAAATATGCATACTCAGAATCCATCTTTTTTATGATATATACAGTTTCTTTGTCATGTCCTGCAAGAGATTTTGCAAAACACCATTGTAATTCTTCATTCATAGAAAATCTCCTGTATTCAAGATTTTATTCTTCTACCAGAGATAATATCTCCGGTCCATTCTTTGTAACAAGCACTGTATTTTCATAATGGGCCGCTAAAGAATGATCGGCAGTCACTACTGTCCAGTCATCGTCAAGCCATTTCACTGCATATCCGCCTGCCGCAACCATCGGCTCTATGGCAAGTGTCATACCTTCGTAAAGCTTGATACCTCTGCGTTCCTGTGTAAAATTCGGTATCTGCGGGTCTTCGTGGAGTTCTGTTCCGATTCCGTGTCCCACCAAATCACGTATAACGCCGTACCCGTAACTTTCATTGTATGCAGCAATTGCATTTGAAATTTCATGTAAATGACAGCCTTCTTTTGCAAACTGAATGCCTGTAAAAAAACTCTGTTTTGTAACTTCAATCAGCTGCTGTGCCTCTTTGCTAATCTCTCCGACGCCAACTGTTCTTGCGGCATCTGAGTGATACCCTTTGTAAATAACACCTGCATCCATACTGACGATATCTCCCTCGTGAAGAATCCGCTTCTTAGATGGAATTCCATGAACAACTTCTTCATTCACAGATACGCAGATGGATGCCGGAAACCCGCCGTAGCCTAAAAATGACGGTATACAGCCGTAGCTGCGAATCATTTCCTCGCCGAGCTGGTCAATCCGGTGTGTGGTCATTCCGGGTTTGATTTCTTTGGAAAGTTCATTTAAAACCGTTCCGAGAATCTTTCCTGCTTCCCGCATTAATTCGATTTCCCTTTTGGACTTTACTGAAACTGACATTGCTTCACTACTTTCCTAATATCGCTACGATATCATTAAATACGTCTTCCATATCCTTTGTTCCGTCTACTTCTGCTAAAACGTTCTTCTTTGCATAGTAGTCGATCAGCGGCTGTGTCTGTTCATGATATACAGAAAGTCTGTTCTTTACGGTTTCTGGCTTATCATCATCTCTTAAGATCAGCTTTTCGCCGCAGGCATCGCAGATACCTTCTACCTTTGTCGGATTGTACTTAATGTGGTAAGTTGCTCCGCAGCCTACACATGCACGTCTGCCTGACATTCTGTTGATAATGTTTTCATCCGGAACTTCAACATTGATTGCGAAATCCACTTTTTCACCATTTGCGGCAAGGGCTTTATCGAGTGCTTCTGCCTGTGGAATTGTACGTGGGAATCCATCTAATACATAACCGTTTGCACAGTCTGCTTCTTTGAATCTGTCCATAATTAAATCAACAACCAGTTCATCCGGTACAAGCTCACCCTTATCCATATAAGTCTTTGCCTTCTGTCCGAGTTCTGTGTTGTTCTTAATATTTGCTCTGAAAATGTCTCCTGTAGAAATATGTGGAATTGTATATTTCTCAGCAATCTTCTTAGCCTGTGTACCTTTACCGGCACCAGGAGCACCTAACATAATGATTTTCATTTTTTTCATACCCTTCCTTATATAGACAAACGACTCGCCCAGCGAATACACCAGGCAAGTCATATCGTTTTAATTATTCGCTTAAAAATCCTTTGTAATAACGATTACACATCTGTGCTTCAATCTGCTTTAATGTTTCAAGAACAACACCAACAATAATGATGATAGATGTTCCACCAAACGATACGCTGGCATTAAAGAAACCAGAACACAAAATTGGAATTAATGCAATAATCATCAGACCGATTGCACCAATAAATACAATGTAATTTAAAATGTTATTCAAATATTCGCTGGTTGATTTACCCGGTGTAATACCAGGAATCACACCACCGGCTTTTTTCATGTTGTCAGCAACTTCCACCGGATTGAATGTAATGGATGTATAAAAATATGCAAATACAACAATTAATACAACGTATAACAGTAATCCTAATGAATATTTCGGTGCTGCAACTCTGCACCAGTAAGATGAGCTTAAGTACTTCGCCCACTCATGTGTTGTGCTTGAGAAAAGCTGCGCTATAATAACAGGGAACTGCATCAGGGATGATGCAAAAATAATCGGCATAACACCTGCTGTATTCACCTTCAGCGGAATATGGGTAGACTGTCCGCCCATTGATCTTCTGCCTGTAATCTTCTGTGAATACTGTACAGGGATTCGTCTTTCGCCATCCTGTAAAAAGCAAACTAAAACTACTACAGCAAGTAAAATTGCCAAGATAATTGCAGCGGCAAGAACACCTCTTGCAATTGTCTTAGATGCTACAAATGTATTGTAAAGTGTTGCAAAGTCACTTGGCATACCTGAAATGATATTAATCAAAAGTACGATTGAAATACCATTACCAACACCATTTTCAGTAATGCTTTCACCAATCCACATCAGTAAAGCAGAACCAGCCGTAAGTACTGCGATAACTACAATAATAGATGTCACATAATGCAATGTACTCATGTCTTTATAGTCTTTGATAAGTCCCTGTCTGCCGAATCCGATAGCCATGGCAATACTTTCAACTAAAGCAAGACCGAGTGTGACATATCTTGTAATGGAAGCAATTTTCTTCCTGCCGTCCTCTCCCTCTTTCTGCATTTCTTCCAGCTTTGGAATCGCAATTGTAAGAAGCTGCATAATAATGGAAGAAGTAATGTATGGTGTTATGCTCAATGCGAACAGGGACATTTTTTCAAATGAACCACCTGTAAACGCATTAAGATAACTCATGTCGCCGCTAGTAATATCGCTCAAAAGCGTACTAAAATATTCCGTATCAACACCAGGAATAGGAAGCAAGCTCCTATTCTTACTACAACAAGCATCATTAATGTATAAAGCAATTTTTTTCGAATGTCTTTATTCTTGAATGCGTTGACCAGTGTTTTTAACATTAGATCACCTCGCAGGTTCCGCCGAGCGCCTCAATCTTTTCCTTTGCTGAAGCACTGAAAGCGTTAGCCTTTACGTTGAGCTTCTTTGTGAGTTCGCCGTTACCAAGAATCTTTACACCATCCTTAGGATTCTTAACGATTCCTGATTCGATTAATGTATCAACTGTTACGTCAGCACCATTATCAAACTTTTCTAATGCACTGATGTTGATTGCTACGATTTCCAGACGGTTTCTGTTCTTGAAACCTCTCTTAGGAATTCTTCTGTATAATGCATCTGGCCACCTTCGAAGCCTAATCTTGGAGCTCCTGAACGAGCCTTCTGACCCTTATGTCCCTTACCGGCTGTCTTACCGTTTCCTGAACCGTGTCCACGACCTCTTCTGAAATTATCGCTCTTTACTGAACCTTCTGCAGGTCTTAAATTAGATAAATCCATCATTGCACCTCCTTATTCAAATTTTATTAGATTTCTTCTACCTTTAACATATAACCAATCTGCTGAATCTGTCCTCTTGTTGAAGCGTTGTCTGGAAGTTCAACTGTCTTATGCATCTTGTTGAGTCCCATAGCTTCAACGGTTCTTCTATGCTTCGGAATCGCACTGATTGGTGACTTTACTAAAGTTATTCTTAACTTCTTATCAGCCATTTTCAACCTCCGTCTGCCGCGTCAAACCCGCAGCGCTATCAATCAATTAACCTAAAATTTCTTCTACAGATTTACCACGAAGTCTTGCTACTTCTTCCGGTGTCTTCATTGCCTGAAGACCGGCGATTGTTGCAAGAACAACGTTCTGCTTATTGTTAGAGCCGAGTACTTTGTACGGATATTCTTGATACCTACAAGTTCAAGAACTGAACGAGCAGGACCACCAGCGATAATACCAGTACCTTCTGGAGCTCTCTTTAATAATACAGTAGCGCCTCCGAATTTACCGATGAAATCATGTGGAACTGAACCGTTCTCATCGATTGGAACCTCTACTAAATGCTTAATGGCATCTTCTTTTCCCTTGCGGATAGCTTCAGGAATTTCAGCTGCCTTACCAACACCTGCGCCAACGTGTCCGTTGCCATCTCCGACAACTACGAGTGCTGCAAAACGGAAGTTACGACCACCCTTTACAACCTTTGTTACACGCTTGATTGATACTACATTATCATTTAATTCTAACTGACTAGCATCAATTATTGTACGTTTCATACTGTATCTCCCTTCTGCCTAGAATTCAAGGCCAGCTTCTCTAGCTGCCTCTGCCAATGCTTTTACTTTTCCTTCATATACAAAACCGCCTCTATCATAGACAACAGTTGTGATACCTTTTTCTAACGCTCTCTTAGCAACAACTGTACCAACTACTGCAGCTGCATCAACGTTATTTGTCTTTTCACATTCAGCCTTAACTTCCTTATCAAGTGTAGATGCTGAAACAAGTGTCTTTCCAACTGTATCGTCAATAATCTGAGCGTACATATGATTATTGCTTCTAAACACAGCTAAACGTGGTCTTGCTGCAGTACCACTGAAACGATTACGTAATCTTCTATGTTTATTTTCACGAACTACTGCTCTTGACTTCTTACTAACCATTTTTGTTCACTCCTTTAATTATTTCTTACCAGTCTTACCGACTTTACGTCTGATAACTTCATCAGCATACTTAATACCCTTGCCCTTGTAAGGTTCCGGAGCTCTCTTTGCTCTGATTTCAGCAGCATACTGGCCAACTTTTTCTTTATCAATACCCTTAACAACGATGATGTTCTGACCGTCGAGAACTGTTTCAAGTCCTTCCGGATCTTCCATTTCAACCGGATGAGAGTAACCTAAAGATAATACTAACTTCTTACCCTGCTTCTGAGCTCTGTAACCTACACCGTTAACTTCGAGCTTCTTTTCGTAACCTTCTGTTACACCGATTACCATGTTGTTAATTAATGTTCTTGTTAATCCATGTAATGACTTCATTTTCTTTAAGTCATTCGGTCTTGAAACAACGATTTCAGAACCTTCCATTTTAATGTCCATTTCTGAAGGTAAAACTCTTTCAAGAGTTCCCTTAGGACCTTTTACAGTCACTTTATTATTTTCTGCAATCTCAACAGTAACGCCTGCCGGGATAGCGATAGGCATTTTTCCTATACGTGACATGCCGTGCACCTCCTAAATTTTATGAATAAACTACCAAACGAAAGCGAGTACTTCGCCACCAACATTAAGCTTTCTGGCTTCCTTGTCAGTAACTACACCCTGGTTTGTTGAAATAATAGCAATACCGAGTCCACCGAGAACCTTTGGCAGTTCGTCCTTGCTTGCGTAAACACGAAGACCTGGCTTAGAAATTCTCTTCAGTCCGGAAATAATCTTTTCGTTCTTATCCTTACCATACTTTAATGTGATATGGATATCCTTGAAGTTACCGTTATCAACGAGTTTGTAAGCCTTGATATAACCTTCGTCTAAGAGAATCTTAGCGATGGAAAGCTTCATCTTTGATGATGGTACATCAACTGTATCATGCTTTGCTGTGTTAGCATTACGGATTCTTGTAAGCATATCTGCGATTGGATCTGTCATTTTTTTATATCCTCCTTAAAATTCACCGGTTTCCTGCTTTGCAGGACTACGTTAAATGGTTTGCATTAAAGGAACACGGCATATGCCGTATCTCTCTTTAATGCTGTACGATTTTCATCTTACCAAGATGCTTTCTTCACACCTGGAATCTGACCTTTGTATGCTAATTCACGGAAGCAAATTCTGCAGATTCCGTATTTTCTTAAATAAGCATGTGGACGTCCACAGATTCTACAACGAGAATACTCTCTTGTAGAGAACTTAGGTGCTCTCTGCTGCTTAATCTTCATTGAAGTCTTAGCCATTGAATTTCCCTCCTATTATTATTTCTTGAATGGCATGTTGAACATTCTCAACAATTCACGAGCTTCTTCATCAGTCTTAGCGGTTGTTGTAATGATTACATCCATACCTCTGACCTTGTCAATCTTATCATATTCGATTTCCGGGAAGATAATCTGCTCTTTGATACCTAATGCATAGTTTCCTCTGCCGTCGAATGAATCAGCGCTTACGCCTCTGAAGTCACGTACACGAGGTAATGCAAGGTTTACAAGTCTGTCTAAGAATTCATACATCTTCTCACCACGAAGTGTAACCTTACAACCGATTGCCTGACCTTCTCTTAACTTGAAGTTAGCAATTGAATTCTTAGCTCTTGTAAGAACTGCTTTCTGACCTGAAATTGTTTCCATTTCCTTAACTGCAGCATCGAGAAGCTTTGAATTTTCCTTTGCTTCACCAACGCCCATGTTGATTACAATCTTGTCGATCTTCGGAACCATCATCGGATTCTTGTAACCGAACTTTTCTGTCATCTTCTTTGTAATTTCGTTATCGTATAACTCTCTAAGTCTACTCAAAATTTATTGCCTCCTTCCTGTATTAATCAATAACTTCGCCAGTTGCCTTTGCAACACGAACTTTCTTTCCGTCCTTAAATTCGTAGCCAATCTTTGTTGTCTTGCCTTTTACGACATACATGATATTAGAAATATCGATTGGCGCTTCCTGGTGGAGAATTCCACCCTGCTGATTAGCTGCGCTTGGCTTCGCATGCTTTGTTACCATGTTTACGCCCTCAACTAATGCTGTATGGTTCTTTGCATTGACAGACATTACTTTGCCTTCTTTGCCTTTGTCTTTTCCTGCGATAACCTTAACAGTATCGCCCTTCTTAATTCTTACAGCTGACATTGTGGCACCTCCTATAATACTTCCGGAGCCAGAGATACAATCTTCATGAAGTGTGCATCTCTTAACTCTCTTGCTACTGGTCCAAAGATACGAGTTCCCCTTGGTGTTTTGTCATCTTTGATGATGACAGCTGCATTCTCATCAAATTTGATGTAAGAACCATCTTTACGACGAACACCTTTTACAGTACGTACAACAACGGCCTTAACTACATCGCCTTTTTTAACAACGCCGCCTGGTGTTGCATCTTTGACGGAAGCAACGATAACATCACCGATATTGGCATATCTTCTAGTAGAACCGCCCATAACACGGATACACAGAATCTCTTTTGCACCTGTGTTATCAGCAACTCTAAGTCTACTTTCCTGCTGAATCATGCTGGTATTCCTCCTATACGAATTAACTGATAACGATTATTTTACTTTCTCAACGATTTCAACCAGTCTCCATCTTTTGTCTTTGGACAGCGGTCTGGTTTCCATAACTTTAACGGTATCACCGATGCTGCACTGATTCTGCTCATCATGTGCTTTCAGTTTATATGTTCTCTTTACGATTTTTTTGTAAAGAGGATGTTTAACATGGTCTTCGATAGCAACTACGATTGTTTTATCCATCTTGTTGCTGACTACTTTACCAATACGTGTTTTTCTAAGATTTCTTTCCACGATTTAGTGCCTCCTTCTTAGATTACTGTACGTTCGCCTTTTCAGCGATTACGGTCTGAATTCTGGCAATATTTCTACGAACCTCTTTGATTCTGCTTGTATTATCCAACTGATTTGTTGCGTTCTGGAATCTCAGATTAAAGAGTTCCTTCTTAGCAGCTACTAATTCTTCCTGTAATTCTGTAGCTGATTTCGCTTTTAAATCTTCTACATAATTTTTAATTTTCACTGTTATCACCGCCTTCTAAGTCTGCACGAGAAACGATTTTACATTTACATGGTAACTTATGCATTGCAAGACTAATGCTTCACGAGCTGTTTCTTCAGGTACACCTGCGATCTCGAACATTACACGACCTGGCTTAACAACTGCTACCCAGTATTCCAGAGCACCTTTACCGGAACCCATACGTGTTTCTGCTGGTTTTGCTGTTACTGGTTTGTCCGGGAAAATTTTGATCCAAACTTTACCACCACGTTTGATATAACGAGTCATGGCAACACGGGCTGCCTCGATCTGGTTGGATTTGATCCAGCAAGGATCCATTGCTACAAGACCGAACTCACCGTAGTTGATTTTATTTCCTCTTAATGCTTTTCCTCTCATGGATCCACGGAATTGTTTACGACGTTTAACTCTCTTAGGCATTAACATAATTATTTATCGCTCCCTTCCTTAGTTCCTTTGGTTGGAAGAACTTCGCCATTATAAACCCAAGCTTTTACACCAACTTTTCCGTAGGTGTATCAGCTTCTGCGAAGCCATAGTCAATATCTGCTCTCAGTGTCTGAAGCGGAATAGTACCTTCGCTGTAGAACTCTGTACGAGCCATATCTGCTCCACCAAGACGTCCGGATACGGATGTTTTGATTCCTTTTGCTCCGGCTTTCATTGTTCTCTGCATTGTAGATTTCATAGCACGACGGAAGGAAATACGGTTTTCCAGCTGCAGTGCGATGTTTTCTGCTACCAGCTGAGCATCTTTGTCTGGTCTCTTAACTTCTTTAATATCAACAATCAGTTTCTTTGTTGTATATTTCTGCAGTTCTTTTTTTACTTTCTCAATTTCAGAACCACCTTTACCGATTACAACACCCGGTTTAGCTGTATAAATAATAACTTTTACACGCTCGGAAGCTCTTTCGATTTCGATCTTAGCAACACCTGCGCTGTACAGTTTCTTTTTCAGGAATGTTCTGATGTTATATCTTCCACCAGGTTATCAGCAAAGTCTTTTTCTGCATACCATTTGGAATCCCAGTCTTTGATAACACCGACTCTAAGGCCGTGTGGGTTAACTTTCTGTCCCATGATTACCCTCCTTATTATCTTTCATCTAACACGATAGAGATATGACTTGTTCTTTTCTCAATTCTGTATGCTCTACCCTGTGCTCTCGGTCTGATTCTCTTCATTGTAGGTGCTTTGTTTGCGTAGCACTCTGCAACGTACAGATTTTCAAGGCTCATGCCGTTGTTGTTCTCAGCATTTGCGATTGCAGACTCCAGTAATTTTTTGATTACGCTTGAAGCGTAACGTGGGTTGTATGTCAGAATTCCCAGTGCTGTCTGCACATCTTTTCCACGAATTACATCCAGTACATAACAAGCTTTCTGTACGGACATTCTTGCATAGGATAACTTAGCAGATGGTCTGGTATCTTTATTAGCATTTCTTGCTCTTTTAATCTGGCTTCTATGTCCTTTTGCCATGACTAAAATCCTCCTTTCAAGATTGGGCTATACCGCTTTATTTACGAACACCTGATTTTTTCTCGTCTTTTCCATGTCCTCTGTAAGTTCTTGTAGCAACGAACTCACCCAGTTTATGTCCAACCATATCTTCTGTAACATATACCGGCACATGTTTTCTTCCATCATGGACAGCGATTGTGTGTCCTACGAAAGATGGGAAGATTGTGGAACGACGTGACCAGGTTTTAATAACTGATTTATCTCCTGCTGCATTCATAGCATCAACTTTTTTAAGTAAGCTCTGATCTGCAAAAGGTCCTTTTTTCAATGAACGAGCCATTTACGTAACCTCCTTATTTCGCTAATGTTTTACCGTCTCTTCTTCTTACGATATACTTATTGGACTGTTTGTTTTTCTTTCTGTCTTCAGACCCAGAGCAGGCTTGCCCCAAGGTGTGCATGGACCAGGCCGGCCGATACCGGTCTTTCCTTCACCCACCACCATGCGGATGGTCATTCGGGTTCATAACGAACCACGTA
>ENA-OQAZ01001366-OQAZ01001366.1-human-gut-metagenome-genome-assembly--contig:-NODE-1366-length-11745-cov-4.199690_pt1 | contig 11745 bp, 12 predicted proteins | sample MGYA00242737_ERZ504531 | MGnify/ENA primary metagenome ERZ504531 (study PRJEB26092, sample SAMD00036244) | human gut metagenome | host: Homo sapiens | study: EMG produced TPA metagenomics assembly of...
CTACACCATTTGTGACCAGCTTGGAATCACAGTATGGACAAATTTTTCCTTTGCGACTCAGGAATTCAAGAACCGACCAACCATATATTGAAAAAGTAAACAAAAGAAATCCAGTCTACGGTGATTAAAAGAAGAAACCATCCATCCAATATCATGTGGATGGGCGGTGAAGAGGTATATTTTACAGAAGCACACGTTGAAAGCGGAAACAAACAGCTTATGGAATATATCGGTGAGGTCACACACCAACTTACAAATACCCCCTATGCAGATGCTTCTCCGCTTAGTTCCCGCGAAGCGATCCGTATGGGTTATGCCACAAAAGAATCAATGCATGCGAACTCACATTACTATGCTGCCGGGGCAATTTTTATGGAAGATTATTATCCTAACCTGGACTATGCTATTATCCTGAACTCACTGCCGCTTCAGCACCCAATATTGACAGTCTGAAAAAATTTATTCCATCAGACGAACTATGGCCCATGGGACCAAGTTGGGGATATCATGCCGCTGATATAGACGTTCTTAAAAATCTGAATTATGAAGTATTCGGAGATACCTGTACAGGTACACTGGAGGAATTTGTCGAGGCCACACAGATTGCTCAGGGGACCGTTGCTCAATTTGCTCTCGAACATTTTCGGCGTCAAAAGCCCATGTAAGCGGTGTTTCATTATGTCATTTTATTACCAACTGGCCTATTATTAAATGGGATATCATTGATTATTATGGACAGACAAAAAAATCGTTTGATTACGTAAAGCGTTCTTACCAACCGCTTCTGCCTTCTCTGGAAATCCAGAAGCGAAGGTGGATGCCGAATGAACTTTTCCGTGGCAGACTTTACATTATCAACGATTACTACAAAAACTACCCAAGTCTGACATACAAATGTATTTTTAGAGATTCCGATCAAAATGAACTGTATTCTAACACATTTACTGCATCGGTAACAGAGAACTCATCAACCGCTTATGAGTTTCTTGAATTTAAGCTGCCTTCCGATATTTCAAATTGTTTTTATATACAATTATATCTTTCAGACGGAGATAATGTTTTAAGTGAAAATAACTATCGTCTGCTTGTTGGCGATCAGAAAGCTGCACAGGAAACTGCATATGGTATGTATAAAATAATGCACCAAAAATCACGCGAATACGGTAAGGGTTATTACAGATATTTCCCAGACATGTTTTCAGATCTTTAAGTATAAAAAAAGCGAGGTGCCCATAATGGGGTTCCTCGCTTCGATTAATAGCGTTTAATCCTCAAAATCACATCAACTGATTTCACATACTATTCTTGGTTTCTGAATTCAGAGGGAGACATCCCTTTCACTCGCCTGAATGCGCTGCTAAAATAAGTATAATTAATAAATCCAACACAATGACTGATTTCGCTGATTTTCATGCTGGAATTTAGCAACAGTTTCTCCGCCTTTTGTATCCTGATATTCAAGATATAGTTCGAAATTGTAATTCCCTCACACCGTGAAAATGCCGTACTCAAATAAGAGGCATTTAGTGCCATATATTCAGAAATCGACGACAAGGAAAGTTGCGGATTCTCATAATTCTGTAAAATATAGTTTTTAATCTTTTGATTATTATTCTCCACCGAACTTAGATTTTCTGTTCTTCTGGAAACACAGATCTCATTAACACGTTTTTTTGCCTTTTGAAACATTTCTTCGATCGAAAGCTCCATAAAATCTCCCTGCAAATATGAATTACATTTCTGATCTTCTTTGGAATTTAACGCATTCTCCTGTTTGTGATACGTAAAAAATAAATGTTCAAGATAAACCCTTACATCAGCCCCTTCGATCCTACGTTTAAGAACGATCTCTTTTTGTCTATCCAAAATCTGATTTACTTCATCCTTTTTCCTTGAAATCAAATTTTCTATAATAGTATCTTCTGATTCAAATAACTCAACAAACACATCAGTCAATATTTTTCTCTCTAGCACCCCCTCCCTATCATTCTTTAAGTATGTGTTATCAAACGACTCAATATATGAATCCAGAATATGTTGGGTTCCTCGATAAATTCCTCCATTCCTTATTCTTAAATTGGAATAGGAAAATTCTGATAATTCCTTTCTAAGATTTTCTTTTAATTGATGAATTGTATATTCCAATCTGTTTTTTTCGCTATTCATTACGCAATACAGCAGCCCATGACTAGAAATTTCAATTTCAGCAAACTGATCAGACGGAAGATATTTTCTCATGATACCCTCGATTTTTTCTCTAAAATTCAACAAAAAAAGTTGTGACTTAATTTCTGCATAATTACATCGAAGATTGATTACACAAAAATATTTGCGGTTTAGAGTTTCTTCCAAAAACTCATAATTTAGCAGATCCCCTTTTTTCTCAGCGCCTTTAAAATGATACTCGATAAAGTGTCTCAAGGGAATATTCTCACCTCCTATGTTGTACTTCTTACAAATTTTCTGTACTTCCTTCTGCAATTCATCCGTATTTATCGGTTTCAAAATAAACGCTGACGCCTCGTACTTCATAGCCTCTTGTACATATTTGAAATCTTCGTATCCACTCACAAAAATAACGGGGACTGAACTCCCCTTTTCACGAAGAGATTTTATCAAATCCAATCCGCTCATTCTTGGCATCTTTACATCACTTATAATAATATCAACAGTATTTTCTTCTAGAAAATGAAGAACTTCTAATCCATTTTTTGCTGTATACACAACAGAACAATCAATTTCTTTCCATAGTATGCCCTTTCTAATACCTTCCCTTATTGTTTTTTCATCATCTGCAACCAGTAACTTTATCACTTTTAGCAATCCCCTCTTCTTGTGTACTATATGGTAAACGCACGACTACTTTTGTATATCTATTCTCTTCACTATAAAATGTTAATCCATAATCGAAGCCAAACAGTATCTTAATTCGCTCATCAATATTATAAACTCCATACCCGCTGGATTCTGTTTTCAGTGGACTTCTTTTTATTAAACTTTCATTTATTTGTTGCAATCGCGTTTTACTCATTCCTCCACCATTATCATAAACAACGATTTCATAATATTCATTATAACATTTTGTATAAATAATTACATACCCCAACTCATCTTTCTTTTTGATTCCATGATAGATAGAATTTTCAACAAGAGGTTGCAAAATCATTTTCGGAAGCATATTATCTTTCAACTCCGGATTATATTTGGTGCGGTATTCCATAATTTCTCCGTACCGATGCTCTTGAATCTGCAGATAACTGGTCACATGTTCAAATTCCTGTCCCAACGTAACCATATCTTCCCCTTTACGCAGAGATGTCCTGAAAAACTGAGTAAACGCCATCAAAATTGACAATGCTCTTTTATTATCATTTAGTCGGATATCCCACGCAATTGTATCCAGCGTATTATATAAAAAATGCGGATTAATCTGAGCTTGAAGAGCCTTATAGTTTGCAAGTCTGAGTTTTTTCTGCTCCTCAATAATTTTGGACGTGTATTTCTGTAATGCTACGATCATTTTATTGAAATTCTGATACAGTTCAACAATTTCTCCCGATGTATTCGGTATGTCCATTTGAACATCATATTGTCCTCTTTGTACTAATTTTGTGCTTTCTGTTAATTTTTTTATAGGCATTGATATTTCATTCGCTTTTTTTATCGAAACAATAATTATAATTGAAAAACACACGAGAAGAAGAATCGTAAACAAGATAATCAAAGATTTCACTACTGATAAAAAGATTTCTGTTTTTGAAATATTACTCACAATCTTCCAACCATTGTTTAATTCTTCAACATATGAAAATTTATTTTCATCCAGCATCTCTTCCGTGGCCTTTCTCTGATCGGAATCAGTTGTATAAATCACATGATTCTCCTGATTCAAAATCGAATACTGCGTAGAATCTTTTTCGCTGTCTTTGCGTAAAATTTCCCAAATCTCATCGCAATCCATTTCTATCAAAACAACGCCATTCATCTCTCCGGTAATATAATCAAGATATGGGCATAAGTATGCAACATAATTCCCTTCCAGAGCTGGTATAACCAGTGAATGTTTGTATGGCGACAGCCAGATTCCCTGTTGTTTCTCCTGCACATCTTGATACCATTGTACATCTGTATTAAAATACTTGTAAACTGCAGTAGTATTCGACTGATAAACCGTCCCATTTTTCTTAATACAATAGATCCCTTCTATTCCACTGACCGAACTGTTTTTTATATAAGACAACGCTTCGTTTATTTTAAACAGGTCTTCCATTGTATGAGTATGACCATACAATCCTGATCTCATCTCTAATTGCATCATTGATGAATTATGTAAGCTATTTGTTATTTTCTCATTTACATCCTGGAGCATATTAATCTGTAATGCAACAAGTTCTGATTTTTTATTAGAATACGAAACAGCATATTCGAAACTCACATTGTAAAACGAGACACAGCTAATAATTCCGGCAATTACAAGAGGAAAAACTGATACTACAAGAAAAGCTTTCAGTAAGTGCAGAAAAAAACTGTCCGACAGCATCATTTCTCTAAATTTCTTATTTAATGTTATTTTGACCCCCTCCTCAGTTTACAATATCTTCCAATTTTTTCTTTTTATAGTACATCGAATTACACACCACTTATATTATATCACCGATTTTATAAAACGATAGATATATAATAAAAAACCAGGTATAAAACCAAACACTTTATACCCGGTTTTTTAACCATTTATTTTCTATTTTTCGCTATCGACTGTGCAACAACCACTGCCAGAAGAATCAAACCTGTGGCAATGTTCTGCCACCATGTATTAAGATTTCCCTGTAGGTTGAAAATCTGTTTAATGATTCCTAAAATAAGTACCCCGAAGAAAGTTCCTTTTACATCGCCAACACCACCAGTAAGGAGTGTACCTCCAATAACAGTTGATGCAATTGCATCCATTTCCCAACCATCACCGGCACTATATTGTCCGGATCCCAGTCTAGAAGTCATAATAAGTGCAGCAATTGCAGCCATAACACCACTAAGAACATAATTTAAAATTCTTATTCTAGTTCCATTGATTCCCATCATTTTTGAGGCTGAAAGATTTCCTCCAACTGCATAATTATGTCGACCATATCTGGTGTTTCGCTGTACAAACATACATATTGCAAAAACCACCAAATATATGAGAATGGTATTCGGAACGTACGGAATCAATTCTCCATGTCCAATGGCCTTAAACACCTCTGTACATCCGGCTGTCGAAACAGACTTACTGCCAGTAATAATATGAACAATTCCTCGAACTCCAACCATTGTAGCCAGTGTGGCAATAAAGGGAACAATATCCATTTTTGCAACCATAAATCCATTTAAAAAGCCCCAAAAGATTCCCACTCCAAATGTTACCGCAAATACAATAAGAATATTCTGAGATGACAATTTGGCTGCAATAACTCCACAAAGTGCCATAACAGATCCAACAGAAAGGTCAATGTCTCCTGCTATTATCACGAAACTCATTCCAAAAGCCAGAAGTCCTATCATTGTGTTTTGAACAATTAGATTTTTTATAAAATTATATGTAAAAAATTCTTCATACCTCAGGGATGCAAAGATAAAAATCACTGCAAAAATCATGAATGTACTATTATTCTTTACAAATAATAAAACAGTATCTTTTATATTCTTTTCTTTCGCCATTACGCCACACCCCTTTTTCTGCTCTGTAAAAATCTTTGTCCATATAAGGCTACCACAATAACAATTGCTTTTAATACAAGAGAATACTGATAGGAGATATTATTCATATTGACCATCGTCGTCAGCACCTGAATGATGATAACTCCAAATATTGTTCCTACAATATTTGGTTTTCCTCCAATCATACTTGTGCCGCCGATCGCAACAGCTGATATCGCGTCCATTTCAATCGCTTTTCCGAGCGTGTTGGCATCTGAAGCGTACAGACGTGCCGTCTCAATAATTCCTGCACAGCTGGATAAAAGTCCTGTCACCGCATAAATACTCACCAGAACCATAAGTGTGTTAATGCCGGAAAGTCTGGATGCCTCTCTATTATCTCCTACTGCCTCTATTTTAATTCCAAATATTGTTTTAGAGCTAATAAACCATATTATCACAATAAAAAATAACATAATAAGAATCTGTATTGGTAGATTTCCGAAAATTTTTGCTCTTCCAATCTGTGCATAGGCATCATTGTCAAATCTAAGGATTTTAGAATCATTTAGGATCTGAGCTACGCCTCGTAATCCAATCATTAATGTCATAGACACAATCATCGGTTGGATGTCAAATCGTGCAACTAAAAATCCAATCAAGGCTCCCGATGCAATACCTACTAACATTCCTCCAGCCATAGCTGTCAACAAACCGTAATCCAGCAACTTGACTGATACCATAGACGAAAGCGCCATAACAGATCCAACAGAAATGTCTATTCCTCCAGATGCAATTACCCACGTCATTCCAAGTGAAATCAGTAAAGTAGAAGTCATCTGAATCACTATATTAGAGATTGTTGTTATATTAAAAAAAATTCGGAGTAAAAATAACATTTATAATAATAAGCAATAATGCAACTATCAAGGCCGAATAATCAACTATAAAATTATACAAGTTTTTATTTAATACCTTTTTTTTCCCCATATCGTTCTCCATTCTACTTATTATCAAGATTAACTTCCATAACAAGAGCTACTACATCTTCAGTTTCACAGTTCAAAAAAGAATGTTCACTTCCCGGATTTATCATAAAAACACTATGAGGTGGCATATGGATTTCGTTTCCGTCTGCGATCATAACAGCATTTCCTTTTTCAATATAGTAGAACTCTTCTGAATTAACATGTTTGTGCATTCCTATACATGTTCCTTGGGGCAAAACCAACCGATGTAAAAAGTTGACATCCGATTCAAAATCATCTGGATTACCCGGGAATCCAACGCCCTCCTGGTTTCCAAGCAATTGTACTACCTCCAGGACTCCTGTTCCTCCATGCGCTCCTTCCACTTTTGAGACGGGCAGTTCTTCTAGCTTCCTAACAAAATACCCCATACCAATTGATCTCCTCTCCCTTATTCCTTAGCTATGGTCTGCATAATAGATGCTTCACTGATTCCTTCATACTGTATTTCTCCTCTGGTCTTTCCATCTTTGATCACTTGAATGCGATCACATGTCTGAACCAGTTCTTCCAGAATAGAGGAAATAACCAGCACACTCATCCCCTGTTCTGACAACTCACATACCTTATCCAGGATCTCTTGTTTTGCACCCACATCAATTCCTCGAGTAGGTTCATCAAGAATCAGCAAGGAAGGATTAGCACACAGCCACCGTGCGATCAGAACCTTCTGCTGGTTTCCTCCGCTTAAACTGATAATAGGATCCTTTTCATTCCCTATTTTTATTTTCAACATTTCAATGTATTTTTGAACCAGAGCCTTTTGTTTCCTCTTGGAAATAACCCCCCATTTTGAGATTGATTTCAAACATGCAAGGGTAAGATTATTGCTTATTGACATATTGGGAATAATTCCCTCTACTTTTCTGTCCTCTGAGCAGAAAGCAATTCTGTTTGAAATTGCATCTCTCGGAGTATTGATTTTTACCGGTTTTCCTTCTATTTCAATTGTCCCCTCTTTGCATGTATCTGCACCAAAAAGCAGCCTTGCCAATTCCGTACGTCCAGCTCCCAGAAGTCCTGCAAGCCCCAGCACTTCGCCCTTCCTGATTTTAATACTTTGTTCAATTACCTTGGGGAATTTTTTCATTCCTTTGGCTTCGAGGAAAATTTCTTTAGGACTACGATCTGACAAACAGACTTTTGTTTGTCCCATTACATCACTGGCGTTTCTTCCTATCATCTTTGATACCATATCCAGTTTATTTGTTTCTTCTATTTTGCATCTATGAACAAGTTTTCCATCCTTCAAAATTGTGACAGTGTCACATGTTGCAAAAACTTCATCTAGCCTGTGAGTAATAAAAATGACCGCAATCTTATCTCTTTTTAATTTTTCGATAACTTTAAACAGCACTTCAACTTCTGAAGTATCAAGCGATGATGTTGGTTCATCCAAAACGACAATCTGTGATTTTATGGAGATGGCTCTTGCTATTGAGACCATCTGCTGCATGGCTGTGCCTAAACTTGAAAGTTTCGCAGTAACATCCAATAAAATCCCCATCGATTTCAAAATTTTGTCAGCTTCTTTATAAGTATTTTTCCAATCTATAGAGCCTTTTTTCATCATTTCCCGGCCCATAAATATATTCTCGCCAATACTTAATTCCGGTATTAAATCCAGTTCCTGATATACTGCGCTGATGCCATTATTATTTGCTTCGTATACACTGTGAAAATTAACTTCTTTCCCACTTAATACAATACTTCCTGAATCTTTTCCAATTACGCCAGTTAGTATTTTTATTAATGTTGATTTTCCGGCACCATTTTCTCCCATCAAAGCATGAACACTGCCTTCTTCTACAATAAAATCAACACCATCTAATGCTCGTACTCCCGGATATATTTTTGTTATTCCCTTCATTTCCAATACTTTTTTTTCACTCATATTCCGCTCCTTTTTTGCAGAAAAGTGGACCTGCTCAGCAAGGTCCACTCCATAATTTCAAAGCCTTTTAAAGTTTCTAATCATTAGAAAACGAGGGACTCGGATTCATCCACATTTTCTTTTGTAATAACCTGATCCGGAACAATCGTTTCCTTCTGAACTGTCTCTCCGTCAAGAATTTTTTGAATAACCTCGAATACTGTCGGTCCATGTTTAGGCGAACATTGTACAGTTCCCAACATTTCACCAGATTTTACAAGCTCCCATGCTTCCTTCTGTCCATCAATACCTACTACCTGAATATCTTCTCCTGGAGTCAGGCCTGCGTCTTTAATTGCCTGTACAGCTCCAAGTGCCATTTCATCGTTGTGGCAGTACACAGCATCAATAGCATCTGGTCCCTTAGCCTGAAGGATATTTGCCATAGCATCCATTGCCTCTTGCCTGGAAAAATTAGCTGTCTGCTCCACTACAATTTCCATATCAGGATATTGCTCAGCCATTACATCACGGAATCCTTTCTCGCGCCCCGCAACAGAAGACGTTCCTTCTATCCCTCGCAATTCTACAACCTTTGCATCCGGTATTTTCTCTCCGATAAGCTCAGCACATCTTTCTCCTTCCCATGCCTGATCAGAATAAACCGTGGTTACATATTCTCCCTGAGTTGTTCTTGCTGACAAAATAACCGGAACTCCCTTTTCCGCCGCCTCGTCAAGAACTGCTTCCAATCCTGTATCTTCCATAGGAGCAATAACCAAAATATCAAGATCTTTTGCCAACATGTCCTCTATATTGGCTACATGCGTCGCCATATCATCATTAGCATCTGTGTATATGTAATTCACACCATATTCATCTGCACTTTGCTGCATACTTTCCGTTAATGCAACCATCCAGGGATTTGGATTTCCGCTCTGAGCAAACCCCACTGTAAGATCCGGACCAATTTCTTTTGAACCGGAGCTTTCCTCTTTAGAAACCTCATCAGCTTTCACCGTATTACCGCATCCTGCTACCATTCCAACTACAAGTGTTGTTGCTGCAATAGCAGCAAAAAAGCATTTTACATTCTTTGTTTTCATAATCGTCTCCATTCTTTTTTATTTAGCGTGCACTGCTATTATGTTTTTACTTTAACTCAATTATGTATTTTTTTATATAAACAAATTTTAGGTATGGTTTAATTTTTTCTATCTTTTAAATTTCACCATTTACATATCCTCCATTCCTATAATATCTTTTAGATACCATTTTTTATATAAAGTTTAATAGTTACTTTATTCCATCGGCTTAGTTAAGCCCATGATATAATTGGCCTGGTGTCAATCAGATGATAGTTCTTTTTTTCTCCTGTTGAACTCCCAGAGAGTTGCTTCATAGTAAGTCAGTTCCCCTGACATGGAAGTTAGCTTCAAACCTGCTGGCTGTCTGCGTTTCGGTAGAATCAACAAAGAGGTTTATATGGAGGACTACCGCTACAAAGCCCTTCAAAGCCTTACCAGAGCACGCTATTACGCTGTTACCAACCTCACCAGAGAAAAACAACGTTTTATAAATGTGCTTTTCAAGAAGTATTCTACTATGACGCAGAAGAAGGTATTTTCAGATACCTTCAGCACTACCGCCCTTGCCGTCTACGAAGAATTCGAATTCGCAGAAGCATTGGAAAAAATGGACTTACAAGAACTAACTGCATTTATCATTGAAAAAGGAAAGAACCGTTTCCCTGATCCTGATGCAGTAGCCAAAACCATTCAGAAAGCTGCCCTTGCGAAATATGCTGGTCTCGCCTGGCAACAGCACCAATCAGGTAACTTTGAAGCCCAGACAACCAGAATGATTCATTCCAGCAACCGATTTTTAAAGTATTATCTGTGTGAAGCAGCCTTTTCCCTTGTAAGATGCGACAAGGAATACCGCGACTTCTATAACCTCAAGTACAAAGAAGTAAACAGATTTCAACATAAACGTGCACTCGCATTAACTGCCCGTAAATTTGTGCGGCTTGTCTTTGCACTGTTTAAAGACAAGCGCTTATACCGTTCAGCAGAATAGATGAATCTTCTGCTGATGAGTCAGCCCTGCTTATTTTTCAAAAGTATGATCGACAGGGCTTAGGTAGATGTTTTTTGTCTTTATGAAATGTGGAAAAAATAAACTATTTGTTTTTCTTTTTCATCTTGACATATCACCGCTGGACTTTCCTAAAAATTTAATAGCCATCTTCTCATATTGAGAGTAAACGCAAAATAGCAAGTACCTGTTCAAAATCATTCAATGTGAGATAATAGACTCATCACTACAAAGTCCAAATAGTTTAGTACTCAACTTTTTAGACTTTATCACAGGAGGTGAGTCATGAAATCTCACACAAGTTTAGTTGCACAGCAAACCCGTCTGAGTGAATGGGCTGATCTGATCAGAGACTGTCAAAACCGTCCGCAAGGAATGAAGATTTAATAGCCAGACCTTTTTATGGGACTGGCTATGTATAAAAATGGATATGAAAAAACCGACTGGCTCTTGGTGAACCAATCGGCTATGTATACCGTGTCTCTAAAACTCTTTTTCATTCATTTTAATCATTTATTTTACTAAAATCATATCATTTTACGGAAAGACAAAAATCTAATTCATTTATATAATCTTTTTAATTAATAAAATATAGGTGTCATAGTTATTTTACAAGTAGATTATACAAATTTGTGCACAAAAAACCAGCTATCATCTAGCTGGTTTTAGTATATCTTCAAAACTACATACATGTCAACATTCCCTGAAAATCATTCTTCCTGCGATTCTTTGGTCAAGCCCTCACCCGATTAGTAACAGTCAGCTCCATGTGTTGCCACACTTCCACCTCTGCCCTATCTACCTCGTCGTCTTCAAGGGGGTTTACTTCTTTCGAATGGGATATCTCATCTTAAGGGGGGCTTCACGCTTAGATGCCTTCAGCGTTTATCCTTCCGGGCTTGGCTACTCGGCCGTAGACTTGGCAGTCTAACCGATGCACCAGCGGCCCGTCCATCCCGGTCCTCTCGTACTAAGGACAGCTCCTCTCAGATATCCTACGCCCACGCCGGATAGGGACCGAACTGTCTCACGACGTTCTGAACCCAGCTCGCGTACCGCTTTAATGGGCGAACA
>ENA-OQAZ01001367-OQAZ01001367.1-human-gut-metagenome-genome-assembly--contig:-NODE-1367-length-11745-cov-4.026166_pt1 | contig 11745 bp, 12 predicted proteins | sample MGYA00242737_ERZ504531 | MGnify/ENA primary metagenome ERZ504531 (study PRJEB26092, sample SAMD00036244) | human gut metagenome | host: Homo sapiens | study: EMG produced TPA metagenomics assembly of...
GGTCTAAAAGGGAGTTAAGTCCAACCAGTACACCGGGATTAGCAATGACCGTAGGCTCCTGTATCTCAAGAATATACCATAGCGGACGGCTTCGACTAGAGGCGTATCCACATACTGGAAGTTCTGTCCGGAGGTGTGTTCCTTATAATAGCTGTGCATTTCATCAAAAATCGTATCGATCAGCTTCTGGTAGGTGTCCTCGGCAGAAATTTCTTCATCATAGTTTCCGGTCAGCTTCTGATAGGCACCGGAGGGATCTAACTGGATTTCCTGAAAAGACGGGTACTGCCGCTGAAGCCGGGTGCGTTTTCCGTCCACATCCGGAAGAATCTGACCTAAAAGGTCGAATACCTCTGTATTTGCGGAACAGGTAATGCAGCGGTAAGGAAGGTGAAGTGCGGAAGCAATGGCTTTGGCTCCTTCGGTCTTTCCGGTACCTGCCGGTCCCCGTAAAAGAAAATTCCGCATCGGCTGTGTGGTATCCGTTGTCAGTTTTGCGTGTTCGCAGATCCGTTTGATTTCCGGAGATGATGTACCACTCTGCCAATGTCGGAACAGATACCTCCTCTTCCGGAGACAGCTTCGGGATGCGGTCAGGATAAATTTCCCAACAAAATCATCTCTGGAAATGGCTGCCTGTGCTTTCTTAAATCCACTTCCTGGACGTAACACCTGAAAGTCTCCATGGAGCACTTCGGTTGGTGCATAGACCCCCTTCTGGATATTTAACGGTTTGATCAGCGACAATACGCCGTTTGCCGGAAGGTCAATCTTAACACCACCGGTCGGGAGACCTGATGCATAGCGGGTTCTCCGGTAAATGTTGTCGCAGAGAACGGCTGCTGTTTCCGCAGCGGCGTCCAGATCGGGATAACCGTTGTCCCGGTGCGCTTTTAATTCCTGATACTTTTCATTACACTCTTCATCTGCCAGAAAAACCGGCATCAGTGCGAACAGCAGAGCCGCACCGGACTGTTTGGAGTCTTTAAATTCGTATTTTTCCGGTGAGCTTTCCACATCCGGCGGAGGAGTATAGCAGCCTCCGTAAAACTTTCCGTTTAGCTGGTTGTAGACAACCACCTGAAGATCACCGGTTTTGCTCGGATATTCCGCCACAACAAAATTGTTGGATTGGGTACCGACCGCCCCAAGCTTTTCCGGCGGGGTACTGCCAACCGGGTTTTCCAGCTCCAGATAAGCAAGGACTGCCCGCAGGGTAGCTGCATGAAGCGTGGATTTTTTCCGTGGCTGAGTACAGTATTTGGATGCAATGTCATCAAAGATTGCATGGTCCGTATAATCCTCAAATGGTTCCGGGAGTTTGCGTTTGAACCCCCAGGTTGCTACGATGTTATTTGCCATGATTCGTTCCTCCTTCTTATGAGATCCAGGACAGTTCCAGTGCCTGCTCGGTCTCTTCTGTGGTCAATTCATCTTCAGTAAAAATCTCCGTCAATTCGCCCCAGTAATCTTTGGGCGGGAAATGTTCCAGCTTTCCCCGGACTTCCGGTTCAGTGCCGTTCAGAATATAGACATCTCCCTGCTCGTTGATAAACAGCTTTTCATAGCCCCTTGCCTGTAAGTCACCGACCAATTCCATCAGTAGCGGTTTCCCAATCAGGGAATACCATGATTTGGGATTAACGGCTGGTCTGGAATCCGGATTTCCTTCTGACGGTTCCTTTTTATGTAAGGATTCAATGGTCATCATCTGAAGCGTCAGACTGCCACGGGCATCCATGAGAATTTCCGCAAAATTATAACTTCCGGTATTCCGTGTGCGAATCCGTAATGGTTCCCCATCCAGTATCTGGGAGAGCGGTGGTTCTTTCACAAAATCCCATGTGGCATCCGGGAAGGCTTCCTTGAGCTTTCCGGTAATCTGGAATTTGATCTGTCTCCAGAGAATGGTTTCCAGATCAGGTGTTCCTTCCAGATGACGAGTTCTTTCTGGGCGTTTTCGTAGCTTATGCTCTGTTTTTCAGGCGTTCCGTGAAAAGCGGGAGAAGATAACTGAACAGCGTGACTCCGATACCGATCAGGCAATGCCTGCAATCAGAAGCCGGTTGGCATCCTGTGGTACGAAAAGTGCTGCAAGAAACAGTACAAGCACGACAAACTGTAAGAATTTTTTTCGATTTGATTTTTTCATGAGCTGATTCCTTTCTGATTCATGATTCTTAGACAAGCCCGGAAGCTGGATGGGAAATCGCCGCTTCCGGACATGAAAAAGAGGAACTGCATCATCACAAAGATGATAAATGCAATTCCTTAACATAGGGTTCCTTGAGAGTTAATAGGGCAACTGGGATGCCATCTGTTCCGGCACATTTTGAAAGCCGTCAGTTGGCTGACTGCCCGGCATACCTCCGTAATTTGGCATTCCGGTATAACTGCCCTGCGGCGGGTAGCTGCTCTGTGGCTGACCGGTTCCGTTTGGCGGAGCCTGATACTGTCCGCCATTTGCAGGAGGCGTGTAGGCACCGTTAGCAGGAGCCATTCCCTGCTGTGGATAGCCGCCAGGCATTGCCTGATTCTGGTAGCTGCCATTGGGATTTCCCTGCATTGGGTAGCTGCCATTGCCGGCTGCACCGGGCGTTGCCGCACCACCATTCGGCTGGCTGTTCTGGTTTGCACCCGGATGTCCGGTATTGCTGTCAGAACGGTTGGATGGTACAAAGTGCCAGTCCTTGACATTGATCCTCGGACCGGCATTTGCCTGCCCCGCATTCTTTCCTTTCTGATAAATGAACGGATGAAGCTCCAGATCACCATAGATCATCAGCCGGTTCCTTTCTTTACGCCTGCTTTTGCTAAGCGTTCTGCAAGGAACTTGTTAAAATAGCACTGATAGTAAATGGTTTCTTCCTTTCCATCCTGGCCTCGCTGTGAAACTGCAATGTCCAGAGAAACATATTCCGTACCGGAATTTTTTCCTTGCTGCATCTCAGGATCTCTTGTGGCCCTCCCTAAAATTGTTAAAATTGCTGACATAAAAATTCTCCTTTCTGCCTCTTTGGGCGTTAAAATAGATTAAAATAAAAAAAGTGCCATTATAGCACCGTATAAAACGGCAGTATAATGACACGATTTTCCAAACTTAAACTGCATATGCTTCTGGATGAATGGTCCAGACTCCCATGACGGGACAGCACAAAAACTTAAATACAAGATTATATTAACACAAGATATAGCATATGTCAAAAGAATTAGAACTATATATAGCATATGTAGACGAGGTGGAAGGATAATATCAAAAGAATTTTGGACATAGTTATAAAAGTGCAATATAATATTGTTTAAATCGGAAAATGGAAGGATGAGAAAAATGGAGCAGAAAAACAGAATTCTGATTGTAGAAGACGATACGGATATCAATAATCTTTTATATACGGCATTACAGAAAGCAGGGTATGAGACGGTACAGGCTTTTTCCGGGACGGAAGCGAGGATGCTGTTCCAGATGGATAAGGCGGGCTTTTCTTTGATTCTATTGGATCTGATGCTTCCGGGAATTTCAGGAGAAGAGGTGCTTGCCCAGATTCGGAAACAGGGCAATACGCCGGTTATTGTCCTGACAGCCAAAGACGGATTGGATGAAAAAATCGGGCTTCTTACCAGTGGGGCAGATGATTACATTACAAAACCGTTTGAGATACAGGAGGTGCTTGCCCGGATTCAGGTTCAGCTCCGCCATATGCAGCAGGAGCCGGAACATAAAAGCGTGTCATATAAAAACCTGGAACTGGACCGTGAGCGCTTTGAAGTCCGGATTGCCGGAGTGCTGCTTCCCAAAATTACAAAGCAGGAATTTGCAATTCTGGAGCTTTTACTGGAGCATCCGAAACAGGTCTTCAGCAAAGAAGAGATTTTTGAATATGCGTGGGATGAACACTATATGGGAGAGACAAAGACACTGGATGTACATATCAGCAATATCCGGAAAAAGATAAAAGCAGTAACGCAGGAGGAATATATTGATACCGTATGGGGAATCGGCTACCGTCTGCATTCTTAATCTTTACTCTTTTTTTACTATTTATTTGCGTTTGATTAGGATTTATCCGATATGATAACAGCAGATAAGAAAAGGAGATGAAAGCATTGAGTGAATTGTTATTAAGTACAAATGGATTGACGAAGCAGTATGGTCATCATAAGGCAGTGGATAAAGTAAACCTTCACATAAAAAAGGGTGCTATCTATGGATTATCGGACGGAACGGTGCGGGAAAGACGACTTGCCTGAAGATGATCAGTGGACTTGCAAGACCGACAGCCGGAGAGATTGAGATGTTCGGGTGTAAAGGAAAAGAACTGGAGAGGATTCGTTCTCGTGTGGGGTGTCTGATTGAAGCACCGGGGCTGTATGGCAACATGAATGCATATACAAACCTGAAAATAAAATGTGAATTGTTTGGTATTCGGAAAAAGGGATACATCGAAGATATCTTAGAGACGGTCGGACTGGAAGGTGTCGGAAAGAAAAAAACGAAACATTTTTCCCTTGGAATGAAGCAGCGTCTCGGAATCGGGCTGGCACTGGTCGGGGAGCCGGATCTCCTGGTCCTTGATGAACCGATCAATGGGCTTGATCCCCAGGGAATTGCAGAGGTGCGTGATACCATACAGAGACTGCGAGATGAACGGAATATGACGATTTTGATATCCAGTCATATTTTAGAGGAATTATCTAAGATTGCAACGGATTATGGAATTATCCATAATGGAAGTCTTCTGCAGGAGCTGACAAGCGAAGAACTGATGAAACGCTGCAGTGAACGGATTGAAATAGAGTTAATCCATCCGGAGCAGGCAGTCCCGATTCTGGACAGAATGGGATTTACCAACTATCAGGTTACAGATAAGAGCCATATCCATATATTTGAACGATTGAATGAAAGCGCCAATGTCAATATGGAACTGGCAAAAGCAGGAATTTTGGTCAATGGAATTTCCATTACCAGTGAAGAACTGGAAACCTATTTCTTGAATCTGACAGGAGGGAATCAAAATGCTTAATATGATAAAAATGGATCTGTACCGGATGGTCCGGACAAAAAGTATGTATGTGGTATGGATTGTGATGGCGGCAGCTATATTCTTCTCCACATCCATGTCGAAACTGGATATTGATACGATGAACAAGGAAGCGGAACAACAGCAGACAGAAAGCATTGCAGAAACAGTGAAACCAGAAACCATCAATATGGGAATGTCCGTATTCCTGCCGACACAGCCGGGAGAAAAAGTAACGGTCTTTGATCAGGTATATGCAAACCTGCAGGCGAAGTTTGTGGCGTTGTTTCTGGTGATTTTTACAGTGCTGTTTTCCAGTGCAGATATAGGAAGCGGTTATATTAAAAATATCGGCGGGCAGGTAAGGAGCCGGAGAAACCTGATCTTTTCCAAAGCTTCCGTGTTGTTTGTGTATACGACTGTTACCATGCTGCTTTATTTCATCATTCAGATTATTGCACAGCAGATGTACTTCGGATATCTGGAGTGGGGGAATGGAAGCGAGTTGCTGAGATACTTTGGTATTCAGATTTTGCTTCATTATGCACTGGTACTAATCAGTATGGCGATTGCGGTGGTTTTGAACAGCAACGTGTTCAGCATGACGATTGTTATCTGCCTGTGCATGAATACCATGATTGTCTTATACGGAGTGATCAATCATTTGATCCAGAAGGCAGGTGTGGAGAATTTCCAGATTTTGAAATATACAGTGACAGGAAAGATTGCACTTTTATCCATGTCACCGACCAATAAGGAATGCCTGACGGCAGTTGTGATTGCGGCGGCGTTCGGAATCGTGGTTACATTACTGACAGCATGGGTATTCAGAAAGAGAGATATCTAAATGATAAAACTAGGGTTCGTGCTATTGATAGCAGTGATACTGGTACAAGGAATGTTATTTTGGAAATACCAGCGGCAGGTGAAAGACATCTGCCGCCAGTTGTCGTTTCTGATGAAGCACGACAGCAACATGCTGATTACCAGAGAAATGGATTTTGGAGGCATTGGTGAGTTGGCAGATGTTTTAAACGAATGGCTGGAACTGAAGCGAAGGGAAAAGAAGGAATACTTGAAGAAAGAGGAGATGATTTCGGATACATATACAAATCTCTCACATGATATCCGTACTCCTTTGACATCCCTTGACGGATATTTTCAGTTAATGGAAACCTGTGAAGACCAGGAAGAGCAGAGACGGTATATGAAGATCATACAGGAGAGAATCGGCAGCCTGAAAGAAATGCTGGAAGAATTATTTACTTTTACAAAACTTAAAAACGATTCTTTTCATCTGGAAATGTCATCCTGCTGTATCAACAAGATTTTGAAAGATACCATATTTTCCTACTACGATGAATGGACGGGCAGAGGAATTGAACCGGAGATACAGATTACAGATAAACTGCTGTTTATGAACGGAAATGAACAGGGAATCTGGAGAATTTTTCAGAATATCATAAAAAACGGACTGGATCACGGGGAGAAGAAAATCAGTATTTCACTGGAAGAAGTTGAAAACAACATCCGGATACAGATAAAAAATCAAGTATGTCATGTGGAAAAAATAAATGTAGATCAGGTGTTTGAACGGTTTTATAAAGCGGATGAAGCACGCAGTAAGACTTCCAGCGGTCTCGGCTTATCAATCGCAAAAGAGTTGGTACTCCGTATGGAAGGAAAAATCAGTGCCCGGATAGAAGGGAATGATTTCTGTGTGGAGATTGTGTTTCCAGAAAAGAAGGAATCTTCTTGGACAAGAAGAATCTATTATTTGACAAATTATTTCCAATATGTTATATTCATCTCAAGCAAAAAAGGGAGTAGCTGAACGCTCGAAAGAGGTGGTTTTGTAACCGACAACCGGTATCGAGAGATACCCGTAGCAAATAAGATAGCAAGACTTTTATTGTGGCAGAGGTCATGATAGGAGTCTTTTTTTATTATGAAATATAGAAAATCTGCCGCAATAGGTTGCTAAAAAGAAAGAGAGGATAAACGATGAGTAACGAAATGATGAAACGGGAAATGCAGGAAGCAGTACAGGCAGGGGAGCGGGCACTTCAGAGCCTTTACGCAGCAAGGGATAAGTTGGGAAGTGCGAGAAACTGGGGCATTTTTGATATGCTTGGAGGAGGCTTTATCAGTGACCTTGTGAAGCATTCTAAAATGAATGACGCATCTGCGTTGATGGAACAGGCGAAAAGCGATATTCAGCGTTTTCAGAGAGAATTAAGAGATGTGCAGGTTTCCTTGGATCTGCGCATGGAAATCGGCAGTTTCCTTTCCTTTGCGGATTTCTTTTTGGACGGGCTGGTGGCAGATTACATGGTGCAGAGTAAGATTGCAGATGCAAGAGAACAGGTGATGATGCCATCAACCGGATAGAAACAATACTTGCTGATGTGAAAAATCGAATGAATGTGGAGGTGTAGCATATGGGATGCCTGGGAAATGTGTTGTGGTTCGTGTTTGGCGGCGCAGTTAGCGGGCTAAGCTGGTGTCTGGCAGGCTGCCTCTGGTGTATTACCGTTGTGGGGATTCCGGTAGGGATGCAGTGCTTTAAATTTGCGGCGCTTAGTTTTTTCCCCTTTGGAAAAGAGGTGCAGTATGGTGGCGGAGCTGGTTCGTTCCTTTTGAATATCATCTGGCTGATCGTATCTGGTCTGCCTCTTGCACTGGAACATCTGGCAATCGGTGTAGCTATGTGTGTAACGATTATCGGTATCCCGTTTGGTTTGCAGCAGTTTAAGCTGGCGAAACTGGCATTGATGCCGTTTGGTGCGGAGGTGTATTAAGATGCGATTATTTGATAAAAGGACGCCGCTTCAGAAAGAGTGGGAAAAGCTGGAAGTACAGGAGCAGAGATTCCTTCAGAAGCGTTCAGAGAAAAGGGAGAACATTCTGAATCAAAAACTGGAGGAAAAGATACCGCCGAAACTTCAGGAAACATTGGATACTGCTTTTGCGAAGGCATTTGCTCTGATTTTCGAGAAAGGAACCAGGGTTATTGAAAAGACGTATCAGCGGGCAAAACTGGAGCAGGACTATCAGGTACGACAGTATACGGCGGATGTAAAGCAGAATTCCAAATCCCTGCGAGCCTTTTCTAAAAAAGCGAGAGATACAGGAACAAAGAATTTACTGCTATCCGGTGTGTCTGGAATCGGGATGGGCGTATTGGGAATCGGTCTGCCGGATATTCCGGTATTTACAGGAATGATTTTAAAGAATATTTACGAGACTGCCCTGCAGTATGGATACAGCTATGAAAGCAGGGAAGAAAAATATTTTATCTTATTATTGATCCGGGGAGCAGTATCCTATGGGGATACACTTTGTGAGATTGACGGGAAAGTAAATGAATTTATCAGAAACGGAATGCTGCCGGAAGAATATCAGGATAAGGAGCAGATCGAACAAACAGCGGGATCTTTGTCAAAAGAGCTTCTCTATATAAAGTTCTTACAGGGGATTCCAGTGGTTGGTGCTGTAGGCGGAGCTTATGATGCAGTCTATATGAAAAGGATCACAGAGTATGCAGAGCTGAAATACCGGCACAGATATCTGGACGAGTGGAAAAAAGACAGAGAATAAATTGTTGTTTTGATGTGTATGGAGTATAATGTGTGCATTAGACAGAATCGACCAGAGAAGGAGGTTGTAAGATTATGGAATGGATAGGATTCATTGCATTAGCTGTCTTGCTTTGTTATTCCTCATATCCTGGGAAGGTAAAAAGGCTTGAAGTAGCGGTGAAAAGATTGGAAAGAAAACAACGAGGTGAAAATAATATGTCAAAATTGATAAATGAATTGGTCAATACGGAGTGTAAAATAAAATCAGATGATGCTTTACAGTTGGTGGGAAGTACAGAAATGAAATGTCTGGTGTTGGATACGGATGATGAGTGGATGAAAGTCCGGTTTACTGATAAGAAGAATAATCAGATTACGAAATTACTTAGAATTGAAAATATTGATGAAATCGAAATAGTAAGTATGGAATTGAAATAGGGTGTGGATACGAAACTATGAATTATTTTTTTAGAATTTAGCTCGAAACCAGCCTAAAATCAGCAAGCAAAGAATATTTGCGAAGCGAAAATATCAATGTAAAAAGTCAATTGCTTGTCATAGTAGTAAATTTAGATAAAATGAAATTGCAAGGAGGAGTAAGCTATGCAATTAGGTCAGATGATTGCAAAAATCAGAAAGGAACAAGGGATGACACAGGAAACTTTTGCTAAAAAGTTTGATGTAACAAGACAGACAGTTTCAAATTGGGAGAATGAGAAGAGCTATCCAGATTTGCATACGTTAATAAAAATCAGCGATGAGTTTAATTTATCTCTCGATGTTTTATTGAAAGGAGATACTACTATGGTAAAAGATATTGATAAGAAGATAAAAAAGCATTCTCTGTATAAAGGTGTAATAGTGGTTTTGGTTTTTATGGTTGTTGGTTTATTTGCTTTTATTCAATTCAATAATGAAAGCATGAATGACACTGCAAAAGATTATATGGACAATTATGTAAAAGGTGTAAAAGTTATAGAGATATATGATGCCGCAAATAAGGAATTGCTGGTAAAGTATGATGATAAGCATAATATAGATAAGGTTATTTCTGCTTTAAATATAAAATCATGGAAAGAGACAGAAAAAAGCATAGGTATGAACCCTAAATATACCATAAAATTTTATTGCGATACTACGAACCAAGATGAAGAAAAAGATATAAAAGAAATTACCCTTTATGAAAATGGGGAATACGCTACGATTTTTATTACTTCTCCTGGCGGAGTAAAACAAAACTATAAAACGAGCATTGATATTTCTGAATTGGTTATCTAATAATATTTGTGTAATGAGAATGAAAATCTAATTCTTTCAAGTTTAACTAAGACATTTCCGGAGCAAATGCTCATGTACGGTAAAGTATCACAAGAAAATTATGTCGAATTGACAGCCGCCTCCGCTATACCGAATAAGGAAATAAAGAGTCCTCAAATTTTGCGCTACTAAATGAAGACGAGCGGAAGTAATCTCCCGCTCGTCAGTAAACTTAACTATGCCATATCAATCCCGCTTCTTTCCCGCCACCGGCACTAAGAACAGCGCGGGCAACAGCAGGAAAGCGGTACAGACCAGCCCCCAGGGTATGGACACCTGCTGGGCTACCAGCCCCACAATAGGCCCGCCGATGATCTGCCCGAAAGAGTCCAGCTGTCCGCTGGTGGAAAAGACTGTGGCGCGCATTTTCTCATCCACATGGTCGTTCATCCAGGCGGCCAGCACAGGCTCCTTGATGGTGCGCATAAGCCCCGCCAGCAGGAACACCAACAACATGAACCAAAAGCTCCGCCCCACCGCGAAGAGAACCAGGCACAGGATATACCCGGCGCTGGTGGACATGACCACACTGGTTCGGCTGACAGTCCCTTTTTTCTCCATGCGGGCGATGAGCAACTGAGAAGCCAGAATACCTAAGCCGTTGCCGATAAGACTGATAACACCGAACCAAGTGACGCTGTTCAGCGGCCCGATAACGGGTATTACCGTGTCATCCAGAAAATGAGCGGTGGAGAGCCGGTCAAAGCCTTCACTGGCAAGTCCCCCGCATAGTGTGATTGCTAAGAGCGCCAGCAACACAGGTGCGCCTTTCACAAAGCCCAGGTTGAGCTTGAACAGGCAGACAAAGTCTTTAAGCAAGCCCTGCCGTTCCTCAATAGCAGGGGAGAAGTTGGTTTCTGGCATGATGCGAACCATCACCAGCCCCAACAACAAGCACAAACTGCCCCCCAAGATGAGAGGCATTTGCAGGTTTATGTTTCCCAGCAGTGTGCCCAGCACCACGCCCAGAACGCCGCCGATTTGCCCCATTTGACTGCCCCGCAGGAACACCTTGTCTATGGGTTTGTCCTCTTCCTCCGAGGCAATCCACGCCTCCAGAGCGCCGGTGATGAAGGTATCACCGCAACCCCAGACAACCTGGCCAGCAGAACCGGCGCGAACCACGGTAGCGCACCCTCCATCAGAAAGCCCAGGCCGTAGAGGAACATTCCAATCAGCACCGAGCGCCGACGGCTATACAAATCCGCCACCACACCGGTGGGTATCTCGAACAGAAAGCAGGAGGTCTCCAGAACCGTCCCTACCAGGACAAGCTGGAAAGCATCCAGCTGCACCACCTCCAGGTGGTACACGATGGAAAGCACTGTGGACATAGAAACCGCCAGGGAACAGACAAATCGGAACAGCAGGTAGACAGAATATGCCTTTGAATTTTTAGCAAACATGAAGTTACATCCTCCTAGTATAATAATGGTGTAGTCAAGAACGACTACTGGTTAATAGTTACAAAGTCCAATCTAATAAATCTATATAGATATAACGGAAGGAGGAGTTCCCCCTCCATCAGAAGTTATAGGACATATTTACCGTGTCTGAGGTTTCCTTAATGCACCAGACAAAATATAGAGGTATAATCACTGAAGGCAGGATCATTGACGTTTCCTCCTTGGGAGCCGGCCTTCTGGCTGGCGATACCTCTTAGAAAGTCTGTCAATCCTTTCGGTGGTGATTTATGTTTTGGCTGGTTGGGAAGCCTCAGGCTATACCTGTATAAGCCGCTAGGTTGTGTATCCACCTTTGGAATTGGATGCCTGCCGGAAAGGATATTACTATGCACTATCAAAAAGTACTCAAGATGCCTGAAAGCA
>ENA-OQAZ01001369-OQAZ01001369.1-human-gut-metagenome-genome-assembly--contig:-NODE-1369-length-11729-cov-8.316670_pt1 | contig 11729 bp, 10 predicted proteins | sample MGYA00242737_ERZ504531 | MGnify/ENA primary metagenome ERZ504531 (study PRJEB26092, sample SAMD00036244) | human gut metagenome | host: Homo sapiens | study: EMG produced TPA metagenomics assembly of...
CAATACAGCGTACATAGGTTGTTTATTATGAATGAGTTTGGTCACCCATAATATAATGAATAATTCTATTTGTACGCTGTTTGACAATATTTTAATTGATATACATAAGTTTAAATCACTTCATTATTATAGTAAAACAAAAAATCAAATCATGAAAGTTCCTGCTGCTGCTCCATGGTCAGGAGGTAAATGGGTAAATGCCGGTTTGATTTCAAATCAGGGTGTTGAATTGATGTTGTATTCTACTATCGTGGATACAAAAGACTTTACGTTCGATTTGAATGTAAACATGGCTCATAACGTATCTATGGTAAAAGAATTGGCAGAAGGTGTTGATTATTTATTCTTTGATGGTGATTCTGGCTTCCCGATAAAAGTTGGAACTCGTGCAGGTCATAAATTGGGAGAAATCTATGCTTCAGAAGTCTATATGCGTGATGAAAACGGAAATATCCTTGTGGGCGCAAATGGTTTACCGATGAGAAGTCGTAAATTGTCAGATCGTCTTGCAAACCCGATTGGAAATATTCAACCAAAGCTTACGATGTCTGTATCACCTTCGTTTACATATAAGGGCATTTCATTGTCTGCTATGTTTGATATGAGATTTGGTGGTGACATTTATTCTTATTCAGAAGCTTTGGCAACAGGAAGTGGTCTGGCAAAACGGACAGAAAACCGTGGAGAGGACAATAATTATATGATGATATTCCCAGGCGTGCATGCAGATGGAACTCCGAATACGACACAGATTACAGCTTCAAACTATTACGGAAATTTGCTGCCAGAAGATTTCTTGTATGACGCGTCATTTATCAAGCTGAAAGAATTGTCTTTGGGGTATTCATTCCCGTCAAAAATGTTGAAAAAAACTCCGTTGACTGCATTGAATGTTTCATTTGTGGCACGTAACTTGTGTTATCTGTTGAAACACACTCCGGGTACAAGTCCAGAGGGAGGCTATGACACGACTATGTTCTCTCAAGCTATTGACTTTGCGGCTATACCATTTACACGCACATTCGGTTTTTCTGTAAGTTTAGGTTTCTAATTCTAAAAACAAAAGTATTATGAAATTCAATATATATAAATCTATTGCTGTATGCTCGTTAGTAGCTCTTGCAGGATGTCACGATTTTGAGGAAATGAATACGAATCCTTATCAGCCGGGATATATTCCAGAAGCTACAGAAAATGTTAGTCCAAATGGGTATGATATTGATTATCAGCTTTCAGAGAAAGCATTGGCTTCTTTGAAAGAAAGAGAGTCCGGTATCGGAAGTACTCTTTATGGTTTCTTCTATGACGGGGCATGGGATAATTACCAAACAACAACGAATCTTACCCATGATATTTATGCTGGATATACTGGGAATAATGTAAATGGTTTTTTAACACAAGCTCCTACTTATGCATATACAGAAGGTTGGTCTGCTAATCGTTGGAATCAATTTTATGATAAAAGAAGTAATGCTGAATATAGTGAGTTAATCAGGACATTTTGGTTCTGTGATAAAAATAAATATCATGCTGCTTTTTATATCAGCCGTATTTATTATGCATTCTTGTTGTCAATGCAGACTGATACTTATGGTGATATTCCTTTGGAATATTATATCAAGGGAGCTGCTCCTGTTAGTGAGCAAGTGTCATATACTAAACAGGAAGATGTATATGCTGCTATTTTCTATTTGTTGGATCAGGCTATCACAGAATTAAATAATAATAGGAGCAATAATTGGGACGGCTTAAATTCAACAAATGACATCTATTATGGTGGAGATGTGGATAAATGGATACGTTTCGCTAATACTCTTCGTTTACGTTTAGCTTTACGTATTTCGAATGTAAATCCAGAAGAAGCCAAAAAACAAGGTGAGGCAGCTTTAAATGGTGGTGTAATGCAAAGTCACGAAGACCGACTGGCTCTTATTCCTAAGTACCGTAATAATCCGTCTGAAAATCAAAATGTATTTGCAGAATTCTTTAGTTGGGGAAGTGGATCAACGGTTCTGCTTACAAAAGAGATGGAATGGGCGTTTAAAAATCAAGCTTTAAAAGAAGGTGCTGGTAATTTTACGGAGGAGTTTAATACAGAAGAAAGTAAATGTTATCTGGATCCACGTTGTGAAATGTTGTGGTTTCGTCCTTCTTCATACGCTGATTTGAATCAAGCAATTCCGGAGCAGTCAAAAAAATCTTTTAATGGAGTTAGAAACGGAGCTTTAAATATTGGAGGAAGTTACTTGACTACATATTCATCTGCTCGTTGTTGTGTTGCAGATGATGCAATGGATCCAACTCATGCGTGGTGGTATAAAGGCACGGAATATGTATGGATGGGTTATCCTGAAGCTTTATTTTTACAAGCTGAAGCTGCATTAAGAGGATGGAATGGAGGATCAATAGCTCAAGCTAAACAACTTTATTTAGATGGAGTTAAGGCTTCAATGGAATATTATCAAATTTCATCGTCTGATTATCAGCCTTATATTGATCACTTGAACGGTTTGTCTGCTTTTGATGGTACAGATAAAGAGGCAATTTTGGAACAGATTATTACGCAAAAATGGATTGCTGTATTCCCGAATGGAAACGAAGGATGGGCTGAAGTTCGCCGTACAGATTATCCACGTTATTTATTGGTTGTCGAAGGTGGAAATAACTCTGGCGGAGAAATATATGATACGAAACTAATTAAACGAATTAGTTATCCAGATAGAGAAGAAGAGAATCCGAACAGACCTGATATAACACAAGGTGATCGCGTTTGGTGGGATGTAGCTGATACAATGGATGACAATGGTAAATGGCAGACGCCGCACAATTTCAGATAATAACTTTTAAATGAAAAAAGAAAGCCGTTTTAGCCTGTTGGTGTTGGTTTTAAATACATTATATGGCTAAAACGGCTTTTTAATCATTATTTTTTCTTAACTTTAGTCGCTGTTGATTTGCACTATCTTTTAACTATTATAATAATATGAAAAATTCACTATGGGTTTTTATGGGTTTGGCAGGTCTTACGTGGGCTTGTTCCAGTCCTGTGGCTCCCGTGGAAGAGGATTTGACGCAGTATGTAAATCCTTTTATTGGGACGGACTTTACCGGAAACACTTATCCGGGTGCACAAGTGCCTTTTGGCATGGTTCAACTAAGCCCGGACAACGGCCTTCCGGGGTGGGACAGAATCGCAGGCTATTACTATCCGGATAGTACCATTGCCGGATTTAGTCATACGCATCTTTCAGGAACAGGAGCAGGCGATTTGTACGATATTTCTTTTATGCCAGTGACCCTGCCATACGTAGAGGCAGAAGCTCCTCTAGGGGTACATTCCAAGTTTTCACATGAGAGGGAAAGTGCATCAGTGGGCTATTATCAGGTCTTTTTGGATGATTATGGAATCAATGTGGAACTGACGGCGACGGAGCGTTGCGGAATTCAACGCTATACTTTCCCAGAAGCAAAGTCGGCCATTATCCTGAACCTGAAAAAGGCAATGAACTGGGATGCCACTCAGGACAGCTATGTGGAAGTAGTAGACTCTGTGACTATCCGTGGATACCGTTTTTCGGACGGATGGGCCAGAAAGCAGAAGGTGTTCTTCCAAACCCGTTTCTCTGTTCCTTTTGAGAATGTACAAATGGATACGACTCCTATCTTGAAGGACAATCTTCTTATGGGTACTGCATACGTTGCCCGGTTTGATTTCTCGACGAAAAAAGATGAACAGATAATTGTTTCTACCGCCATTTCAGGAGTGAGTATGGAAGGTGCAGCCAAGAACCTGCAGGCAGAAGTTCCTGAAAACGATTTTGACAAGTACCGGTTACTGGCTAAGGAAACATGGAATAAGGAATTGTCGAAGATAAAGGTAGAGTCGGAAGACAAGGATGACAAGACCGTGTTTTATACCGCACTTTATCATAGTATGCTGGCTCCTACTATTTATTCGGATGTAGACGGACAATATTACGGACCAGATCAGAAGGTACATCAGGCAGAGAATTGGACCAATTACAGTACGTTCTCTCTTTGGGATACGTTCCGTGCATCACATCCGCTGTTTACTTATACGCAGCCGGAACGGACCAATGATATGATTAAGTCATTCTTGGCATTCTATGAGCAGAATGGTCGTTTGCCGGTATGGAACTTCTATGGAAGTGAAACAGACATGATGATTGGTTACCACGCAGTGCCAGTTATTGTGGATGCGTATTTGAAGGGTATCGGTGATTTTGATGCCGAAAAGGCATTGGAAGCTTGTGTAGCTACGGCGAATATTGATGAGTATAGAGGCATTGGCTTTTATAAGCAAAAGGGATATATCCCTTACAATGTCACAGATGAATATAATTCCGAGAACTGGTCGTTGTCAAGAACACTGGAATATGCGTTCGATGATTTTTGTATAGCTGAAATGGCTGCCAAGATGGGACGGAAGGACATTGCGGATACTTTCTATGCCCGTTCGCAGAATTACCGGAATGTGTACAATCCGGCTACTTCTTTTATGCAGCCTAAAGATGATAAAGGTAATTTTATCAAGGATTTCCATGCCGAGGAATATACGCCACATATTTGTGAAAGCAATGCATGGCATTATTTCTGGTCTGTACAGCATGATGTGGATGGTCTTATTAGTCTGGTGGGAGGAAAAGAGCGCTTTAGCGAGAAGCTTGACAGCATGTTTACGTATCACCCGACGGACGACCACGAATTGCCTATCTTTAGTACAGGTATGATTGGACAGTATGCACACGGAAATGAGCCGAGCCATCATGTGGCCTATCTGTATAATAAAGTCAATCAGCCTTGGAAAACGCAGCAATATGTGTCGCAGATTATGGATGAACTGTATCTGAACACCCCGGCTGGTTTGTGTGGAAATGAGGATTGCGGACAGATGTCGGCATGGTATGTGTTCAGTGCTATGGGCTTTTATCCTGTAAATCCTGTTTCAGGTGAATATGAAATTGGAAAGCCGAAATTTAAAAAGGTTGAATTGCAGCTGGCAAATGGTAAAGTATTTACTGTGGTTGCAAAGAACCTTGATAAGGAAAATAGGTACATACGTGCTGTGAAATTGAACGGTAAGGACTATCATCAGAGTTTTATTACGCATGAGCAGATTCTGTCGGGTGCAACATTGGAACTGGAGATGTGTAATGACTCTGGACATATATGGTATTAATTGAAAATCTTAAACTTGGAATTCGTTATGAAGAAATTAGTATTGTTAATTATGATAATGTGCTTTGCCCTTCACGGTAAGGCCACCAATTATGCAGACTATGTAAATCCGCTGATTGGTACTCAGTCTACTTATGAGTTTTCTTCCGGAAATACGTATCCGGCTATTGCACGTCCATGGGGTATGAACTTCTGGACTCCTCAGACTGGGAAAATGGGCGACGGATGGCAGTATATGTATACTGCGACTAAAATCAGAGGGTTTAAGCAGACCCATCAGCCCAGCCCGTGGATTAATGACTACGGTCAGTTTTCCATTATGCCGGTGGTAGGAGAGCCGGTGTTTGATGAAAACAAACGTGCCAGCTGGTTTTCGCATAAAGGTGAAGAAGCAAAGGCATATTATTATAAGGTATATCTGGCAGAACATGATGTAGTGACAGAGCTGGTTCCGACTGAACGGGCTGCTCTGTTCCGTTTTACTTTCCCTGAAAATGAGCATTCTTACGTAGTGATTGATGCGTTTGACAAGGGTTCTTATGTGAAGATTGATGCGGCAAATAACCGTATTATCGGTTATTCTACCAAAAACAGCGGTGGTGTGCCTGATAACTTCAAGAACTATTTTGTAATTGAATTTGACAAGCCTTTTACATACAAGGCTACAGTGGCCGACAGCTGTATCTCTGTAGGCAAAGCTGAACAGGAGGCAAATCATGCAGGAGCTATTATCGGCTTCGCTACTCGAAAAGGAGAAAAAGTACACGCCAGAGTGGCTTCTTCTTTCATCAGTCAGGCACAGGCTTTAGAAAATCTGAAGGAGTTGGGCAATGACAGTTTTGATGCGTTGGTAGAAAAAGGTAAGACAGCCTGGAATGAAGCGTTGGGCAGAATAGAGGTAGAAGGTGGTAATCTTGACCAGTATCGTATGTTTTATTCTTGCTTGTACCGTTCGCTGTTGTTCCCTCGCAAATTCTATGAGATAGATGCCAACGGACAGGTAGTGCATTACAGTCCTTACAACGGACAAGTACTTCCGGGATACATGTACACGGATACAGGTTTTTGGGATACATTCAGATGTCTTTTCCCCTTGTTGAATTTAGCTTATCCGTCAGTTAATAAAGAGATACAGGAAGGTCTTGTCAATACTTACAAAGAAAGTGGATTCTTCCCTGAATGGGCCAGCCCCGGACACCGCGGATGTATGGTGGGAAATAATTCTGCGTCCGTGTTAGTTGATGCTTATATGAAAGGTGTAAAAGTAGACGACCTGAAGACATTGTATGAAGGATTGCTTCATGGAACAAAGAACGTGCATCCGGAGGTATCTTCTACCGGACGTCTGGGATATGAATATTATAATAAATTAGGTTACGTGCCTTGTGATGTGAAGATACATGAGAATGCAGCCCGTACACTGGAATATGCGTATGATGACTGGTGTATCTATAAACTTGCTAAAGAACTGAAGCGCCCGAAAAAGGAAATCAAGCTTTTTGCGGAACGTGCCATGAACTATAAGAATCTGTTTGATTCGGAAACCAAACTGATGAGAGGCAAGAAGGAAAACGGTGAATTCATGAAGCCTTTCTCTCCGTTGAAATGGGGGGATGCCTTCACTGAAGGAAACAGCTGGCACTACACTTGGTCGGTATTCCATGACCCTCAGGGACTGATTGACCTGATGGGAGGAGACAAAGCCTTTGTGTCTATGCTTGATTCTGTATTCTCTGCACCGCCTGTATTCGATGACAGCTATTATGGTTTTGTAATCCATGAGATTCGTGAGATGACCGTGATGAACATGGGTAACTATGCACATGGAAACCAGCCTATCCAGCACATGATTTATCTGTACAATTATGCCAAACAGCCGTGGAAAGCGCAGTACTGGTTGCGTCAGGTGATGAACAAGATGTACACACCGACTCCGGATGGGTATTGTGGTGACGAGGACAATGGACAGACCTCTGCATGGTATGTATTTACAGCTTTAGGATTCTATCCGGTATGTCCGGGAAGTAATGAATATGTGGTAGGTGCTCCTTTGTTTAAGAAAGCAACTATTCATCTGGAAAATGGAAAGGATGTAACGATTGAAGCTCCGTTGAATAGTGAGGAGAATTTGTACATCAAAGAGATGAAATTGAATGGAAAATCTTATACTCATAACTATTTTTCACATGAGGATCTGATGAATGGAGCGAAAATACAAATAGAAATGAGTAACTTGCCGAACGAAAACAGAGGTATAGCTGCAGAAGATGCTCCTTACTCGTTTTCAGTGGATGAGAAATAAGAACCTTCATATATTAAATTTAAAACCATGAATAAGAAATCATTATTGTTTGTTCCGGTTTTGTCCTTGTGTCTGGCTTCTTGTGGAAGTAGCCAGAAAGGGCAAGAGATGGAAGATTTGACACAATTTGTAGACCTCGTATCGGTACTGGCGGGCATGGACATGTGTTTTATGGAGCCAATGTGCCTTACGGATTTATTCAGCTGGGTCCGACAAGCATTCCTCAGTCATGGGACTGGGTATCGGGTTATCATGTATCAGACTCTACGGTGATAGGATTTCCGCATACGCATCTGAGCGGTACTGGTATAGGCGACTTGCATGACATCAATGTAATGCCGGTAGTAGGAGAAGTGACCTATTCAAGAGGAGATGCTTCATCGTATGAAACGGGTCTGTGGTCTTACTCAGACCGTTCGAAAGAAGTTGTGACTCCGGGTTATTATCGTACCCACCTGTCAAGATACAATGTGGATGTAGAATTGACAGCAACTAAGCGTGTCGGCTTCCATAAATATACCTTCCTGGGAAATGAAAGTCCGGCCATTGTATTTGATATGGTAAACGGTGGCTGCTGGGATAAAACCACAGAAGCGTGATACGGGTGGTAAACGACAGCACTATGAGTGGTTATCGCTATTCAAAGGGATGGGCTGACGACCAGCGTGTATTTTTCCGTGCAGAATTCTCACGTAAGTTTGATAACGTAGAATTTATTGTCAATGATTCTGTAAAGGAAGGTGATATGGCAAAAGGTGCACAGCTGTTTGCCAGAGTCAACTTTGCTGCGGGAAACCAGGAACCGGTGTATATGAAGGTGGCATTGTCTCCTACTTCAGAAGAAGGTGCACAACTGAATATGCAGACAGAACTGAGTGGTTGGGACTTTGAGAAGACGATTGCAGATGCTAAGGCTGCTTGGAATAAGGAATTGAATAAGGTAAAAGTGTATACCACAGATGAGGCTTCAAAGAAGATTTTCTATACAAGTCTGTATCATACCTTATTTGCTCCGTCTGAATTCTGTGATGTGAACGGTGATTATTATGGAGCCGATAAGCAGATGCACAAGGACGAAGGTTTTGTAAATTACACTACATTCTCACTGTGGGATACCTATCGTGCAGCACAGCCGTTGATGACAATTCTGCATCCTGAAAAGATGAGTGACATTATCAATACCATGCTTCACATCCATCAGCAGCAAGGAAAGCTTCCGGTATGGCATTTGATGGGGTGTGAAACCAACTGTATGGTAGGTAATCCGGGTGTACCGGTGGTGGCAGATGCCATCTTGAAGGACATCAAAGGATTTGATACAGAATTGGCCTTCAAGGCACTGAAAGAGTCTTCTATGTTGCCTGAACGTGGAATGGAACATCGCATTGAATACGGATTCATTCCGGCAGACAAGATGACGGAAGCTATTGCGTACGATATGGAATATGCTATTGCAGATTGGGCAGTGGCACAGGCAGCTCAGAAGCTTGGCAAGCAGGAAGATTATGAATATTTCCTGAAACGTAGCAAGTCATATAAGAATTATTTTGATGCTTCTACGGGCTTCATGAGAGGAAAGATGCTCGACGGTTCTTGGCGTACTCCGTTTAGTCTTATGCATCTTCTCATAGAGACGATGATATTGTGAAGGAAATGCATGGCAGTACACATGCTGGTACCTCACGATGTAGAAGGACTGGTGGAATGTTTCGGCAGTAAAGAAGCGTTTGTGAACAAACTGGATTCTTTATTCCTGGCAAACGGTGATATGGGAGAAGCTTCTTCTCCGGATATTAGTGGATTGATTGGCCAGTATGCGCATGGTAACGAACCGAGTCATCATACAGTTTACCTGTACACACTTGTAGGTCAGCCTTGGAAGACGGCTGACAGAATCAAGGAGATTCTTCATACCATGTATACAGATCAGCCGGATGGTTTGTCTGGTAATGAGGATGTAGGACAGATGTCGGCTTGGTATATCCTTTCTTCTTTCGGATTCTATCAGGTAGAACCTGCCGGTGGCAAGTTTGTATTTGGCTATCCGAACTTTGATAAAGTAGAGATTGCCGTTCCTGCTGGTAAATTCGTCATAGAACGTGAAAACAAAGGCCAGCAGAACAATTACATACAAGGTATTGTCTTCAATGGAACTGAATATAAGAAACCCTGGATTGAATACGCTGATATTATGAAAGGCGGAGAATTGAAGTTCCTGATGGGAGATGAGCCGGTAGTATGGTATTAAAATAAAATGTAAGTCTGACTATATATTGGGAACCCGTCATCGAGCCTGTGGATTGGTGGCGGGCTTTCTTTTATGTTAGCGGATTATTGCTATAATATATGTTTGTAATGGGTAAGGAAATGGGGGATAGCAATAAATAAAAAAGGTAAATATTCTTGTAATTCTTTTCGTAGTAATTTTAAAGCTTGTTGGATTCTGTAATCTACTGTTTTTGGGGAGACATTAAGTATATCAGCAATATCTTTATAGCTTTTTCCTTGGAAACGATGCATGATGAAGGCTTCTCGATAAGATGATGGAAGTGCATTAATTGCTTCTTTTAGTCGTTTTGATAATTCTTGAAAACGATAAAAACTTTCTTCTTCCATTAGTTGTTGCGTCGCTTCAAAAAATTTGGTATCAGCTGCATTTTTTATTTCATTTTCTTTGATTTGATTTATGGCCTTGTGATAAACGCTTTTAAGAAGGTATCCGCCTAATGAATTTTGAATATTAAGAGCTTGTCGATGTTCCCATAGCCACAATAAAGTATCACCAGCGATTTCTTCTGCATCTTCAATTGGTACAAAACGCGCACCGTATGCACATAATACCGAGTAGTATTTTCTGAAAATGCATTCAAAAGCTGTTAGGTCATTTTGCTGCAAACAACTTAGCAAGTAGATATCCTGGTTTAAGATTCTCATATTTACAAAGGTATATGAAAAATTAGGTTTGATATGTTTTTTGTTTTCTTTTGTAATAATCTTGTTTAGTTATAGATATTAAATGTTACGATATGTTTAGGACTCCTTGGTTGAGGGCTGTCTTTTAAATAAAAAGAAAGTTTTAATGAAAGATAATAAATTTGATATAGAGGAACTGGTCATCCGTTATTGTGAAGGTAATGTTAGTGAAAGCGAAAAATGTGATGTGGAAAATTGGATGAGTGAATCAGAAGAAAATTCTGAGATTGTTCGTAAAATGTATACTTTGATTTTAGCAACAGATACTTCTATTGTTTGTGATAAGATAGATGTAGATGCAGCTTGGATGCGTATGAAAGAATCTATTGATACTTGTGCTGCTGAAAGTAAGAAGAATAAGAAGAAGCGCGGCTGGATGTTATGGATGCAACGTGTTGCCGCGGTATTATTTCTTCCTTTATTGATAGGAACATATTTATTATATGTAAATCAACAGAAAAGGGATACTTCTGTGGCTCAGGTATTGGAAATTCGTGCCACCTCGGGTATGACGGCTAAAACATACCTTCCAGATAGTACTTTGGTGTATTTAAATGCAGGTTCTGTTTTGCGGTATCCTTCAGAGTTTACGGGAAATAAACGTGAGGTTGAATTGATGGGAGAGGCTTATTTTGAAGTGGCAAAGGATCCTTCTCGTCGTTTTGTGATTGCTACTCCTCAACAAGCTAAAATAGAGGTACTTGGAACAAAGTTTAATTTGGAAACAATTGATAAGACGGAAGAAGTGATAACGACTTTGCTTGAGGGAAAGGTTCTTTTCTCTTATCAGAAAGGAAATCAGCCATGTTCTGTTGAAATGCTTCCTGGACAAAAGGTGGTTTATCACCGTGCATGTGGAAGTATCGAAATTCATAAAACAGACGGGATATCCGAGACAGCTTGGAAAGATGGTGAGATAATATTTAATAATACTCCTTTGAAAGAAGCATTGCATTTACTTGAAAAACATTATAATGTGGAGTTTATTGTAAAAAATCCGGCTTTTTACCAATATTCTTTTACAGGAACGTTTGCTAATCAGCGCCTGGAGCAGATAATGAAATATTTTCATATCTCATCGAGCATACATTGGAATTATATAGATACATATGGCACAAAGAATCAAATAGAACTTTATTGATAAAATTTCTACTTAAAACCTTAAATTAATGGAGAATAACAAAATTTTTTTAGGAGGAAAGTTCCCTTCCTGTAACGAATTCTAATTTATTGTTGTGGATGTTTATTCCTTGTT
>ENA-OQAZ01001371-OQAZ01001371.1-human-gut-metagenome-genome-assembly--contig:-NODE-1371-length-11724-cov-1.850479_pt1 | contig 11724 bp, 11 predicted proteins | sample MGYA00242737_ERZ504531 | MGnify/ENA primary metagenome ERZ504531 (study PRJEB26092, sample SAMD00036244) | human gut metagenome | host: Homo sapiens | study: EMG produced TPA metagenomics assembly of...
CCACTCCGGAAATTTTGCGGTGTGTATCGTTGCCGGTATGCCCTGTGGTATCGACATTGAGGGAAACCGCCCGTTTAAACCGTCCGTTGCAAAAAGATTTTTTTTCAAAAACAGAATATCACTGGATTTATGATACAGAAAATGTATCTGTACAGGCGGAACGTTTTTTCCGCCTCTGGACTTTAAAAGAAGCCTATGCTAAAGCTACCGGAAATGGCATTGCAGCAGAAATTCACGCGGCATCCTATGTCCCGGATATGGACAGCGATGGTCTGTGCTTTGCAGATTCTGAAACTGCCGCGCATTTTCAAATAAAAGAAGCAGAATACGACGGACTGCGGATTGCCGCGGTACTGTCGGATTCTGCTTTCTGATATCTATAATCTATAGCTGCTGCCGGTTATTTTTATTTTGTTTTACTTTTTATTACAGTTTAAATTTCTGCATATGGCCTGTAAGGGTTTTTGCGGATTCTGCAACCACTTCCGCACATTCTTCCACCTGTGTGCTTTCCTGTGTGACGGTCTGTGCATTGGCTGCAAGCACTTCAATTGTCGCTGAAATTTCTTCCGCACTCGCAGACTGTTCTTCTGAAATCGCCGCCATATTACTTGCAACATCATTGACCTGTTCAATTTCTTCAATCATTGATGTTACAATCTCACTGGTGCTGTTAATATCCGTGTAAATCGTATGGAACGTTTCATATGCCTTATTCACCGCAAGAGTATTTTCCTGTATCGTCGTAACACTTTCTCTGGTACGCTCTACCATGGTATCTACCTGTCCGTTAATATTGGCAATAATTTCTCCAATCTGTTGTACGGAATGGGCGCTGTTATCTGCCAGCGTGCCGATTTCTCCCGCTACAACTGCAAATCCGCGTCCTGCTTCGCCTGCTCTTGCCGCTTCAATGGATGCATTTAATGACAGCAGGTTGGTCTGTGCCGCAATATCGCCAATCATTTTAATAATCTCGTTAATTTCTTTGGTCGATACCCCTACATTTTCCACAACCTCTGCCAGTTGCTGCATGGAATCCACAATGTGTTTCATATTTTTCTGAACCGCATCCATGTCTTCATAGCCGCGGTTTGCCGTATCCACTGTTCCACGCATTTTTTCATTCGCCTGTGCCCCGTGCTTGTCCGCTGTATCCACAACCGTTGCCAGTGTTGTTGCATTTTCTGCCAGTTCGGAAACAGCATTTGCAAGCTGTTCAATTGTTGTACGCATATCTTCCATAGACTGTGACTGGCTTTCAGCCGTCTGGCTCAAAGACTCGGACGTTGTTGCACTGACACCTGCCTTTTCATCTAACTGCAATGAAATATTCTGTACATCTTTAATGACGGCTCTCATACTGTCAACATACGCGCCGAGTGCATGGCTGATTCGTCCGATTTCATCGTTGCCTTTCGCTTCAATCTGCACCGTAAAATCTCCGTCTGTCAGTCTGGCAATACCTTCTGTCAGCCCTTTAAGCGGTGCAATGATAATGCTGACAACCCGGCTTACAACAGCAATTGCAAACAATATCGCAATCACACCGATTAAAATGTATAACCCTTCTGTCTTACGCAGGCTCTCAACCATTTCATTCTGCGATACGCACATTACCAGCTTCCATGTTGTGCCGTCTACTGCCTGTACTGTTACAAAATACGGCGCTGTGCCGTCTTTTATCGTATAAATGTTAAATTTATCTGCGCCTAACTTGGTTGAAATCTGTCCCAGAAAGGAATCTGCGCCCTGTGCGGATATTTTGGATGCATTATACGATGTATCTGGGTGTGCCAGAATCATACCTGTTGCCGTATCGACCAAAAACGCATATCCTGTTTCTGCATCCATGACATTTATAGATGTAACCTGATTGGTAACATCTTGTAATGATATATCTGCCGCTGCAACCATTTTATTTCTATCCCTGCGGTTTAACACGGCACTGGCACTGACTGTAAATGTTCCTGTATTGGCATCCATATACGGCTCACCAAAAGTAAATCCACTGTGGTCAAGTCCTTCTTTGTACCAGTCACGCTGTGTTACCACGAAATCCGCACCCGGTTTCCAGCCTGAACCGTCCAGATACCGCGCATCGGCATCCCCTTCATAGACGCCGTTTGGAAATGCTGCATTGAGTTTTGTTGTTGTCGCTAAATAATTTAATTCATCTTCATCAGATTCAAATTTCACTGTTTCCAGTGTGTCTTTTACGGAATTCAGTGATGCAATAATCGAACTTTCCCACCTTGCAATCACTTCGGTATTATAATTGGATTCTTCTTCCATTTCTCCGTAAATTGATTTTGTCATCGTCTTTTTCGTATTGACAAAATTTACAGACAGAATCACAATTATCAAAATTGCTATTAACGGAATAATCGCCGCCAGCAGCTTAAAACGTACACTGCTTCTTTTCTGTTGTAATTTCATTGCTTACCCACTCTCCCTTTGTTTAATGTCAACCACCATTTAAAATGCTAAACCATTTAAATTATACTCCCCCTGATATTTCTTTGTCAATGTTCACAATTAATGTACCTTTTGTAATACACTTGTGTAATTCCTATAATGATGGTATGATTTGTACAAATATAAATATGGAGGATATGTATGTATTTTGACAGACTTGAAAAAAATCTGATTGATATTATTAAAGAAGAACAGGCAAAACTGGGTTTTCGCAAAGAAGCCATCCGCCTGTACTATCCACTCAGTTCCCTGAATCATTTTTTTGATGCAGAGGATTCTGAAGCCGAAATGCTTACAAGGCTTTCTGGATTTCCGGCTTCTCTTACGAAAAAGCTGGGAAATGTCACGGTTACGGCTAAAAAAGACCGCTTCTGCTTTCATATTCCGGAAGACGGCAGCGTCTATGTGCATGAGCATACTGATGCCAACGAATTTATCCGCAGTCTGGTAGAACTGCTGCAAGAGCATGGTTGTACGATGGAAGATATTTTTACTTTATTTAAAAGCGTTTCTAAAAATATTGTCTGTGAAGAAATGAATCATGGTGAATTTGACTGGCTGGTGCGATTTACCGATAATCAAAACGACCCTTATTACTACTGCTTTAAAGATGAAGGCTGTCATATCATCTATCACCGGTTTCTGCCGGAAGACTATGCGGATTTTGAGTTTTAAATGGGGAGCGTGTGAAAGGACATCTCTCAACGTTGTCACTTGACTTCGGTCTGTCCTTTCACACGCTCCTGCAGGGTGGTGGTGCCCCCGGAACAGACGCAACAACGGCAGGTCAAATGCCGCCACCGTAGTGACCGCCGCCTAATCAATCCTCCCCCCAATGCTCATTCACTACAAATAAACCAACACCAATAAAGTCCCGACTGCCACCCACCCCATAAATGATAAATGCTCCTGCCGAAGTTAAGTGCTAACGTTGAGCAGGAGCATTTTATCATTTACCTAGTTGTGTTTTTCCTGATATTCCAGTGCCGCGCCGATGAATCCTCTAAAGAGCGGATGTGGTCTGTTTGGTCTGGACTTTAATTCCGGATGAGCCTGTGTTGCTAAGAACCATGGGTGGTCTTCTACTTCTACCATTTCCACAATTCTTCCGTCCGGTGAAATACCGGAAAGCTTCATACCGTTTTCTACTAATACATTTCTGTAATCGTTATTGACTTCATAACGATGACGATGTCTTTCATGAATCGTTTCTTCACCGTATACTTCATAAGCCTTGCTTGTCTTATCAAGTACGCAAGGATAAGACCCAGTCTTAACGTACCACCGATATCGTCTACGCCTTCCTGATCCGGCATTAAGTGAATAACCGGGTGTGTTGTATCCGGCTTTAATTCTACGCTATGCGCATCAGAATAGCCGATAACATCTCTTGCAAATTCCACGATGGATAACTGCATACCAAGGCAGAGTCCTAAAAATGGAACTTTATTTTCTCTTGCATAACGGATTGCCTGAATCTTTCCTTCAATACCACGGTCACCAAATCCACCCGGAACAAGGATACCGGATACATCTGAAAGCAGTTCGGCTGCGTTTTCTTCCGTAACCAGTTCTGAATCCACCCACTTGATTGTTACATCAGCTGAGTTGTATACACCGCCGTGCTTTAATGCTTCAACGACACTGATATAGGCATCATGAAGCTGGATATATTTACCAACAAGCGCAACTGTAACCTTCTTCTGCGGATTCTTCCAAGCCTTGCACATTGCTCTCCACTCGTCTAAATCCGGTTCAGGACATTCAAGCTGTAAACATTCGCACGCTACCTGTGCTAAATGTTCTTCTTCCATGGCAAGCGGCGCATCGTATAAGATTTCCACATCGAGGTTCTGTAATACATGGGACTTCGGTACATTACAAAACAGCGCAATCTTATCTTTGATACCCGGCTCTAACGGGTGTTCGGTACGGCATACTAAAATATCCGGCTGGATACCCATTCCCTGTAATTCTTTTACACTCGCCTGTGTCGGCTTTGTCTTCATTTCTCCGGAAGCCTTCAGGTACGGAATCAGGGTAACATGGATTAAAATCGCGTTTTCCCTGCCGACTTCATGCTGGAACTGACGGATTGCTTCCAGGAACGGCTGGCTTTCGATATCACCGACAGTACCACCGACTTCAATAATGGCAATCTTTGTATCCTTTGTTGAGAAATCCCTGAAAAAGCGGCTCTTGATTTCATTGGTAATGTGCGGAATAACCTGTACGGTTCCTCCGCCGAAATCACCACGGCGTTCCTTCTGTAAAACAGACCAGTATACCTTACCGGTTGTTACGTTGGAATTCTTATTTAAGTTTTCATCGATAAATCTTTCATAATGTCCAAGGTCCAAATCCGTTTCCGCACCATCATCGGTTACAAAAACTTCTCCATGCTGAATCGGGTTCATTGTTCCCGGGTCAATGTTGATATATGGGTCAAATTTCTGCATTGTTACAGAAAAGCCGCGTGCTTTCAGCAGACGTCCAAGTGATGCTGCTGTAATTCCCTTTCCAAGTCCTGAAACGACTCCACCTGTTACAAAAACGTATTTTACGGGCATTAGTTCCTCCATTCTGCCGTATCCGGCAATCCCAAAATTTACAGTAAAAAGAAATATCCGGCAGCATAAAACGGCTACCGGTATGATTTCTTTGCATTATTATTTGTATTATACAACGGAAATAAATATATTTCTACTGTTTTTTTATATTTTTTTACTTCGCGAACTGGCTCTGGTACAGATTCGCATAGAAGCCCTGTTTTGCAAGCAGTTCTTCGTGATTTCCCTGCTCAATAATTTTACCGTCCTTCATGACTAAAATGACATCGGCATTTTGTATCGTGGACAGGCGGTTGTGCAACGATAAAGCTCGTTCTGCCTTCCATCAGCTTTGCAAATGCGTTCTGAATCTTAATTTCTGTTCTTGTATCAATGGACGAAGTTGCTTCATCTAAAATGAGCATCGGCGGGTGGCACAGCATCACTCTTGTAATACAAAGGAGCTGCTTTTGTCCCTGTGATAATCCGCCGCCGTCTTCTGTGATAAAGGTATCATATCCCTTTGGCAGACGCTTGATAAAGCTGTGTGCATGAACGGCTTTTGCTGCCGCTATCACTTCTTCATCGGTTGCATCCGGTTTGCCCATGACAATATTTTCACGGATGGTTCCGGTCTTTAACCATGTATCCTGCAATACCATGCCATATCCCGCACGCAGGCTGTGTCGGGTCATTTCACGGATATCAATGCCCGATACGGAAATTTTACCGTCATTCACATCGTAAAAACGCATGAGCAGGTTAATCAGTGTCGTCTTTCCGCAGCCGGTCGGACCGACAATTGCAATACGCTGTCCTTGCTTTACATGCAGGTTAAAATCTTCAATGAGCTTCTTATCCGGCACATAAGAGAAGGCTACGTGTTCCAGAGCAACTGTTCCGTCTACATTTTCGAGCACTGCGGCATCTTTGCTGTCCGGGATTTCCGGCTCTTCTTCGATTAATTCAAAGATACGTGCCGCACACGCAATCGCATTCTGTAATTCCGTCACGACACCGGAAATTTCATTAAACGGCTTTGTATACTGGTTTGCATAACTTAAAAAGCAGGATAACTGTCCGACCGTTAATCTGCCGTAAATGGCTGAAATTGCGCCACTTACCGCAACCCCCGCATATACAAGGCTATTGATAAAACGGGTAGACGGATTGGTAATCGATGAATAAAAAATGGCTTTTAGTGAACATTTCTGCAGACGGTCATTAATTTCATCAAATCTTTCAAGCGCCTCATCTTCATAGCAGTATGCCTGTACAACCTTCTGTCCGCCAATCATTTCATCAATCAACGCCGTCTGCTCACCACGCGTTTCAGACTGTAATTTAAACATCTGATACGTATGCTTTGCAATAAAGCTTGCCACAAACAGGGACAGCGGAGTAATTACAATAACTACAAGTGTAATTTTTACATTAATAGACAACATAAAGCCCAGTGTTCCCAGAATCGTCAGCACCCCGGAAAAAAACTGGGTAAAGCCCATGAGCAGGCCGTCCGCAAACTGGTCTACATCGGCGATAACACGGCTGACGACTTCACCGTAGGAGTGTCCGTCAATATATTTTAACGGCAACACTTCAATCTTCTCAATCGCTTCGTCACGGATATCCCTTGTCACATGATACGTAATTTTGTTGTTGCAGATATTCATAATCCACTGGGACAGTGCCGTAATTGCAATAACGATTCCGACTTCGGAAAGTATCGCCGTAATTGCCTTAAATTCTACATTCTGCGGTCCGATAATGTAATCAATCGCATTTCCGATTAAAATCGGCACATATAAAGATGATGCCACGGTCACTGCTGCCATTAAAATTGACAGAATCAAAAAGAACCAGTAGCGTTTAATGCGCAGCAGCACTTTTTTTACGGTTGTACCTGTATTTGCCTTTGCCATAACTTACGCCTCCTTTTCTTTCCGGAACTGTGAATAATAAATTTCCTGATATACTTCGCAGTTTTCAAGCAGTTCTTCATGTGTTCCGACACCTGCCACATTTCCGTCATCCAGTACGATAATCCGGTCAGCGTGCATAAGCGATGCCGCACGCTGGGATACGATAAACAGTGTCGGTGCATCTTTCATTTCACGGATTGATTTGCGCAGTGCCGCATCGGTTGCATAATCGAGTGCCGATGCACTGTCGTCTAAAATCAAAATATCCGGTTTTCTTACGACTGCACGGGCAATCGTTAAACGCTGGCGCTGTCCGCCTGATAAATTTTTACCGCCCTGGTCGACAAAGGAATCAAGTTTACCGTCTTTTTTCTCGACAAATTCCCGTGCCTGTGCAATGTCTAATGCTTCCATAATTTCCGTATCGGTCGCATCCTTTTTCCCCCAGCGGATATTGTCACGGATTGTTCCTTTAAAAAGCTGTGCTTTCTGCAAAACAATGCCGACTTTCTCTCGTAAGGCTTCAATCCGATAGTCTTTGACGTTGACACCGTCAATATAAATCTCACCCTTTGTCACGTCATAAAAACGCGGAATCAGATTGACAAGTGACGATTTTCCGGAGCCCGTACCGCCGATGACACCGATGGTCTGTCCTTTCTTTACCGTAAAGCTGATGTCTGTGAGCGATTCATCGCCCGCACCGCTGTAGCGTAAGGATACATTTTTAAATTCCACTGCCGCAGCCTGTGTATCTGTGCTTTCCGTGGTACTGCCGTTTTGCATACTGGACTTAATACTAAATACATTTTCAATTCTGCCGCACAGGCGAGTGCCTTGGTAATGTTGATAATCAGGTTTGCCAGCTTGATTAATTCAACGAGAATCTGTGACATATAGTTGTAGAGTGCCACAACCTGTCCCTGTGTCAGTGTTCCCGCATTGACACGCACCGCACCAATCCAGATCAGTGCGATAATGGAAATGTTGACAACCACATAGGTCAGCGGATTCATCAGTCCGGAATCTTACCGACAAATTTCTGTAAATGATTAAGCTGTTCATTGGCCTGTTTAAATTCTCTGATTTCATTTTCCTGCTTGTTAAATGCACGTACAACACGCACACCGGTCAGGTTTTCCCTTGTAATGCCAAGAATCTTATCCAGTCCCGCCTGTACTTTTTTGTAAAGCGGTCTTGTGGAGAGCATAATGCCAAAAACGATGACTGCCAGTACCGGAATCGCTACCACAAAAACAAGCGCCGCTTTGACGTCAATCGTAAATGCCATAATCATTGCACCGAATACAATAAACGGTGAACGCAAAAACAGGCGCAGTACCAAATTGACACCGTTTTGCACCTGGTTAATGTCACTTGTCATACGTGTAATCAGTGTTGACGTACCGATGGTGTCCATTTCCGTAAAGGAAAGGCTCTGGATATGCTTAAATAAATGATGGCGCATACCGGTCGCACAGCCGACTGCCGCTTTCGCCGCAAAATACTGTGCCGTAATGGCACAGGTCAGCCCGATGACTGCCAGTGCCACTAAAAGCAGGCTCATTTTTACAATGTAGCCTTTATCCGCATTGCCGATACCCGTATCAATGATTGCCGATACGACAAGCGGTACAAACAATTCAAACAGTGCTTCGAGCATTTTAAACAAACGGTGCGAAGACACATTCTTTTTTTGTAGCACTCAGATACATCCAAATTCGCTTCATATTTTACCCCTCTTCTATCCGCACCAGACCGCCTGTATTATCATAGGACCAGTTCTGATTTAGGACTTGATTTCATACGTTTTGTTATTTTATCATAAATACATCAATAACAGAAAATATTTATAATGTATATGTGATATACGTTTTTTATATAGGAAGGATTTTTGATATGGATTTGAAGCAGCTTTCTTATTTTGTGAAGATTGTTGAAGAAGGAAGTATTTCAGGGGCGGCAAAGAAGCTATTTATGTCACAGCCGCCGTTAAGCAGTCAGATGAAGCTTCTGGAAACTGAATTGGACTGCACATTGTTTGAGCGGGGTTCGCGTACCATCGTCTGACGGAAGCCGGAGAAACCCTTTATAATTACAGCCGTTCGCTGTTGCAGTTAAGCAATGTTGCAAAGCAGGAAACCATGAATGCGGCACGACATTTTAACGGTGTACTGCGTATCGGTATTGTTTCTTCCTTAATCGGTTCGGACGCGCTTGGCTGGCTGTGCGGCTTTTCCAAGCAGTATCCCGGTATTCATTATGAAATTAATGAAGCGGACACCTACCACCTGCTTTCCCAGTTTGAAACCAATGCCATCCACCTTGCACTCCTGCGCACGCCGTTTCACACGGACTCGCTGACCTGCAAGAAGCTGTTTACGGATTCACTGGTTGCAGTGGGGCAGGAATCATTTTTTGCCGACAACCGTTCTTCCGGCAGTGACATTTCCACTCATACGGCTGATACTTCAGACAGCGCCGCCATTACACTTGATAACCTTGCCAGGCTCCCGCTTATCGTATACCGCCGCTGGGAACACCTTTTGCGGAAAGAATTTGAGGACAAGAACCTGAGTGCGAACTGGTTCTGTATCAATGACGATGCCCGTACGACCCTTTATTTTGTGGAAATGGGCATGGGGGTCGGTATTATCCCGCAGTCTGCCGCCACGCTGGTTCAAAAAAAAGGAATTGTATGCAGACCGGTTAAAAACTGCGATATCGCAACCGATGTTGTCCTTGCATACAATTCCACTTATCTGCCGGAATGCTCCCGCGCATTTATTGAGTATCTGGACACCCTGTACCCAGATATTCCATAAGCCTGCTCCACGCATATCTGCGTTTCGTCTTAAAATATCCGTTATACACTTCAAAATTTGTATAAGAATGTTCAAACTGGCGCGAATACAAATGCGCCAGGTCGACCTGCTGTGTAAAGGTCAACGTCTTCCCGTTTTCAAGCCAGCACTGCATATCCAGATGTTTTAAAATGAGATATCCGATGACACCGATTTTCGCCTTTAAAAGAATTTCGCTGTCATTGACCGCATTCAAAAAATATCTGTATACATAATACATCATCAGCTGCTCGTATTCGATTCCTTCTCCTTATAATATGCCGCAAATTCAGACAGCTCCCGTCCATAGTCCTCCGCACCGCAACAGTTTTTTAAAATATCTGCTGTTTCTTTCAAGACAGATGTACCAGTCCGGTTGATACTTCCATACCGGCAAAACGGTCAAAGAAATGCGGAATATTTTCATATGCCGTATGATTTTTTCCGCCGTATTTCTTTTTCAAATCCTTTAAACGGTCTTGCAGATAATCCGCCTGTGCGTATGCCTGTATTTCATAATCCATTAAATCCACTCTGTCCGTATCCAGCTTCTTTTGCAGTTTTTTTGCAAAATCCAGATACAGCATACAGCGCTCCTCTATTAAAAATGCCCTGTTGCGAATGATATTATACGCCGTTACCCTTGCCTGGCGCAGCTTAAAATATAACTGCGGGTCGATATTATTATAGGAAGAAACAGTTTCATCTGTTTCTTCTACCGTAAATGTCAGCGGCTTTTGATAGCTAAACATCAGCTCGCCGGCTGTTTTACAGGACGGCGCCAGTCCGATTTCCCGCTCACTGCCGTATTCGTTGATAAACCGCGGAAATTCGGCGCACGTATCACACAGCTTATCTTCGCCCAGTGCAATAAATAAATCACACAGGTTCTTGTCATTTAAAAACGGGCATCTGCCGTTTTGCAGCGTAAAGGTACAGCCGCCGCCCTCCTCCGGCACCATAACCGACTGTAAGCGCTGTCCGAAACTTCCTGCAACCGTTTTGTAATAGTCATACGACTTTTCATCTACATCCACGTCCCAGCCCGCACAGCACGTATCCGTACATGCCCCTGCAATACATTTAAAATCTTTATAATATTCGGGTGTTCTAATTTTCATCATTTCCTGCTTCTTTCTAAATTTCTTTGATACCAGGGTCAAAAGGTCTAAACCCACATGAGCTTGCTCATAAGTGGGTGAATGACCTTGTGACCGCCCTAATATGAGCATAAAAGCAGGACGATAGTTCTGCGATATGCGAATATTGGGCAGGATTGTGGGAGTGCGCAGCACGGAACAATCCGCAGGTATCATTATTGGGGGCTTTTGCCCCAACAGCATTTTTAGTATAGCATATCTTATTTTTTTTACAAATACAGATTGTAGCATTTTCAATTACAGTGTATAATATGATACAATGTCAAAAAATAAATCGACAAAGAAAGGATAAAAGTATGCAACGTACAAAACAAAATCATGCTTGGCGCGTATTTCGCCTGCTGTTGATTTTTTTCTGTATCGGTCTGTCTTTACAGTTTACTTCCTGCGGCAAAAAGCAGGCTGAAAACACTGTTTTTTCAGTAGACGACCTTTCCGGCAAAAAAATCGGTGTCCAGCTTGGTACAACCGGCGATACGCTCGTATCAGATTATGAAACGGACGGTTCAAATACAACCGTTGAACGTTTCAACAAAGGAAACGATGCCATTCAGGCATTAAAACAGGGAAAGATTGATGCAGTTGTCATTGATGCACAACCGGCACAGTCTTTTGTTGCCGCAAACAGCGACTTAATGATTCTCCCTGAAGAATTTGCTAACGAAGACTACGCTATTGCAATTGCAAAAGGCAATTCTTCCCTGACAAGTTCTATCAACGACGCTTTAAACACATTAAAAGCCAACGGCACGCTTGATGCCATTTTAAACAA
>ENA-OQAZ01001373-OQAZ01001373.1-human-gut-metagenome-genome-assembly--contig:-NODE-1373-length-11722-cov-2.358517_pt1 | contig 11722 bp, 14 predicted proteins | sample MGYA00242737_ERZ504531 | MGnify/ENA primary metagenome ERZ504531 (study PRJEB26092, sample SAMD00036244) | human gut metagenome | host: Homo sapiens | study: EMG produced TPA metagenomics assembly of...
TCTAATTTATCAATACAAAAGAGACAAAAAGCAAAAATAAGAAAACGATTGCGCTTTGCATATTGTACTACAAAGCAAAGAAGAAAACAAGTAAAATAATAAAAAACACCAGTATACACCTCAAAAAACACCAGTGCAAATTTAAACGATCAGCATTATAATAAAAACAATATCAAGTTGTCTTTGAAAAAAATAATATAACATGATTTATCATTATTTTTTTTTAAGAAAAAGCGAAAACGTTACCGCAGACAACAGACAGAAAGGGGAAGAAAATGAATCAAAAAAAAGCAAAACAGCGCCAGGCTTATGATTATCTCTATTATGTAATTCGCGCTGCCGTTCTGCTGTCGGTTGTCTTTTTGTTTATACCGAGTTTGAATCCGGCAAGAATTAGTGGAATGATCAATAAGAATCTGTCACTCTTTACGTCAGGTATTTCATATAGTACGTTGACAAATGGTTTTGGCCGTGCATTTAAGAAGGGATGGGTATCACAAGAAAGCTTCATGCTTGACTGTGCAGGCGCAATCGTTATGTGTGTTGGCATTGCATCAGGCGTAGCAGCAGCCTGTATGTCACTAGGAAATATACGCTTAAAGAAGCTAGGAAATATTTTTTCTTTGATAAGCGGTGTGGTGATGACAGCTGGTATAGTGATGATTTCTACTGCATACAAGCAGATAAGCGCCAGTGAAAAGGTTGATAAAATCGAGCCTATGCTGCCAAAGAGTGTCACAATTATGACCGCATTTGCAGTCATTTTAATCATTTCGTCTATTACAGCCATACTTCTTCTTAAAAAGCAAAAGAGCGAAAAGAAGTTTGAGATGGAGACAAAGTATACTCTATTTTTGATGCTTATGCCATTTCTGGCACTTGTTGCAGTATTTTCATATTTGCCGCTTTGGGGCTGGAGATATGCATTCTTTGACTACAAAGCCGGCGATTCTCTGAGCATGGCAAACTTTGTTGGATTTAAGTGGTTCACAGAGCTTTTGAAAAATCCGGCAACGGTAAAGGATATTGGAAATGTAATGAAAAATACGCTTGGTATGAGCGGAATCGGAATTTTAACAAGCTGGATGCCAATGGCATTTGCAATATTCCTTTGTGAGATTAAAAACCTTAAGTTAGACGTTTTGTTCAGACCTTTACTACTGTTCCAAATTTTATCAGCTGGGTATTAGTATACTCAATTGCAACATGCATCTTCTCTACAGATGGATTTTTAAGCAGTATTCTTGTTAATCTTGGAATATGGAGTGAAGGACATAATCTTCTTATGAACGGTTCACATACATGGCTTAAGATGTGGCTTTGGGGAACCTGGAAGGGAATCGGATGGAGCGCAATCATTTACATAGCTGGTATCTCAGGTATTGACCAGCAGCTCTATGAGGCAGCAACAGTTGACGGCGCAGGACGCTTCCAGCGTATGTGGCACATCACAGTGCCAGGTCTTATTCCGACCTTTTGTGTATTGCTTTTGATGTCCATTGCAAATGTATTAAGCAACGGCATGGATCAGTATCTTGTGTTCAAGAATGCGACTAATGCGACATCTATACGTGTTTTGGATCTGTATGTGTATGAGCTTGGTATTGGACAAGGCTCCATACCGCTGACCACCGTTGTCAGTATGCTCAAATCGGTTATCAGTGTTACGCTTTTGTTTTTAGCAAATAGTGCGTCTAAGCTGATCCGTGGTGAGAGTATCGTATAAGGAGGGGACAATGGCAAAGACAGCACAGGAAAAGGCCGATTTAAAGGCCGAGAAATTATATGAAAAAACACATAAAAATATATACCGCACTAGTGTGGGAGATCAAATTTTTAATGTAATCAATTATGTTGTATACACGTTGTTTACGATTATATGTATCTTTCCATTCTACTATCTGTTTATCAATACGATCAGCGACAACGATCTGGTTGTAAAGGGATTAATAAACTTCATCCCAAGAGGCATTCATTTTGGAAATTATGCGGCACTTTTAAATGTAAGTGATTTGATGAGCTCCTTTATCGTATCAGTCACCAGAACTGTGTTTGGTACGGCGCTTATGGTTGCCGCATCAGCTTCATAGGCTATCTCGTAACACAGCAGGAGATGTGGGGACGAAAAGTCTGGTACCGTTTTATCGTAATCACGATGTATTTCAATGCCGGATTAATTCCGTGGTTTTTGAATATGCAGATGCTTGGTCTGACAAATACCTACTGGCATATATCATCCCAGGTATTGTTGCACCATACAATATAATTCTTGTAAAACCTACATCGAATCTATTCCGAAGGAGCTTGAGGAAAGCGCAAAGATTGACGGCGCTTCTCATATCCGTATATTTGCACAGATTATATGGCCGCTCAGCAAGCCAATTTTAGCGACCATTGCGATCTTCGGTGCAGTTGGAAACTGGAACTCATTCACTGATTCTTTGATATTGATGTCATCAAAGCCAGAGCTTTACACACTGCAGCATCGTCTCTATATTTATTTAAATCAGGCATCTAATTTAAGTGCATTGATGCAGTCAGGCGGTTCTGTCAGTGATTCAGCAGTAAAGTCAGCACTCAGCGGCAAGGTAATCAAGTACACAATCTCCATGGTAACGGTTATTCCGATTCTTGTTGTATATCCGTTCATGCAGCGTTACTTTGAAAAGGGAATTATGCTGGGAGCTGTCAAGGGATAATAAATGATGTTAACCGCAAGAGCGCGGAGCATATAAAAATTAGGAGGAAGAAAAATATGAAATTGAGAAAAGCGAGTGCACTGTTTATGGCGGCAGCTATGTCTGCATCTATGTTTGTTGTTCCGGCAGCAGCAGATGAGACTGAGGATCCTGCAAAGGCTATTCCGGAGGACGTGATTCCGGATGAGACTGTTACACTGAATGTATTTGACCAGCTGGCAAACTATTCAGGTGAGCAGATTGGTTGGTTTGGACAGGTCATGTTAGAGAAGTTTAATGTAAAGTTAAATATCATTCCTGACAGTGATGGAACTTATGAGACACGTATGGAGTCAGGTGATCTTGGTGATCTGGTTATCTGGGGAAATGATGGAGATGAGTATCTGCAGGCAGTTGATAAGGGCATGCTGTTTGACTGGAATGAGGACGACATTCTTGCCGACTATGGTCCGTACATTGTAGAGCATATGCAGCCGGCGCTTGAGAAGAATACTCAGATTTCTGGTGGCACCACCTATGGAATCGGATTTGATATTGCAACAGATGCTAATCAGCGTCAGGATATCATGTATGAGTGGGATCTTCGTTGGGATCTGTATAAGGAGCTTGGCTATCCAGAAATTAAGAACTTAGACGACATGGTAGATGTTCTGGCACAGATGAAGGAACTTTGCCCGACAGATGATAATGGAAAGACTACCTATGGCGTATCATTATTTGCAGACTGGGACGGCGATATGGTCATGTTTGTAAAGTCGACTGCATCTGCATATTTTGGCTATGATGAATTTGGAATTGGCTTTATGATTCTGATAAACAGGAGTATCATCCATGCTTAGAGGAGAATGGACCATACCTGACAGCTCTGAAATTCTATAACACTCTGTACCAGAAGGGACTTTTAGATCCAGATTCCCAGACACAGGGATATGATGGCATGGTAGAGGATTATCAGAATGGTACTGCATTCTTAAACGTATTTAACTTCCTTGGATCTTCTCTGTATAATAGCGAAGCACATACAGCAGAGGGCAAGATGATGGCTCCGTGTCCGCCGTCAGAAGCAGAGCCAATCGCTTATGGCCAGAATATTTATGGCGGAAACAGACCGTGGACCATCGGTGCAAATACTGAGTATCCAGAACTTTGTATGGCAATTATCAACTGGCTTGCAACACCAGAAGGACGTATGACACTTGAGTATGGTCCAAAGGATGTATGCTGGTACTATGATGAGGATGGAAATACATGCTTTACCGATCTTGGAAAGACTGCAAAGCTTGATGGAAAGACAGAAATGTCTGATGGCTACAGCGGCACCTTCGAAGATGGAAACTTCAAGATCAACAACACAACATGGGCACTTGATACAACAAATCTTGATTCAAAGGTTGGAGAGACTTATAACTACAAGAGATGGTCAAGCTTTAACTCTGCAGCAGGTTCTGAGATTGAGCAGGATTGGAGAGATCACAATAACTGCGAACTGTTTGATGATTACTTCAAAAATGTAAATCTTCATATCGCACCTGGTACCATGTATTCTGCAGGCGTAAGATCTGATGAGCTTCAGCTGTATGGACGCAGGTAACAACATGTATCAAAGAAGGTTCCTGGAAGGCAATCTACGCTTCCTCTGATGAAGAATTTGACAAGATCGTAGCTGATATGGTTGCACAGGCAAACGAGTATGGCTATGATCAGTGTGTAGAGTTCCAGCAGAACGAGGTAACACTTCGTGCAGCAGCAGAAGATGCAGCAAGAGCAGGAGAAGTTGTTGAGTAAAACAAAATAAAAATCACTTTTGTTAAAAAAGGGGTCTGACCATTTGGCCAGACCTCTTTTGGCAGATTAATTTAATTCTCCCATTCTCGTAATCCCTACATAGATATAACTAATCTTGTACCAGGTAGCAAAGTCTACCACGCCGGTCTGTGGCAGCCCGAAAATATTCTGAAAGGCGCGAACTGCCTCAGCAGTTGCCTCATCATAGTAGCCAGTTGGCGTGAGGGGAGGAATAGTAGTGTAGACCTTCGATATTTCAAGTAATTGCTCCTGAAGCTGCTGTACCTTTGGACCAGAGCTTCCTACTGTCAAATCATAGCGCGGCCATGATGCCGGGATACCTGCGATCTGCTGTGCAGTATTAATATAGAGATCATCGCCATAATAATAGCGAAGAATTTCGATAGGCGAATAGCCCTGCTCGCCAAGCGATGCCGATCCCCACTGGCTCATCCAGTTAGGGCATGAAACACGTTTCCATCGCAGTACTGAGTCAAAATGGGCTGTCGCACGTCAGGACGTGAAAGATACTGGTCAAAAATCTCATCAACGATAATCGAAATAGAATCAAAAATATTGCGCCCATAAATCCATTTATGATCATAGGCAGTTGATGATGTGATTGTAAAATCATAACCCTGATTGCGATACCATTCTGTATATACACGGTTGAGCGTGAAAGACATGATTGCCAGGATATTTGACACAAGAGCACTTTCAGGCCACGTTGCATAAATTTCACTGGAAGCTACATTTTTAATATAATCTCTGTAAGGCACGTAGTAATCTGGTGCCGTGCGGTCAGATGGTGTGCCGTCATGGACAACAATAGTTTCTGGAATAACTACACGGCTTAATACAACCTCACCTGACTCGTAGGAGGGTTTTACCTCAGCCTCAGGATTTTTAGGGGGATAGTTCCGTAAAGTGTATGCTCAGGATTTCAATTAAATTATTTAAACTAGATCCAATAGGGCGAAGACGCGCCATCTGGATAGCAGTCTGGTCAGGAAGCACCTCAGTACCGCGAATAGTAAGAGGTTCAAAGCCAGGTGCACTGATCTTGAGAATCAGTGCAGAATAAGGGCGAGGTTCATCAGGCTTTAGGCTGTAGTCAATAGGCGGTGTTGCGACAGATAAATCAGGTGTTTGACCGACAGAATTTGTTGAAAGCTCCTCCAAAATCGTGTCAGGATCAGATTCGTCAGCGATAGAAACGCTGGCACCATCAATAGGATAATTATTTTGCGCAGAAAGAACAGTAGTCAAAAGAAAGCCGCTGTCAGGCGTGTCAGAAGAAAACGAGCGAAGAAGACTCATAAATTTAAAAATCCTTTCATATCAGCGTAAATCCCTATTAGTATATGCACAATTCTTCATAGGCATGAAAAAAGCCACGGGAAACCCCGTGGCTTTATATAGCTTTTATCCCTCAATCGGAACAATTTTACAGCAGTTAGGTGTATCAACCTTAAGTGGACGGCCATTCATAACAAGAAGACCTTTCTCGTAATCAACAGTAAAGAAAGTAATTGAGTTAGAGTTCTTGTTAATACTTGCAACATGCTTATTATCCGGGAAGACAGAAATGTGCTTCGGGAAATCACCGCTGATTGGAAGAACGCATTTCATGTAAAGAAGGCCGTTCTCCGGGTCACGCTCATACAGTGCAAAACTGTTGTCTCCGGCATTAGAACAAAACAGATACTTATCGTCGCTTGTAAACTGCATTGCACATGCAGCAGACTGCTCATCATATTTCTTTGGCAGTGTGGATACAAGCTGCTTAAACTGAAACTCAGGCTCATTTGGATGAGGAAGATAATTATAGACTGTTACATAATTCTTCAGCTCAGAGATCATGTACATATGACGGTCATCCTTTGAGAAGAGCATACGAAGCGGTGCAGAATTTAATTCACAGTGAATGATATCGGCAAGTGTAAGATGACCATTAGAGTGATCAAAACGATATGCCTTAATGTTATCAAGACCAGTATCTACCATGCAGAGGAACTTTTCGTCCGGAGTAAACTGAACGCATGTGATATGTGGACGGAAATTACGCTCACCGATTGTACCAGTACCGTGATCAAAGATTTCAGATGCAATGCTTCCAACAGAACCATCCTCATTGATATTAAGAATAGTCATCTTACCATCGTGATAACCAGCAGTAACTAAAAACTTTCCAGCCTTATCAACAGTCAGATAACAGGTACGCATACCGCGGATAGAAGCAGTATTTAAATATTCAAGATCACCGTCAGGAAGGATCTTAAATGCGGCAACACCCTCATCAACAACAGAATACAAATATTTGTTATTGCGGGAAGCAACAAGATAAGAAGAATTGTTGACAGAAACTTCCTTTCGTTTGGTAAAGATGCCCTTTTCTACATCTACGTCCATAATGCTGATGCCTTTGCTGGAACCATAATAGGTGTAAGAGCCTACATATGCAACATATTTTTGTGCCATAAAAGTAAACCTCCTAGTTATATAAATGCCGCTGCATCTGCCTGATTTACACTCAAAAACGGCTGCAGACAGATTCATTCAAATCATGTGGCATAGTCTGCTAAACTGCCATACCTAAGCATACCACATTTTGGAAAAATATTCAAATAAAATTACTTGACAACATAAAAAAAATAGGTATAATTGTCTATTGTGAGTTTAGCAAAACTAAACCTGAGGTTTAATAATAGGATTGCAGAAATAATACAAAACATTTTGTTTAGCTTTACTTTGCTTTTACAAAATCTGTTTTATTGTTTGTTTTGCAGTCACATGGATGCAATATGGGAGGTAAATGTGGAAATCGGACAGAGGATAAAGCAGCTGAGAGTCATGAAGGGGCTGACGCAGGAAGAGCTGGCAGACCGCGCGGAGTTATCGAAGGGCTTTATATCACAGGTAGAGAGGGATCTGACCTCTCCATCGATTGCGACACTGATGGATATTTTGCAGTGTCTGGGCGTTTCTGTCAGCGAGTTTTTTACAGAAGAACCCGAAGAACAGATTGTATTTACAAAGGAAGATTACTTTATTAAGAAGGATGAAGAGAATAAAAACACGATTGAGTGGATCGTTCCAAATGCACAGAAAAATCAGATGGAGCCCATTCTTTTGAAATTAGAGCCGGGAGGATCAACAGATCCAGACAACCCACATGAGGGAGAAGAGTTTGGATATGTCTTAAACGGCGCTGTCACAATTCATCTGGGAAATAAGGTTTACCGGGCAAAAAAGGGAGAAACCTTTTACTATGTATCTGGTAAGCAGCATTACTTAACATCAAAGGTAGGCGCGACAGTACTTTGGATTAGTTCACCGCCGACGTTTTGATCAGGTATCAGAAAAAATGTGTGAAAGGCATGGTTTTATAGTACAATGAAAGAATCGCTGGTTAAATTGGAGGGTATCACAAAAAGCTATGATGGGCAGATGATACTAGATGATTTAAATCTTGATATTTATCAAAATTCATTTGTAACGCTGTTAGGACCAAGCGGCTGCGGAAAGACCACAACGCTTCGTATCATCGGCGGTTTTGAGACACCTGACAAGGGAAAGGTTATTTTTGACGGACAGGATATTACATCCCTTCCGCCTCATAAGAGAGCATTAAATACTGTATTCCAGAAATATGCACTCTTTCCTAATATGACAATCGAGGAAAACATCGCTTTTGGCTTAAAAATCAAGAAAAAGTCAAAGCAGTATATTAAAGATAAGATTGCATATGCATTAAAGCTTGTTAACCTGAAAGGTTACGAGAAGCGTATGCCAGATTCTCTTTCAGGAGGACAGCAGCAGCGTATTGCGATTGCGCGCGCTATTGTAAATGAGCCTAAGGTGCTTCTTCTTGATGAACCGCTTGGTGCACTTGATTTAAAACTCCGTCAGGACATGCAGTATGAGCTGATTCGTATGAAAAAAGAGCTTGGCATTACCTTTATCTATGTCACACACGACCAGGAAGAGGCACTTACAATGTCCGACCATATCATTGTAATGAACCAGGGTTATATTCAGCAGCAGGGTTCCCCGGAAAAGATCTATAACGAGCCAGAGAATGCATTCGTAGCAGACTTTATCGGTGACAGCAACATCATCGGTGCAACTTCATTCAAGACGAGCTTGTAGAGATTTTAGGAAGCCGTTTTGCATGTGTAGATAAAGGTTTTGGAAGAAATAAGCCAGTCGATGTCGTGATTCGTCCAGAGGATGTAGATCTTTTGCCAGAGGGTCAGGGAAGTCTCGAGGGAGTAGTTACTCATATGATCTTTAAGGGTGTACATTACGAGATGGAGGTCATGGCCGGCGGTTTTGAGTGGCTTGTCCACAGCACCGACATGTTCCCGATTGGAACAAAGGTAAGCATCCATGTCGATCCGTTTGACATTCAGATTATGAACAAGCCGGAATCCGAGGATGAGGAGGCGATGGGGGTCCATGAATAAGAAAAAAATGTTGTCTGGACCGTACTTTGTCTGGATGATTCTCTTTACTATAATCCCGCTTTTAGTGATTGCCTGGTATGGCTTTACAGACCGCACAGGTGCCTTCACGCTTGCAAATGTAAGAGCATAGCAAGTCCAGAGCATCTAAAGGCACTGGGACTATCACTTAGTCTATCAATTGCCTGTACAATTCTTTGTTTGTTGATTGCATATCCGCTTGCCATGATTTTAAAAAAAACAGGCATGGGCAAGAAAGGCTTTGTTGTATTTATATTTATTCTGCCTATGTGGATGAATTTTCTGCTTCGTACCTACGCATGGTTAAATCTTCTTGATGACGGCGGTATTTTATTTAATATCTGCAGAAACTTAGTCTTCCGACATTTAGTGTGGTAGGAACAAACGCGGCAATCATTATGGGTATGATCTACAACTTCCTGCCATTTATGGTTCTTCCGCTGTTTAACGTTCTAACAAAAATTGATGAGAATGTATTAAATGCAGCAAGAGATCTCGGTGCAAACAGTGCGCAGGTATTTTTTAAAGTAACATTGCCGCTTAGTCTTCCAGGTATTATAAGCGGTGTTACAATGGTATTTGTTCCGTCACTGACCACATTTGCCATCTCAGATCTTCTTGGTGCGAGAAAGATTATGTTAATCGGAAACATTATCGAGCAGGAATTTTCCACAGCTGATAACTGGAATCTTGGCTCAGGACTTTCACTTGTCTTAATGGTATTTATCTTAATCAGCATGGCAGTACTTGAGCACTACGATAAAAACGGGGAGGGAACATCATTCTGATGAAAAAATTAAAATCTTTTTTTTCGGGCATGTACCTTACACTGATCTTTATCTTTTTGTATGCCCCGATTGTAACATTAATTATTTTTTCCTTCAATGAAGGAAAAGGAAGCCGCTGGAAAGGATTTTCCTTAAAGTGGTATGAGGATTTATTTGAGAGCAGAATGATTATGGAGGCTCTCAGCAATACATTAATTATAGCATTTGTGTCCGCATTAGTTGCCACACTAGTAGGCACAATTACATGTATCGGTATCAATGCATTAAAAGGAAAGTTTAAGACAACTTATATGGCTATAAACAACATTCCGCTTATGAATTCCGATCTTGTAACAGGACTTTCATTGATGCTTGTATTTATTTCTGTTGGCTGGAAGTTTGGCTTTTCCACTATATTGGTGGCGCATATCACGTTCAATATTCCGTATGTGATCTTAAGCGTTATGCCTCGTCTTCGCCAGACAAATGTAAGTACTTACGAGGCAGCTATGGATTTAGGTGCAACGCCACTGTCTGCTTTTTTTTAAGGTTGTGCTTCCTGATCTTGCACCGGGAATTACATCTGGATTTTTACTGGCATTTACGATGTCTTTAGACGATTTTATCATCACCTACTTCACCAGAGGCGCCGGCATCAATACGCTGTCAACATTAATATACAGTGAAGTAAGAAAGGCATCAAGCCAACAATGAACGCACTGTCAACAGTGATGTTTGTTTCTGTACTACTGTTATTAGTTTTAATGAACACGCTTCCGGACATGCGCGATAAAAGAAAAAGAAAACAAGAGGAGAAAAGTTGACTATGAAAAGAAGAGTATGGGCAGCAGCATCTGCTGCAATGATGGCAACTACTGCATTTGGCGCACAGGCTGTATTGGCAGATAAGTATCCAAATGGCCAGGTAAAGGTATTTAACTGGGGCGAATATATTGACGAGGATCTGATTGACGAGTTCGAAGATGAGTATGGTATCGAAGTTATCTATGATACATTTGATACAAACGAGGCTATGTATCCGCGTGTAGAGGCAGATCCAAGTCTTTATGACGTTATCTGTCCATCTGACTATATGATCGAGAAGATGATCCAGAATGATGTTCTGCAGGAGATCGACTGGGATCAGATCACAAACAAGGAAAACATTGGAGAAGTTTACTTAAAGAGCTGCGAAGGCTTTGATCCAGGCAATAAATATTGTGTTCCATATACATTCGGAACAGTCGGCATTCTTTATAATAAGGAATTAGTAGATGAGGATGCTGTAATTGACAGTTGGGATGTACTTTGGGATGAGACATACAAGAACGATATCATCATGCAGGATTCTGTGCGTGATGCATTTATGATCTCCTTAAAGCGTCTTGGCTATTCATGCAACACAACAGATGAGGACGAGTTAAACGAGGCAATGGAGGAGTTAAAGATCCAGTCCAAGTTAAACAAGGCTTACACCATCGACGAAGTGCGTGATAAGATGATCAACGGTGCAGCAGCAATCGGCGTTATCTACTCAGGTGAATATCTGTACTGCCAGGAAGAGAACGAAGACCTTGAATATGTAATTCCAAAAGAAGGAACAAATATATGGTACGATGGCTGGGTTATCACAAAGGCTCCGAAAATGTAGAAAATGCACATAAGTGGATTGATTTTCTGTGCAGTCAGGAAGCAGCTTATGATAACTTCGAGTATATCTATTACGGAACACCAAATATCGCAGCACAGGAGTTAATCGACGAAGATATCATAAACAATCCGGGAGTATTCCCAGATGAAGAAACCATTGAAAAGTGTGAGGTTTACAATTACCTTGGCAAAGAAGCCGAAGATATGTATTATGAGCTTTGGAAGAAGGTAAAATAAAATAGTTGCAAAAAATACAAACCTGTATTAGAATAATGGTGCTGAGAAAAGCGTAAACAAAATTTCCAAGGAGGAAAAACAAATGGCATACAAGATT
>ENA-OQAZ01001374-OQAZ01001374.1-human-gut-metagenome-genome-assembly--contig:-NODE-1374-length-11722-cov-1.246399_pt1 | contig 11722 bp, 21 predicted proteins | sample MGYA00242737_ERZ504531 | MGnify/ENA primary metagenome ERZ504531 (study PRJEB26092, sample SAMD00036244) | human gut metagenome | host: Homo sapiens | study: EMG produced TPA metagenomics assembly of...
GGTTCGTGGAAAAACCGCAGAATGGGTGGTACCGGTATGATGAGCTTGCCACGCAGTTAGTTCCTTATTTAAAGGAGTACGGATATAATTATATCGAGCTGCTTCCGATTGGAGAGCATCCGTGTGACGAGTCGTGGGGATACCAGTGCAGTGGCTTTTACAGTCCGACTTCACGGTATGGCACGCTGGACGATTATAAAAAAATGATTGATATCCTGCACCACAATGACATCGGTGTGATCATGGATTTGTGCCAGTACATTTTGCGCTGGATGCGTATGCACTGGCAAAGTTTGACGGAACGGCGCTGTATGAGTATCCGCATAAGGACGTTGGAAACAGTGAGTGGGGAGCTGTAATTTTATGCACTCCCGTGGCGAGGTGCGCTCCTTTTTACAGTCCTGTGCGAATTACTGGCTGAAGGAATACCATGTAGATGGTCTGCGCATGGATGCCATCAGCAATATGATTTACTGGCAGGGCAATCCGGCGCGCGGTGTGAATAAGGATGCCGTTGTATTTTTACAGAACATGAATGAAGGACTGGTAAACAGACACAGTGGCATTTTGCTGGCGGCGGAGGATTCCACGGTGTATCCGGGTGTGACAAAGCGCGTGGCGGAAGGCGGACTTGGGTTTACCTACAAATGGGATATGGGCTTTATGCATGATACGCTTGAATATTTCCAGAAAGATACGGGAGAACGTTTAAACAACCGTAATAAGCTGACATTTTCCATTGCATTATTTTAAAGATGAGCGGTATTTGCTGGCATTTTCACATGATGAGGTTGTGCATGGCAAGGCAACGATTATCCAGAAAATGAACGGCGATTATGACAGAAAGTTTCCGCAGGCGCGTGCGCTGTATGCGTATATGGCGGCTCATCCGGGCAAGAAACTCAATTTTATGGGCAATGAGATTGCACATTTCAGGGAATGGGACGAAAAACGGGAGCAGGACTGGAATCTTTTGGATTTTCCGAAGCACCGCGAATTTGCAGCGTATATGCAGGCATTGAATCACCTGTACCTTTCAGAGGAAACGCTGTGGAACGATTACGGCGGTGACGGCTTTGAATGGTCCATGCGGTATCCCAAAACTACCCGGATACGGAACATTCCTGTGTGTTTGCATGGAAGCGCAAGGCAGAAAACGGCAGACAGCTGTTGTGTGTATTCCAGTTTGCAGACCGCGCAGACGGCGTGACACTGCCGTTGGCAGAAGATGAAAAACCGGAACTGGTATTCGATACGGACTGGATGGAATTTGGTGGGGCAACACCAAAGCAGGATGAGGTTCTGACGGCTCAAAACGGCAGAGCGGTAACGAAAATGGCGGCATTTTCGGCAAAGTTTTTTGTGGTTGGGAAGCGTGACGAGGAAGAAACAGATAACATGGGAGCAGACACTACAGAAGCCGGTGAGCCGATAACCGCAGAACCAATAGAAAAATTGTCGGAAAATTCATCCGTAAAACTTGTAGACGGTGCATGGTTTGACCGTGCGGTGGTGTATCACATTTATCCGCTGGGATATTGCGGTGCACCGCAGTATAACGAGGGTGAAAAGACACAGGGAAGCCGCATTTTAAAGGTTCTGGATAGAATTGGGCATTTAAAGGCACTGGGGTCAATACGATTTATTTCGGACCGGTATTTGAATCACTGTGGCACGGGTATGATACCTCGGATTATTACAGAACCGATTCGCGGCTAGGCAGTATGAAAGATTTTCAAAAAGTTTTCAGGGCATTAAAGGAAAATGGCTTTAAAATCGTGCTGGACGGTGTGTTTAACCATGTCGGCAGAGGTTTTGAACCGTTTCGGGACTTGCAGGAAAAAGGAGAAGCTTCCATATATAAAGACTGGTTCTGCAATGTGCATTTTGGCAGCAGTACACCACTGGGTGATGCATTTTCCTATGATACATGGCAGGGCAACTGGGAGTTAGTCAAGCTGAACCTGAAAAATAAGGCAGTAGTAGACCACCTGCTCGGTGCAGTAAAAATGTGGGTGGAAACCTTTGATATCGACGGACTGCGTCTTGATGCGGCAGACTGCATTGATAAAGAATTTTTCAAGCAGTTAAAGGTGTATACACAGGGATTAAAGAAAGATTTCTGGCTGATGGGCGAGATTATCCATGGTGATTATAAGATGTGGGCGAATCCCGATATGATGCATTCCGTGACGAATTATGAGTGCTGGAAGGGCATTTATTCAAGTCACAATGATAAAAATTATTTTGAAATCGCCCATTCCTTAAGACGGCAGTTTGCAAAGGGCGGTATTTACGAAAATCTGCGCCTGTACAATTTTTTAGATAACCACGATGTCAACCGCATTGCAAGTCTGCTTAAAAATCCGGCGGATTTGGAAAATGCGTATACCATGCTGTTTTGTATGCCGGGCATCCCATCCGTATATTACGGCAGTGAATGGGCATTGCCGGAGTGAAAACAAGCGGAAAAGAAGCAGACCTGCCGGTTCGTCCGCCGATTGAAGAAGCGGAAGCGGCCAAGCGGGATACGAAGCTGGAAAAGCATATTGCGGCACTTGCCAGACTCAGACAGACGACCAATGCACCGGTTTACGGTGAATATGCCGATATTCTGGTTCGCAATGAACAGCTTGTGTTTGTCAGACAGTATAATAAGGAAGCGGTGATTGCGGCATTTAATATTGCGGATACAGCGGTGTCACTGGATTTTGAATGGCAGGGTGAAAAATATGCGGTTGAACTTGCACCGCATGACAGTCGTGTGATTGTAAAAGAATAAGAGGGGGGGGAAAATTATGGGGACAGAAAAATGTCAGAAACGCGTCCTGGTTGTAGAGGATAATGAACTGAACCGGAAAATTGCCGCACAGGTGATAGAAGATGAGGGCATTTTAACGGAATGTGCCATCGACGGTCTGGAAGCGGTAAAAAAAGGTCAGGGAAGCACCGGAGCATTATTTTGATTTGATTTTAATGGATGTCCAGATGCCGGGGTTAAACGGCTATCAGGCAGCAGAGCAGATAAGAGGTCTTGGAAGGTGCGATACCAGTGCTGTACCGATTCTTGCCATGACGGCATACACATTTCCGGAAGACTTGAAGCGGGCAGAACAGTCGGGAATGAGCGGATATATTGCGAAGCCGCTGGATATGGACGTTTTATATGAAAAGCTGGAGCAGTGGCTTGTTAAAATGTAGTGATATTTAATTAAACGTATTGTCATCATGGTAAATGTGTGATATAGTATTTAAAACTAGATGAGTTGGTTCACACATGCAGGAGGACAGTAATGGGTTATAAGATTTTAATTGACAGCTGTGGAGAGATTCCGCAGTCACTGATGAGTACAGGAGTTGTTGAAAATATTCCGCTGAGTATTATGGTGGAAGATGAAACAATTATAGATGATGAAACATTTGATCAGAAAAGTTTTCTGGAAAAGGTAGCAAAGAGCAAAAACTGCCCGAAGTCGGCATGTCCGTCACCGGAAGGCTATATGAAGGCATTTGAGTGTGAAGCGGACAGAATCTATGTTGTTACGCTTTCATCAAAATTAAGTGGTTCTTACAACAGCGCAGTGCTTGGCAAAAATCTCTATGAAGAAGAATACAGCGACAAACAGATTGTTGTACTTGATTCTAAATCGCATCAGTCGGTCAGACCCTGATTGCCATGAAGATTGTAGAAGCAGAGGAGGCCGGACTGTCCTTTGAAGAAGTTATTGCAAAGGCAGAGCAGTTCCGTGAAGAAGAACACACCTATTTTGTACTGGAATCACTTGAAACACTGCGTAAGAACGGCAGATTAAGTAATTTAAAGCACTGGCGGCAGATGTACTTAATATTAAGCCTGTTATGGGGGCTGATCCCGACGGCAATATTGTCCAGCTGGATAAGGCAAGAGGCATGAAAAAGGCACTCGATAAAATGGTAACACAGATGTTTAAGAATGTCGGCAATACGGAGGAAAAGGTACTTGCAATTTCACACTGCAACTGTCTGGAGCGGGCAGAATGGGTGAAAGAACTGGCACTTTCCAAAGGCACATTTAAGGATTGTTTTATTGTGGATACCCGCGGTATCAGCAGTCTGTATGCCAATGACGGCGGCATTATTATGGTTGTATAATGAAAGTAAAACGAAAAAAGGTATGGGCAGTATTTCTGCTTATAATTTTATGCAGTTTCTTTGTATCCGTGGCGGCAGAACCGTTTTGGTACGGGGAGAGCGTACAGGCGGACACAATGACCGCAGCACCACAACTGGCAGTGCAGACCGTGAGTTTAGAGCAGACGGCATTACAGATAAGGATAAATGCTACACTGCGGATATTTTTAGCTGCCGTGGCAGTGATTTTGGCGGCAGGCAGGCAGTCAGCCCGGTATTTTCCGAAACTGCGGCAGATACATACCGGGGACAGCCGGGAGATTATCTGCTACATTCATAAGACGGATGGAAAAAAAGAAAAACGCTTACTATGTAAAAATCACAAAATCGTATTATAAAATACAGACATAGGAGTGTATATAATGAAATTTCATTTATCAAACCTGTTTAACGGACGAAAGGCACTGGCAGAGCAGGAAGAAGCATCCGGGGAAATGAATATTTTAAAGGCAGGACTGCTGGAAAAGCCGGAAAGTGCCATTGCGCAGGCAAGACTGGCGGCAAAGCTGATGTTTGATGAAACAAAAGATGCGTCAATACTGGCTGCAGGGCTTCTAAAGGACTACGAAGAAAATGCCTATATGCAGATTAAAAAAAGTGAAGAAAAAGTAGATTTATATGAAGACCAGATTTGTAATTATCTGCTTGAGATTTCAAAAAGGAAGCTGACGACCGCTGAGAGCCAGCGTGTATCGGTTCTGTTACATACGGTAAATGACCTTGAAACAATCAGTGACTGTACCTGCAGTATCGGTCTGGCGTACCGGAATATGTATGAGAAAAATGCGGAATTTTCGCAGGAAGCCGCGCAGCAGCTTGAACTGGCGCAGCAGGCAGTGCGGGAAATGCTTGAAAAGACCCGGGCGATGTTTGACGATATCCGGCAGATTCAGGAAGTCTATGCGTATCATCAGTCGTCAGTGAGCTGTTAGACCGGCTTCGTGAAAAACACATTGAACGGCTGAAAAGCAGCCGGTGTATGGTGGAGAGCGGGCTGGTACTGACAGACCTTATCAACTATTACGAAAGAATTGCCGTGCGCTGTCAGCGGATTGCAGGGTATCTGATGCAGGAGGCAATGTAGCACTGAAAATCCACGGACATGAATACTGGTTTCCTGCAAAGGATTACCGGGAGTTATATGAAGGCTGCAGAGAACGGTATCTGGCAGAGGATTAGATTATTTGATTATTTGCGCAGGAGTTTTAACTCCTGCGCAGTTTTTATTGCCTGTTGCCGGTTCGTTGTATCTAATTTCTGAAAAATATTTTTGCAGTGAAACTTTACGGTATTGACAGAGATGTCCAGATAGTCAGCAATCTGGACATTACTTCGCCCGTCTGCAATCAGTGTCAGAACATGAAGTTCTGTCTGAGTAAGCGGTGTGAATTTTTCACAGCGTCTGCGCAGATAATCCGGATAAAGAAGCCCCATTTCCTTCGATAACGTAATAATCCGATCAAGATAGGCATCCTCAAGTCCGTGTGTTTTCCGGTAACTGCGAAGAAGCAGATACATTTGTTCACCTTCATCTGCAGCCAGTCTGTCAAAGCGGCGGTGTTTTATGATTGGAAGTGTCACATCCAGAAGCTGATAAGCATGGGTGTTTTGCTCAACTTGCATGGAAGATGGATACATATTATAATCAGTGGCATGAATATAGCGTCGGTCAGTCACATATTCTTGGAGATCAGTACTGGAGGGAGTCGAATCAGTATCCGACGGTTTATGTCGGCGGTCATGATGTGTGTTCTCTGTCACGGACGCACAGAAGATATTGTGTGGCAAGAACGTGTACATCGGCATGGTACCGCTATGAATTAAGTGTGTATAATATTTATCATCGTGACTGGTGTCACAGCATTGATTATGTGCAGACTGCTTATAATACATATGAGCTTCAGCCTTTGAACGCACTTGCACAGTATGCAAAGCAGGAAACACCGGTTTTTAATGCCGGTGATGCGGCAGGACAGAACTGTCAGGACCTTAAATGGTTAAAAGCAATCAATGAAAAGATAGATGCAAACCAATACTATGTATACGAAAGACATGATAATGGAGTAGTATATAATTATAAGACAGATAAAGTCTGGGAGCAGGTAGATAATCCGCTGAAAAATAGCTATCCGAGAGGTGTTACCACAATGGCATTTTTCCGGCTTGCGAAGTAACACAATTATTTTACAAAAAAATCAGTGGACAAATAGAAAAAGTTTGGAATAATTCAGGATGAATCAGTGAAAAAATATTATAAATGGTAATTTTAATGTTGAAATTAAGTTCAAAAACAGATAAAATTGAACTTAAATAGTAAAGGCTGAACTTGATGGGTGGTAAAATGAGAAATTTTGATTATAAAAAACTGGCTGAAAAAAACTGGGATAATGAAATATTGCTTCTTTGTTCTAAAATTCATGAATATAAAGGCAGACAGGAGCTTTTTATAAGACAAAACCTGCCCAGTTAGGCAGACTGATTGAGATTGCCAGAATTCAGAGTACAGAGGCATCAAACAGAATTGAGGGCATTGTAACGACAAGCACGCGCATAAAACAGCTTGTGGCAGAAAAGACTGCCCCCAAAACAGAGATGAGAAAGAAATTCTTGGATACAGAGATGTTTTAAATACCATTCATGAAAGTCATGAGTATATTGATATTACACCGAATAACATATTACAGCTCCATAGGGATTTGCTTAAACATGCAGGCTTTTCATACGGAGGTTCTTTTAAAAATGTACAGAATTACATTAAGGAAACAAGACCGGACGGAACGGAGATTGTAAGATTTATGCCGCTTGCACCCTATGAAACACCGGGTGCGGTTGAGGCAATTTGCAGGAGTTTTGTAGAAACAGCGGCACTTGAAATTGTCGACCCGCTTATCTTAATTCCGGCGTTTTATTTGTGATTTTTTGTGCATTCATCCATTTAATGACGGAAACGGCAGAATGAGCCGTCTGTTGACACTCCTTCTTTTATACAAATGCGGGTATGAAGTGGGAAAGTATATTAGTATTGAAAAGCAGATTGAGAAGACAAAAGATGTGTATTATGATGTGCTTCAGAAAATAGATTACGGTTGGCATGAAGAAGAAAATGATGTAACACCGTTTATCAAGTATAATCTGAAAATGATTCTTGCTTCGTATATTGAATTTGAAGAAAGAGTCGGTGTAATGGATAATTCGGGATTAAAGAGTTCCGCATATGATATTGTAAAGGCATATGCAGACAATAAACTGGGAAAATTCACGTCAGCCGATGTGCTTGCAAACTGTCCGACAGTAGGAAGAACTTCTGTATTTAATGCGCTAAAGAAATTAACAGAAGAAGGATATATACAAAACACGGAGAAAGAAGGCATACATTTATGTAAAGACATCAAAATCCCCGTGGTAAGTCCAAACAGATAAAATTAAGTTCAAAAGTTTATAGAATATATTCAGTCCTCATTGTGAAGTCGTCTGCGAGTTTTGCGGTATTTGGCAGGAATCTTTTTTAAGCGGTTAGTGGTTCGGTGCATGGTTGAACCTGCTTCTTTGGCGGTTTCATAATACCAGCACTTGTAATCAAGTGTATCAAGAGTTTCCTGAAGCTCTGCCATCTGCGCACGCAGGATTTCACGCTGCTTATAAAATAATTCAAGGCGCTGTTCAATCGTTTCATCGCCCTGTAGGGCAAGATTGATGTACTCGCGGATATCTTTTAAAGGCATACCGGCTTTTTTTAAACAGCTGATGATTTTTAACCAGCCGTAGTCGGATTCCTGAAACATACGGATTCCGCCCGGAGAGCGCTCGACAAAGGGAAGCAGCCCCTCTTTATCGTAGTAGCGCAGTGTTGAAGCCGGAACATCAAGCATTTTTGCCATTTCACCAACAGTATAAATCATAATAATCCTCATTTCTGAGCGACTTTGTCGTGAAGTTGCGATGAGAAATTCGCGCAGGCGATTTCTCATCTGCAATCAGGGAGATTTGTTTTCGCTCAGAAACAAATCACCGTGTGAAAAATATGCTATCAAGCACATTTTTTCACACTAACCTCCATTCCGCAGGCATTTTAATGTTGTCTAAATAACTTAAAGATTACTTTAACTTTAAAGACAGTATATCGTGCAGAAAAGATAACGTCAAGAAGGAACATAAAAAATTTTATGTTGATTTTACATACTTTTCATACAAAAAGGATAGCGGGTCAGACCGTTTCCCATTTACAATGAATGTAAAGGGAGGCGGTTTTTTGACATTTGAAGAAATAAAAAATAATGAAGAAATCAATGAATTTATAAATAAGGGAAATTATAATCTGGGACTTTTGGGATATACTGACCATTCACAGATTCACTGTTCCATTGTAGCTGATACAGCGGCGATGATTCTAAAAAAATTTGGATATTCTGAGCATGACATAGAACTGGCAAAGATTGCAGGGTATATGCATGATATCGGAAATGCAATTAACAGGACACATCATGCAGAATATGGAGGGTTACTTGCTGATGGAATATTGAAAAAAACGGACATGAACATTAAGGACAGAATAACGATTGTTTCAGCAATTTCTAATCATGATGAATCGACAGGAGGTGCGGTTGATTTAGTTTCAGCGGCACTTATTATTGCTGATAAGACAGATGTTAGGCGTGACAGGGTAAGGAGCGAAAAGGGAAAGGCTGCATTTGATAATACATGACAGGGTTAATTATGCGGTCACTCAGCATAAATTGAAAGTTAATGTAGATAAGAAAACAATTTCACTTAATCTGCGAGTTGATACAAAAGATATGTTCAATGTATGAGTATTTTGAAATATTTCTTGGAAGAATGATGATGTGCAGAGGTGCAGCGGATATGCTTGGGGCAACGTTTAAGCTTATGGCAAATGGTTCAAAGGTGTTGTAATAATTATTTGGTAGTACATCATATGACAAAATATATATAGGACGTGCAAATGTATCAAGTGATGAAGCATTTGGCTTTCTTCCTGGAGAACTTGAAGATAAGACAAGACCATTGCTGGGCTGTTTTTATTCAAATCTTGAGGATTTACTTAGGAAGGGAAATCATGAAGAGGATGCACAGATACAGATGCAGATAGATGATATGATGGAAACGGGATTATTGAGGGGATTCCCATTAGCTTATATAAGTGGAATGAGCATAAAAAACAGTTTTATAATATGTGATGAAGCACAGAATATAGGCAGGTCCCTTATAAGGGATATTGTTACACGGTGTGGTCAAGGTTCAAAATTAGTAGTTCTTGGTGATACGAATCAGATTGATGTTCCGTTTCTGGATAAAACAAATTCAGGACTTACATATCTTGCGCATAATATGAAGGGAAGTACTAAATGTGCACAGATAACATTTACAGAGAAAGAATATGTTCGTAGTGCACTTGCAACAGAGGCACTCAGCAGATTGGATTAGAAGTCTGCTGAGGGCAGTATTCTGTATTAAAGAAAAACAGTTGGAAATAAAAAATATAGGAATATTGGCATAAAAATATAAGCGGTCGTAATCGAAAATATTTGTGTTATAATTTGTTTTATGATAAAATATTATTAGAAATAAATTTGTAAAAATATAAGGATACAAGATTTGAAGTCTAATATGTATACTGTTGCAGTTTGGTTGTATTTAAGGAAATAAGCTATAAATACAACTTTTTTAATTGTAATTTTAACCAGATTGTTGAATGCTGTGTTTTTGTTGAATCCGGCAGGACGGTGAAAAAATATGATAGTATTTAAACACATTACGAAAAGGGAAAAAAGCTAATTAACATTTGGAATTGGATTTTGGGATAATAAGTCATGTATAGTGAGGGAAAATGATAAGTATTAATAGGGTGACATTTAATTATAGAAAGAATAGTAAAAGTATTCTTAATAATATTAATCTGGAAATTAAAGACAAAGAAATATTTGGCATATTAGGACCGTCTGGGGCAGGAAAGACAACATTAATAAAGCTGATAACGGGACAACTGGATTCTCAAAATGGAGAAATATTAGTTGATGGGTGTAAGCCGGATGTTCATAACAGGGAATTTAACCGGAAGTTGGAATTATGATGGATGGTCTGGGATTATATGAACGGTTGACGTGTTATGAAAATGTTTTGCTTTTTGCCAGAATATATAATGTTATCGATTCATATGTTGTTGATGTGTTGAAACAGGTTGGACTTGGGGAACATCTTAACAAGACGGTTAATAAGCTTTCTACAGGTATGAAGCAGAGAGTTTTGCTTGCCAGGCAATTATACATTCGCCAGCCTTTATTGTATTAGATGAACCTACAAGTGGACTTGATCCGGTAACTGCTGATGAGATTCACAAGATAATAAAAGAAATAAGACACATGGGAACAACGGTATTGCTCACAACACATAATATGAATGAGGCGGATAAGCTGTGTAATAGAATTGCGTTGTTAAATAAAGGCGGGATTATAGAGTGCAATGAACCTGAAGCAATAAAAAGAAAGTACTTTAAAAGTGGAAGCGTGTGTATTCATACAAAAAATGAAAAAGATATTTATCTGGATTTAGAAAAACAAAAATCAGAGTTAATAAATCTTATTCATAGCGGAGATATCGAAACGATTCATTCGCAGGAACCGTGTTTAGAGGATATATTTATTAATTTGACGGGGGAAAGATAAATGATAAATAGTTTAAGAGTCATAAGAGCAATGATTAATAAGGAAAAGACGGATATTTTAAGAAATAAAAAAAATGCTTATTATTATGTTTATTTTTCCTGTAATTTATTTATTCATTACTTTTGCAGGCATACAAGAATTTAAGGGGAGACGGTTCGGCTTTTGTATTAATGCATTCTATCATGGTTCCAATACAGATAATAGCATCAATCGTGGCAGAGGAAAAGGAAAAAGGAACTTTTAAGATGTTGATGATGTCAGGCGTCAGAGCATTTGAATATATTATAGGTCATAATGGTTATTGTTAATGATGTTCTGGTATTTGGAATGGTTATATTTGATCAGACCGGAGCAACAAAAAACAGTGATACTTTTGAAGCTGTTATAGTCAATATGATTGCTTTTATATTGTCTATGATGATTGGTTTTATTATTGGAGTTATATCAGACAATCAGGTAAGTGTAGGAGCGGTGAGTTTACCGGTAACTTTAATTATATTTTTTATGCCTATTGTGGGAATGTTTAATGAGAAATATGAATTCCTCGGAAAATATTTGTATAGTGGTGTACTTTTTAAAATTTTAATGGTACACATTGTAATTTGGAGAATATTATAATTTTGTCAATAAATACAATTGTGTTAATTGTGATAGGATTTGCAATTGCGAATCCAGTAAAGATAATAAAGGAATAGATGAATTAAAACCGATAACAATAATCTTTAAATTTATTGTTATATAAGATACATCTTAAATTATAAAAATTCATACTAGAAATATTATATATATGTATTGACTTTTGTATATACTATGTATATCATTTTTAGGAGAATACTAATGTCAAACTATATCACAAGAAACATAAAATAAAC